>Ga0123355_10022466_pt1 | contig 10112 bp, 8 predicted proteins | sample TergutEmb28metaG_3_FD_89872 | JGI IMG/M metagenome (GOLD analysis project Ga0123355, IMG submission 89872) | Embiratermes neotenicus P1 segment gut microbial communities from Petit-Saut dam, French Guiana - Emb289 P1 | ecosystem: Host-associated > Arthropoda: Insects > Digestive system > Gut ...
CGCCACATGCCCAGCCCATCTCATTCTTCTTGATTTTATCACCCGCACAATATTGGGTGAGGAGTACAAATCATTTAGCTCCTCGTTATGCAATCTCCTCCATTCCCCCGTTACCTCGTCTCTCCGAGGTCGAAACATTCTCCTCAACACCATGTTCTCAATATCAATGACCACATCCAGGAATAAACTCGTATACAGATGGCTATATTGACTGTTGTAAAGTTTAAAACTGATTTTTCCGGAGATCGTTGGTTTGACAGACGGTTCTTAGGCTTCGACCGCTTGTCCTTCTGATAATAGTAGCATAAAGCTGAAAACAAGTGTGGAGCATCGGTGGAATAATAGTGACGGAAGGAAAAGAAAGTCCGTGGTTTAAGTCCCCCGCGCCACTGTATACGTATGTACTAAACAGAATACACAGCCGAATGCGCAACCCGCTCATAACCACATTGCTGCATATCGACTGAAGACTTCATTCGCTCTTCAGTGCCCAAATTATTTTCAGGTTAAGGCGGGACTGACACCGTAGAGCGGACGACATGAACTGCAGCAAAGTTACCGACGATGTACCGGCTCTGCAGTAAGCTACTCAGATTTTTGTCTGACGTAAAAACCTGTCCGTAAAAGTTGAGCTCTTACCTCGCAGACAACATATTGTGATTCCTTTAAAAAAAACCGCTTTGTGAATTTTATACGTGGACGTAAAAGTCTACTTTAGGGGTCATACGGAACAAATAAATGCACTATGGGCCAAAATGCATAGATAAGTTTTAGTGTTAAAATGGGCGGTGCATGTGCTAAGCACTAGGCTTTGGCGGGTTAAAGAGGATCCGAAGATAAAATGGAGTGGAATGAAGTTGATCAGGTTGAATCGGGTTAGAAAACTCGGATGTTGTTATTTTCTTTGTCTCAGTGTTTATCTGTCTCTCTCTTTTATCAGTCTTTGGTTTGGACCCCATTCGACCGACATCTGGAAGACGTGTTGGGATTTAAAGAGATATTTGTGTAATTATTATTATTATTATTATTATTATTATTATTATTTACTGCATTTGGGTTGTCACCCGGTGGCAGTGGTTATTTTACATGTATATAAAATATGGAATTGCTTACTACTAAATTTAAGTCGGGAGGGCTACGTAAGAAGCATGTAGTGGCAACTTGTAATCTTGGGAACCATCTCAGCATTTGCTTTTAGGCACAAGGAAATCAAGAAAAGCCTATGTCTAGGTGGCCGGTCGCAGGACCTTCGGGATACTGACTTCTAGACAGCAGTCCGGCATCTGTAAGTGGCAATATGTAAAATACTGACCGTTTCCATGCAAGTGAGAGGTCCGCACAGACCTGAGATGGCCGGCCGGCTTTGTCCCGACCAGGACCGAAGGCCGGGCCTGGGCCTGGTAGTACAGATAATATTCGGTTTCGGGACGATTTGTGGCCCGATTAAAATGGTACCATTTATAAGATTAATGGCGTATTTTGGACTTAAATGGGCCTTCCTTTCTCGCAAGGGAAAAGTTTTTCATATTTGCATACATATTATGATCGTGTCACGGCCAGAATTTTAACAGCTATGATAGACATTTATGCTTGCTGCAGCGTAGATGATGGCAGGGCGACCCATGCCAAACAGGTTTTGTGTGAGGTGAGGACAAAGAAATGGCCCTTCAGTTTGGGTGTTTGGACTGCGGCTGACATCTGCATCTCATAAAAACCCAGTCGTCTCGGAAACCTAACAACGGGGAGACCATGGCCCGAAAACGCGCAGAAGCTCCATAGAATAAAAAGAATATAGCTTTGATGTTACTTGTGCGTTGCAAATTGACCAAAGTATTACAATGGGACTATACGTGGAAGTTGTGCGATGATTTGTAAAAATAATATTTGAAGAATGCACTTGGGAAGTCGGTATCGGTTGGGATCCGAAAGCAAAGAATATTTTCAGTTTCCGCCTTCCAAAATTGGTTAGACGTAAATCAGTGGACACAAGTAGCGTTCGATACCTATGTACCATTCCTAGAGCGCAAAATTAGTATCAGAAATTCCTACAGTGTGTTAATTAAATAATACATTCAAATATTATTGCCATATATGCCTTTAACGAAACGTGTACTAATAACACTCCAGTTAGGTCAGGCCGAAAATAGATCGGGATTAATTTTGGGCTAGAGTAAAGGGAAGTCTGGTTTTGGTCTACTAAGAGTAACATGTTACCCTTAGTAACATGTTGCAGAGTGAATTCAGGAAATGCTTGCTATAATTCGGTGCAGAATCTGTTGTCTTCCAGGTTGCTATCCAGAAATTTAAAGATCAAGATATATAGAACTATAATTTTCCTGTTGTTTTGTATGGGTGTGAAATTTGGTCGTTGACACTGCGGGAGGAAAGGAAGCTGAGGGTGTTTGAGAACATGGTGCTGAGGAGAATATTTGGACCTAGGAAGGACGAGGTAACGGGGGAATGGAGTAGATTGCATAACGAGGAGCTAAATGATCTGTACTCCTCACCCAATATTGTGTGGGTGATAAAATCGAGAAGAATGAGATGGGCTGGGCATGTGGCGCGTATGGGTGAGGAGAGGGGTGTATAGGGTCTTGGTGGGGAAACCGGAGGGATGGAACCACTGGGGAGACCTAGGCATAGATGGGTGTATAATATTAGAATGGATCTCCAGGAGGTGGGATGTGGGTATTTGGACTGGATTGGGCTGGCCCAGGATAGGGACGGGTGGCGGACGCTTGTGAGTGCGGTAATGAACCTTCGGGTTCCATAAAATGCGGGGAATTTCTTGACTAACTGCAAACCAGTTAGCTTCTCAAGAAGGACTCTGCACCATGGAGTAAGTAAGTAAGGGTAACATGTTAGAATGTAAACTTCACGGGTGTGTTGGGTCGTGCACACTCTCAAAATTTAGGCCCAACACTCGCGGCATTTCGCTAAGAATTATTGGTCCTTGTGATGTGGATTTATTTCGAGTTTAAAAGGTAGATTCAAGCTACACCTTAGGCATTCCATGCTAGACAGTGAAGTGTTGTGCATTTAAATTTTGGAGGCATGTTAACAGCTTTTAGCCATTCAATATTTAACTCATTTAGACTTACTGCTTCATAGTTTTATGTATCTATCCATATGCTAAGTACACGTTTCGAAAGGTCACCAATATAATTGAAAATTGAAAATTACTCGCTCAATTGAAAATTACTCGCCGACTTGATTGCTGCTGGTTGCTACGTACCTCTACGTTGAAGAAAATTATTATATTGTGCGTAATATATTGAACTAGTGCAAAGCAGAGACTGAAATGCGGTTATACTGCAGCTATCTTCTGTGTACACAAGGTGAGTCGTGTTGACTGGGTTGGAAATTTTATAAACTTTGAGCCGAGCAAGTCTGGTTACTATTTAGTTAATTTTATTGAGTTCAGAATTCCAAATTACACCCTGAGTAGGTACATATATACGAGGTGAGACAATTATTTAAACTTAATAATTTTGAACATATTTTTATATTAACTAAATTGCTATTTTGGGTATTTATTTATTAGAATTGTTAATTTAGAATATACATTTTAGAATTGAATTGAATTATTTAAACGGCTCTACAACATCCTTGAATTCCCGATAAATCATACGGAGAAGTTAGAACGAATTAGTTGCCAATAATAGGAAAAGATTGTTGACATGGTGGCAGCACTACCCTAGGAGTTAAGAAGTGAACTATCAACCTTATATCAAGTAGTGTCCACCCGCGAACGGATTAACAGGGAACAAGTTACCCGGGGTAGACATTACATATATATATATATATATAAATTTCAGGCCTATTGTTTTCCATAATTTATAGACTGGTCTATAAGGCATGATGTTTATGCTAAGTTATTGTAACAGGCCTATGAATTTTCTTAAATTCCGCAGTTTGCTGAGAACGTTGTGTAAAAATGTCATCTCTTAATTTGTGTCCTTCTCCTGATGCCAGAGAATACGATTCACTCGTATGGAAAATGAGTAGAAATTTTTGAGTAGATAAAGTTAATTTTGATATGTTGGTTATGATTTTGGGTAATGGCACTGCATTAAAGGACACATTCACGATCTCCGAAAAGTCGAGAACACTATCTGCATCTACACTTCTCTGTGAAGTTCTAAATTCTTCTGTAAGTGTCAGAATAATGTCGAAATTCGAATGGGTATCTTGTCTCAACGTCACGGGATGACTCAAGGCGGGAACTGTTACCTTCCACGAAGCCGCTTTTTGGACAGGCCATACGAGAATAGCGACGTAGTAATGAACTTTCATACTAGATGTCGTTACAATCGCACATAGTTCAAAATCGTCCGGTTGTGGCAGCAGCTACGAACCCCTTCTCCCCTCTACGACAAGCTCGCCTGTCGGCTTTTAGTGTGTCATGTTTAACGTTGGTTGCTGTGTTTGTAGAAGGAGTGTTTAGCGACTGTTTGTGTCGTTAGAGTGACTGTTGTAGATTGCGTTGTTAGGTATGAGACGGGTGGCGAAAGCGGATACATTTCCGGTCCTTTTTGGTTTTGATCAAATCTGCTGTGAAACCTTCGAACAGTAATTTACGCTAGTGTGTATACTTTCGTTCTGTTGCCCAGCTTTCGTGGTTGGCACGTGTGTTTGAGTAATTTTACGCAAGAGGGCGTAGAGTGTTGCAGCTAGAGTAGATAGTGTCACTGGTCAAACAGGAACACGAGTGTTTTACATTTCGTAGAGAACTGGTTACTACTTTTATCGTTGAAGAAACAATCGTAATTAGAATACATGTGACACACTTACCTGATTGTGAGTATAACGTAACGTTTCGCCTGCATCATATCAAAAGAAAAGAAAACTATGCAAGGTAACGGAACACTTTTACTAGTTGCAGCCAAGTAATACAGTTTCTCAGACGAAATCGTATGTGTTCGTTTCTCTGAGACCACACTTTTTCGTGTGGATTAGTGTTGGCAACGTATACCAAAGGCCCTCCCCCGTTGTAACTTGTGTTTTTCCTTAATGACGACATAAGAACGCTATTGCCCGCTGTGTGTGAATATGTGAATGTTAGTGCTTATGGTGATATTTTCATGACCATGGACTGCCGTCGGTTTTGTGACTAGTCGCAGGAACATAATACCTTGCTGTGTGACTTACTGAATCCTGAAACAAGAAACTTCTCCGTCTTTGTACGCATGGTAAGTAAATGGTTGTAAAATAAGTCGCCATGCTGATTGCTGAGTGACCTGAAGTAGATTGCTTCTTTTTGCGGTGCAGTTACGGCGATGGCAGTTCGGTTATAGTTGTTCGCCAGTATATCCAAATGTTGATGAAGGCGTGACTTTTTTTTTAATGTGAAGTGATGTTTTCCTGAACAGTGACAAGAATGGAGGCAATTGTGTATCAATTCTTGGACCAGAGAGAGCCCTTTATGATATGTAATAGTTGGTCAGCCATGTTGCCCGCATTATGGTGATATCGAAAGTTCTTTACCGCGATCATAGGGTCCGTCATTGGTTCCTGCACTGAGGCAGACGAATCCAGTGAGTCTACCTAATTTCATCTAAGCATAATACGCCATTCCTTCTCTTACCTGAGCGTTTTCTGACCATAAATTGCCGTCCGTGTTTTGTTTGCCTGCTGCGCACTAGTTTCATAACTATGTTATATTCATATCTGGTGAAGAATGTTTATGATTTTATTCTATATTCCGATGACGAGACATGAACATGTGGCAATTCTCAGTATTGCAAACGGATCTGTATCCGTTTGGAATACTGAGAATTGCCACATGTTCATGTCTGGTAACTTTGTATAATGCAAAACGCATTATTTTGTGTTTCCTACGGCCGCTAGTACATTTCTGTTGTGTATAGTAACTTTGTTGGGACGTAACGCGTTTCGACGTCTCTCACATCATCACCAGTATGTCTTTTAAGGTATCGTGGTTTTAGAGTGTCATACTTCTGTTGTTTTGTCACAAACTCTGCCACACTGTGCCTCATCATGTAATGCGTGTATTATTTTATCCCTTGCTTCAGTTCTGCCGGAAATTAATTTATATGCGGTGATGTATATGTACGAATCTTTTCGATTTGTGTATCGCATTCAAACGAGGCTTCAGTACTTGCGGTTGAGCAGTATGTATTACGGCGTTTGTGGCGCGGTTCCTCCCGTGTACGTCAGTCAGTTGACAATACGTAAATTTTACACGCGTTTAAAACGCTGTGTGAATCTGCGGATACGTCGCATAGCATAAAACGGTGTTGTTTTACCGTGTTTTTGCCACCCTCATACAATCTTTTTTTCCCTTCTCTTCATCTTGTATTCCCCCCTTTTATTCTTATTACCTTCTCGTTGTATGTCCTTTCTTTCTAATGCTCCTTTCCTCCCTACATATTTTGGTATTTCATTTTTTCATTTTTTTTTTTTTTTTCGTACTTGGTAAGGAAATTTCCTGGCCCTTTCTCAAATTATGCGAACCTCATCTTCTGTCTCGCACAAAGCTTTTCGTTTATCTCCACCTTTTCCTTATGTGTGTGTATATATTTCATTATTTCTATTTTGTTCATTGAATCTCACTGTTGCTTATACGTTATTGGTTCGTCTTATAAGGATCTGTCTAGTAGCTTAGATGTTTCCCAGTGCCATTATTCCCCACAAACCTAATAGTGGAGGTGTCAGTTGATCGCCACCAGGTCCGCAGTGTTTGCCTTTATAAGTTGTTTCTGCCTTTTGACTTGTCAAACCGAGTAAAAGGATCGCGTAGCGGAGAAGTTACATATATGCGCTTCGTGTATCAGCCCACGAGATGCATTTCTAAAACTATATTACGGATTTCAGTTTATACTGCAGATTTACACTAAAATTGGCTCGAGCCAAACTGTTTCCCGTATTAATACCCCAACATTCTCAACCGAAGTCATTCTTCATACCTACCCGCCTATGAAGATGGAACAGAGTGTTCCGAAACGTCGGCATATAAAATTCAGACGCCGGGTAATTGCCCAGAAGAAAGCATACAACTTCAACGTATTTACTTCCGATTTTAGGTATGGCGCTTGGGTACTTACAGTGAGACAACTTATCATTTTTACCTTTGCGCTGGAAGTTGTTTCTGTTTCGGATGAATAATTTAAGATTGATTATGATACAAGGACGTGGGAAACGAAATTATAATACCCGCTTGGGCACACGGTTTGAATGTTTTACGAGGCTCGGTAAGGAAGTAAGTTTACGTGGTGTATAATTTGAATGTTAGACATTCCTTTGTATTTTCGTGTAGTTAATTAATAAATATACACCTGTGAAATTACTACAAATGACTTCCACTGATTGTGATGATATCAGCGTTGTTGGTCTCCGAACGATTATCATCTGTTCCCAGCGCTAAATCAGAAATTTAAAGGTGATAGCCAGGTGGAAACAGTTGTCATATGATGTCCGATAACGCAGGGCACGGAATTCAGGTAACAAGGAGTTTAGCATCTCATCCAGAGATGTAAATGCCGCAGTTGTGGCGGTGGCTATATGGAATGGTACTGCTGTAGTGGTAGAGTTATATCTGAAATGTATCGAGGAGAGCCGAAAACAAAGACTCCCCCAAGGCCTTTGCATTGTAAGCTTAATTTTTTTTACCGGTGTATTACCAAAATTTCTTACAGAATTTTAGTGAAATGTGGTTTTGGGAATCCGCACCATACTTTGGCAATCTATTATGAGCATCACACTGAGCTTGTCATTCAAAATAAGGAAAAGTTAACTGCACCAAAAAATTGGCGTATGTAGTATCGATCAGCGAGTTGAGTACCTGGGCGCTAGGATAAACGATCGGGTGTGAAATCCAGGCAGCGTGCATAATTCTTATTTGTGACCCACAAACTGGATCCCTGAGTCGCTCTCGGACTCCAAACGAACTCTTGGAGCCCACCCAGCCTTGTCTCGAGATAATGCTTCTTTTATTTAGATCTTAAGCGCCCGGATTCCGATATTATCCGCTTACCCCTTCTCACGCTGGTATTTCCACCACATGTCTTCGTGACGTGTCGCGTAGGACAGTTTCCCTTTCTGATTTCGGATTTTTTCGAGGAGGGATCGGCCCGTCGCAGAGACCTCTGCCTCACAGCACACAACACTTACAATATACAGACGTCCGTGCTTCCGGCGGGATTCGAACCCACAGTCCCAGCAAACGAGCGGCCACAGACTCACACCTTAGACCGCGCGGCCACCGGGATCGGCCAGTGCCTACTCGAGACGTCTTAATACGCGGGCCGATCTGACTTCACCCCATAACATATGTATAAACATAATTTATGCTTGTCACAAGCATTTGTATATTCTTAGACAGTATTTCGCCCAGCTGTGTACACCACGTTTTCGCTTATTTTAATAATGCTGTATCGACAAAAATTGTATGTACACACAGCGGAATTAAATCGGGTAATGCCTGCTGCCGTGCGATTCAGAAACGTTTCCTTCCTGGTCTGTTATCTGAGAGTGTAAATATAAAACATTTTACGACGTTATAATTTTGCCTTTTGTTTTGTATGGATGTAAATTTGATATCTCATTGAGAAAACAACATCCTAGACTGGGGGGAAGTTGCAGGAGGCTGGAGAAAGTTGCATGTCAAGGGGCTTCTTATTTTGCAGCCGTCGCCAGATACCATGACAGAGTTCTTCCTATGGAGGTTGACGGTGGGGCATGTGCTAAGCATGGCAAAGATAATACATACAAACGTGAAGAAGAAACTAGCACATTGCATACCTAGGCGTGGATGGGGGATAGCATGGGAGTGTTTCGGATCAGTGGCGAAGTCTGTTGAACACAGTACTGAATTCCTGGTTACGAAAAAGTGCGGGGAACTCCTTGATTCTTTGAGGGACTCTTCGAGTCTCAACAGGGGATATTCTCAGTGGGCTATGTAGTTCTTGGCAGGGCGTTTTACAGAACAGATAAATCTCATGCCCCTGCTGGGAATTGAAGCACATTTTCTACGTCGTCACCCGCCTACGCTATACCGCCTGTCACAGGCCGAAGTATTTTTCCCCATTTTTTAAAATTAGGCTTACCAGGAATGTACTTGTCTGCTACAATATCGAGGTTGGTTTTGTTTTGGTAAAAAAGCCTCTTTTTGTGTTTGATAAATGTGAATAACAGGTAGTTGGGAAAGTCATAGTCACGTCTACTGCAATGTCACCACAAATTGGGTTGTCTCCTGTGGAGTAAGCGATGCCCGCTCCTCCCACTAGTATCTTCCTGTCGCTCCCTTTATGCCAAAAGAAGTCCAGCCATTTTTGCATAAAATGAACAAGCTAAGAGAAGGTAGGAATGGGAAAAAAGTAGGAGGAACTGAAAAAGAGAAGTCTGAATATGCCTTGGGGAGAGTTCCGTCGTCATACAAGGGGTCTACGTCCATATATGCTACAGTAACCGGACAGCTGGCGGGCATTTCGTCTTGTGCATACAAGACTTCTGGGTGGGCTGTTTTCTTGTAAGTCTATTTAAATGGCACGGAACTGAATGGAGTTTGACAGTAGGTGGCGGTTAACCGTCTGTACGCTCTCATGCTTCAGCCCAAAAGCTATTGGAAGTGTGATGTTTTGTTGCTAGTTTTAAGTTGCCTTTTGTATAATTGTTGTTGGTTGACCATGTGTATTGTTGTAGTTGTCTTGTGTGTGTTGTTATCATATGTGTATATGTTGTACTATGTGTGCACTGCTGTTTTTACTTTAGATGCCGGACTTACTTACTTACTTACTTACTCACTCCATAGTGCAGAGTCCTTCTTGAGAAGCTAACTGGTCTGCAGCTAGTCAAGAAACTCCCCACATTTCACGGAACTCGAAGGTTCATTACCGCACTCACAAGCGTCCGCCACCTGTCTCTATCCTGGGCCAGCCCAATCCAGTCCAAATACCCACATCCCACTTCCTGGAGATCCATCCTAATATTATCAACCCATCTATGCCTAGGTCTCCCCAGTGGTCTCCTTCCATCCGGTTTCCCCACCAAGACCCTGTACACCCCCCTCTCCTCACCCATACGCGCCACATGCCCAGCCCATCTCATTCTTCTCGATTTTATCACCCGCACAATATTGGGTGAGGAGTACA
>Ga0123355_10022467_pt1 | contig 10112 bp, 7 predicted proteins | sample TergutEmb28metaG_3_FD_89872 | JGI IMG/M metagenome (GOLD analysis project Ga0123355, IMG submission 89872) | Embiratermes neotenicus P1 segment gut microbial communities from Petit-Saut dam, French Guiana - Emb289 P1 | ecosystem: Host-associated > Arthropoda: Insects > Digestive system > Gut ...
ACAGTCTTCTAACTGGCTCATACTGGTAACTCGAAACTTGCAGGGGTTGCGAAAACGGCGCAAAGAGGAAAAAGGAAGCCGGTGTAGTGAAGTTAGTGCTCGTTGTAACGCATACTGAGTAAACAAATCTGGTCCCAAATAAGCTGACCGCAAGAAGAGCTGAAAAGAGATTTCGGTAGTGCGCAAAAGATAGATGTTTAGGCACAATTGTAGTTGCGGACCCGAGCTCTCTCGCTAGGCCGAAATCCCAGATCACACTATCCGTGCTCCTTAAATACCCTCCAACAAGTCCCAGTTGCTTACTTACTTACTTACTCCATGGAGCAGAGTCCTTCTTGAGAAGCTAACCGGTTTTCAGTTAGTCAAGAAATCCCCCATATTTTGTGGAACCCGAAGTTCATTACTGCATTCACAAGTACCCGCTACCTGTCCCTATCCTGAGCCAGCTCGATCCAGTCCATAACCCCACACCCCACTTCCTGACGATCCATCTTATATTACCCTCCCACCTACGCCTGTGCTTCCAAATGTTCTCTTTCTCTCAGGTTTCCTCACCAAAATCCTGTATACACCTCTCTCTCTCCCCATACGTTCTACATGCCACGCCCATCTAATTTTTCTAGAATTTATCACCCGAAAGATATTGGGTGAGGAGTACACATCATTAAGCTACTCGTTATGTTATTTTCTATAACTCCCCTTTTGCCTCGTCCCTTTTAGGCTCAAATATTCTCCTGAACACCCTATTCTCAATCACCCAGTCTACGTTTCTCTCTCAGTGTGAGCGACCATGTTTCAAACCCATACAAAACAACGAGCAAAATTATAATTCTGTATATCTTTATCTTTAAATTTTTGGATAGCAAACTGGAAGACAAACGATTCTGCACCGAATGATAACAAGCATTCCCTGACTGCAATCTGCTCTTAATTTCTTCCTAAATAGAATTTTGATTTGTTAAGATTTTTCCCAAAAATTTGACGCTTCCACCCTTTCAAAGGAACTATTATCATTCCTTATACTGTGACTTCGTCCTGCATTCTGATCTCGAGACATGACCATGTTTTTAGTCTTATCAGCACTTACTTATAGTCCAACCTCCTTACTAGCAACTCCTAAGGCTTCTGCGTTTTCTTTATAGTATACAGCTTACGCTTCCTCTCAATACAGTAACATCATTAGCATAAACAAAACCTGATGTGTACCATTTAATTTCAAGCCCTTCTGGTTTAGCTGACCACTCCTAATAGCGTATTTTAAAGCAAAGTTGAAAAGCAGTGACGATAGAGTATCTCCTTGTTTCAAACCATTCCTAGTAGGAATCATGCCAGACAAATTCTTGCCTACCCAGGCTCTGATATACGTTCCAGTCGGACACATTTTTATTAGCCTTACCAGTTTCACGGGGATACCAATCTCAATGAGAATATTATATAAGACCTCCCTTCTAACTGAATCGTAAGCTTTCTTGAGGTCTATAAAGAGCTGATGCACTCTTTCGTTGTGTTCCCATTTTCTATCAAGTATTGGATGAATGCAGAATATATGATCAGTATTTAACCTGTTGCTTCGAAATTCACGTTGATAATCCCCAATAATTTCTTCTGCATATGGAGTTAATATTGATAGCAGGATGTTGGAAAAAATTTTGTACGGAGTTGGCAAAGTGATATACCCCTATAAGTACTACACTCTGTTTTATCGCCCCTCTTATAGATAGGTACAATGATCGACTCCTTCCACTCTTCAGGCAATTCCTCCTTATTACAAATATAAATAAAAAGTTTACGGATTTCATAGCGAATTGTTCTACTCACTGCTTTAATCAATTCTCTTGGTATTTCATTACTACCTGGTGATTCTTGTCTGCTTAGTTCTTCAATGACCAACTCAAATTCAAAGGCAGTTGCCTCAGGTACTAGTGGTTCTGTTGTGTTTATTTCTGTCTGCCTAACATCATTAACCGAATGTACATTCAATACCTGGAAGAAACGGTTCCTTCACCCAGCCAAAATACTGTGGCAGTCTGCAACCTAATCACCCTCCTCTTCTTTTACAGTATTAGTTCTGGGCTCATAACCCTTCTTAACACCACTGATGCCCCTATACAGGACCCTAATATTTTTTATCTTACTGTTAGTTTCAATTTCCTCGATTTGAGCTTTCAGATATTTCTTCTTATTGTTCCTGAAATGTCTGCTAGATTCACATCTTACATTGTTTAGATTATCTACAGTTCTTTGGCTTCGATCCTGTACCCAGTGCGTTTTAACCTGCTTCCGTTGATCTAGAAAACCTACACCTTCTTAATCAAACCATGGGTTATGCTGCTTCAATTCGTGCAGAACTAGACTCTTTTTAGCTGAGGTTCTGATATTTTCTTTAGTGTTCTCCCAAACCCTATTTATGTCCTCGCCATCACTTAAGTTCTCCAAAGCTGAAAACCTGCTTGTAATCTCAATCTGATACTCTTTCCAAACCTCCAGTTCATTTAGCTTCCTTAGATTAAATCTTTCCCAATCAAACTTCTGTGCTGTTTCTTTCATTAATGCCAAACTTTCCTTAAATTTTGTAATCACCAGAGAGTGATGATCGTCACAGTTAGTTTCCCTGAAACTTCGTACATCTAGTATACTGGAATACCATCTCCTCTCTATCAATATGCGATCCATCTGTTTGTGAGTCTTCCTATCAGGAGAGGTCCAGGTGTACTTATAAATGTTTCGGTGTAGGAACGTCGTGGTCTTAATAACCAGATTTTTTTTATATTGCGAAGTTCACTATTATAACACCATTATCATTATTTTCCTCATGTACAATCTAATTCCCAATCGTCGGTTTCAAAATATTCTCTCTTCCCATTTTTGCATTAAAATCTCCTAATAGAATTGTCATATGATACTTAGAAAAATGATCAAAAACCTGCTCTAATTCCTCATAAAAACTGTTTTTTTAATCACCACTTTTCTCCTCACTTGGTGCATGCACATTCAGAACAATGATATTACACCAACAACCTCTCGGAGCTATTACTATATTCTATCGCTAACAAACTGTACTCTCTTAAATTCTGATAATATTCTGTGGCGTACAAAAAAATCTTGTTTCCAATTGATGATTTTCATTTCTTCTTCCATAGAATAAATTATAATCCCCTGCTCTTACCGTGCCCCCTTTGTCCCACCTACCCTCCTGCACACCCTCGCAATACAATTTATATCATACTAATTCCCTGGTTGCTGCTGTGAGTGAACCTGCCTTCTACAGGCTCCTAACATTCAGAGTACCCAATTTCATGTCCCTTTTTGGTTGCTTAAGTCGTACCAAAGTATCAGTCCAGGTCCGAGGCTTTTGTGTGACTATTTCATAACAAGATACGTTTCAACGGGGAGGAGTTGTTAGCACCTCCCCCAAACCCCAAGCTGCAGGACCACCCCTTGTCGGCTGTCTACAACTGCTTATTCAATATATTCGCAGCTACCCTCCGTATTGAAGGCCGTTTCTCCATCCCCAACCTGAAGACACGCCATGCCGTGGTGACAGAGAACCACCTATCACATGTCCGTATATAGGACATTATTTAACCCTGATAGACACATTTGTATCACCCAAGTCTTTGCTGACGGCGGCTAGCAGACTGGTGCTACATCATGGGTTCTCTTTTTTAAAACAACAGGCTTTAATGGGTGCTAAGTGAAGGTGGGGCTATATCGAGGATTTAGACTGATTTGGGGCCGTCAGAATGGTGACAACGTGATGTGACGGCATGTAGCCTGAAAAAAGGGCATTTCAGAATAGTCCACTGTCTGCATTAGCAGGGTAGATGAAGGATCAGGAGTATTTAACACAAAGACGGAGGCACCAGTTACTTCTGACAACGATGTAGGTTAAACTTCTAACGGACTACGTGGCTAATCTTGCAAGTAGCCGGAAGATTATCAGGTTCTTAACAATTGTTGCTTAAATTAAACTAATTCAGGTGTAGTAAATGTTTGTAATATTCAACGAAATTTAACCTTCAACCATCTGTCAGTAAGAAATGGTGGCATTAAGTTCACAATAAATTCATCCAATCAGAGCAGAGTCTCTTAAGCCGTAAAAACGTATGAATTGACCGAAGAGAAAAGAAAGCCGAAGTGTTTGTCACTTACTAAAATACAAATATTATAATTTTTCTGCAAGTGAGGAAAGACATATATATATATATATATATCGTGGATTCAAAAGGTGCTCTCCCTAGCTCAAAACTTTTCAGTCCTCTGTAATTGACATAGGTGTCAAGGAAGCGTGGCAGTATAGCTCCACGGATGTGCAGTCAGCTCTAGTATTGCGCGTGTGTTTTTAACGTAAATTGGCTATAATTCTGTGTATAATGCGAAATTTCGCATAGGCGTTTTGACTATTACTGGAGTTCAGCATCACTTTTGAAGACATCACGATAAAGCTTGTATTATTATTATTATTATTATTATTATTATTATTATTATTACACGATTTTGTATAACGCGAAGAATCACAGGTAGACAAATATCGCCTTACAGCAGAACTTACTTCGATTCCATATACCTGTATTCTTTTTTGAAAGCTCTTGATGAATATGATAACCTTATCATGCAATAAGACTATCTGTTATTAATTCCGTTCCTTTGCAATTGCCTGAACATTGAGGATCCCATCTGAACTGAGGGTAACAAAATAAGATGTGTGAAGAATACGGTTAGTCTGCATTCCGACAGGATTAATGTTGCGTGTTTGTAGGACGAGTTTATAAGGACTTCATTGCAGTACTTTGTGCAGTCCTGGGTTGAGTATAATATTGTACTGATGACAGGTACAAAACGAATTACAGTTAAGTTCTGTGTGAGACCTACGTCGAGGTTTTTGAATAGAATGTATTGAAGTCGTTAATTCTTCTGGAAGTTGAATAAAACCTTCCCTGATATTGAAATCGTATTCCGATAACAAATTATTAAATCTATCGCAGAAGTTACGTGGAGAGACAAGAGGAATGCATTCACTCTCTTCATTAAAGAAAACAGAAGCAACTTTACAAGGACTGATATTTTCAGTTTAAGCCAGCCAAATTTATTACCAGCCTAAACTTAATTTCACCTTGATGTGACACTTCATGATGCATGAATCGAATAAACAAAAATTTGAATGTCAGAAATTAATTTATAACTTACAACAAAGAATTTTAAGACTATTTAAAGATCAAATTAAAGTTAAAATAAGCAGTTAGTGACCAGCAAGTGTGTTGCGGTAGCTGTTCACTTTAAGCAATTCTATAGTAATTCATTTCGCGGAAGTTTCATTTCGTTTAACGTTCCGACGAATGAAGTATTTGTACCGTAAAAAATTAAAACTCTACCTCGCACAAGATATGTTTTGTTTCCTGAATAAAAAACAGTTAATCAGCGTTATTTAAGGAAATACCTGGTGTTTATTCTGATATAAAAGCCTGTATAACCCTCTTAGAACTGCCTAGATAATTAGAGTAGTTAGGCTTCACGTGCATTTCTTAAACTTCTCAGTCACTCTATAATTCTTCTGTTTTATTAGAAGAAAACTGCAAACCCAAATTTAAACTCCGGAACTAGATAAGATTAATTACAAGCTCATGCATTCATTTTGTTGTACACATGTATTACCAGGGAGAAAACATGCATGTTAACTTTCAGAGTTACGATTTTAGTCTTCTTCTTTTAGGCAAGCATGGACTGACAACAGAGGGTAACAAAAGATGGGAACAACAGCGAGACCTGCATCTTGACTGATGACTGTGGTTGGAGCTGCACTAACTTCTGTCATCACTTCGTTGGTCAATTTCTGTGAGGTGAGTTACTAACTAGCTACATCTTGTGGTTGTTGTGCATCTGTTGAAGGATGGATTGCTTTGCTTGGTGTGGGATTACAAGGCAGTGCGTGCTGCCACAATCACTTGTCTTTTTTTTTTTCTTCTTCTTCTTCTTTTTTCTCTTCAGTACGCCATTAGGCATTGATGTTGATAAATTGCGTGTAAATTGGCACTTGCCAGACACCTAACATAACAAAAAAGAGTTTTGTTTGGGATCTGCTTAATGCTATTCAGGAACGAGGGTACAGCCTTGCGTGTTCTTTCTGTTCCCTAGTCCATACAAAGAAGGCAAAGTAAGATATTTCGAGAAGAAACAGCCGCAGGATGGTAAAGCCTCGTTCGTATTTGAAGGGCTCGGATTCCGAACGAAACCAAAGAACCGAATATCATGACAGACTAACCTGCTGTCTCCATCTTCAAGGTACAAGCGCCACCCTACAGATGGGATCACTACGTTTCTCCGAAACGATGGTAACTGTTTGTCACATTACATGTCATCACATCCCAAAATACCGTAACAATGATGTTAAAATTATTTTATAGGAAGAGAACAAAATGTAGGGAGATCTACTGTCAACAGATGTAGACAGGCAAGGAAGAAAGGAAGAAATTGTAGTAACTGAAGTACAACTTAGATAAAGAAGAAAGCTGGTGGGGTTTACGAGTAGGAGATAAAGGAGATAAAGGCATTTAGACATACAAACAATTTGTTTCCTTGTTGGTGTGAAAAGATAATGGAGTTGTTTGTTTCAGGTGTGTTTTCGCAATATATATATATATAATTACCACAGGAAAGTAAAACTTCATTTAACTCTATCAGGTTTCAAAAGTCCTTTGAATTGTCAATATAGGGCCTAACTGTCTCCTGGGATGAGATACTTTGCGGTTTGGTAGACATGTATTTTGTTTCGGAGCAATCTACTGCATCCGCCATCAATGTAAATATACTGTCATTAAAAGTAATGTTCACCCTAGAACAGACCACGAAGCCCCAGAGGGGGAGTAGAGATATAGCTCTACTCTTTCTTTAACATCGGCGTTCGGTGGGGTGGGTGGTCAACGCCACGGCCCGGCCGTTTTACCTCGGGAAGGAGACCCGGTACCCATTCTATTGGAGGTCCCAAGGGTCGGTCTGGACGTGTGCGGATAATCTCGCCCCCACCAGGATTCGATCCCCGGACCTTCCAGCCCGTAACAAGTCGCTATACCGACTACGCTATCCCGGCTCCTCATAGATTGTCAGTGTCATTAAAAATACATAAACTTTGCTTATTCTGTAAGGCAACAATGCCTAATTTATTCCATCTTAAATTTTCCACAAATTTGAAACTGTAGTTTAAATCCTACGCTACAAATTCTTCAGTAGAGTGGGTGGGTAAAGTCGTGGTTCATGGAAACTTCGGCTGCCACTTTCAACGGAAGGGAGTATGATGGAAATGTTTGGGCGCTCCTGGGTGGCAGCATGCCTTTCAGTATCTCTGAATACAATCCAGCACTGTCAAGATTAATTCCTGCTGCTGTCTCACTGCTGCTGCGCGTCACGCTTCCTCGTGTTCTGCCCACGGTATCAATCCCCGTCACGGCTGAAAACGAGGGGGCTCCCATTTCATGGACTTCGGTTGCAGTAGCTCGCTCGTTGGGTCCAAATGTAGCCAACGAAGATACAGACATTACAGAAGTAGATTAACAGCAGCTTGGCAAGCCGAGAGGGACGGCATGCTTGTTCAGTCGTTATCGTTTTCCAGGTCCTGAACAAACTTACTAGCCTTCATGTAAAATGAGTAAATATCTTACTTAAAAACGTGTTACCGCAAGGTTAATTTCGAACAGGGGCGTAGCTGGGTGGGGGAGGGGGGGAGTGTTGAGGCCGCCACGAGCAACAGAGACGAAAAGGCGGCCAGGTGGGCGGCAAGATGAATGTGTTACATGAAAAAAAAATTGATCTTCTGCACTCAACAAATTTTAAATTTCTGATCCAAAGATCAGAAAATTTGATACATTATTCTGATTTTTTTAAAGTTCATGACTTTTTTAGGGACGTCCATTTTTTTAATTCCTCTGGGAGCTAAAAAAACCGAGCTATGCCACTGATTCGAAAACCTGCTGATGAAACGTCGTCTCTTTATTTCACTTGACACGTAGGCCTACAGTAACATCGCCATGTTCCCATTCCTGCTTGAATCTTCTTCAGGGGTTACATTAAAACATGTATGAACTAATGAATACAGCTGTAATTATGTTTCGTTTGTCTTAATTCTCTCCCTTCTATGAAACACTTCGAGAAAAGTCAAGCTATAAGAAACGGATGTTTTGGGATAACAAGATTTAAAATTTAAAACTTTAACTCAACTTGACTGTAAAGGACTTTCTGCTTTCTGTCGCCTTATGTTCAGTTTGTCCCTTCATGCATTGAAATCCAACATGGCTGAAGAGTTCTTTAGAAATGTAACTTTATGTTACCTGCGTTGTATATGTGCACTCAGAAACCATGACTGTTTTGCATGATTAAAAACATAGTTGATGAAGCATGTTTCATATGAATTAGTTTAAAAAAATTTCGGTAGAAGGCATCGAAATAGCTCAATGTACAGTGAATAATATTCGAAGCAAAATATGCCTTGCCGAAAACAGTTTTGGTTTAGAAGAAAAAGTAGTATCCATTTACACGACTATAGGATGTCACAACACAGAAGAAGAAGAAAGAAGTCTGAAAATATATAAGTTTATTCGTAGACATGCGGACGGTGGTTGGATGGATGCGAGGGCAAGATGGGAATTATGCAATACGAGGCAGGCAATGTACGTATAACGTAAATTTGAGGCACTATCCTGTAACCATTTTTGCCGTGCAAAAGCAAGAATGTTACACACTCTGAGTGCTGTCTGTATTATTGCCTTAGTTATTCGGCGTGCAAATCGCATTATTTTGCGCAGAATCCTACTGTCATTTGTGACCTTTCGGGCTGTACTATATTTTTCCACATTATTTCATAAAAGCCTCGATTTTAGGAAGAAAATTTATTGAGCATTAGACGTGTCGATTTTTTCTACGGGTTTTTTCTGAGACATTTTTCATTCCAAGAAGAATTCAACGCTATACTCGTATTATCATAAAGTTACGTAGGTCTGCATGTGAAATAGGGGAACCCAGAATTTTTCTTTGTGGTGGGGATTGGGGGGTGGGGGTGGGGCTGAACCTGAAATTATATATTCTTTTTGTTTCATTTTAAATTTGTGTAGTGAAAATCATGTCACAATCTCCGAGCTGGTCTGCGGTTAAGCTACAGGGGAAAATTAATACTAACTGAAAAAGAAAAAATCCACATGTTCGTAAATTTGATTTTGTATTTTTCTATATTCCAATGTACTAGTCATCAGCCGAGTTCCATGGCTGCTTGAAGCGTAAATCACATGAAACCTTTGACATAATTGTGTCTACAAAATCTGTTTCTTTAAAATTTCGCTTTGGGGAGGGCTGGGCTGCAGTCAGACTACACCCTCCCCTTGGGTTGGCACCTGTTGTTCTTGTCAGATTTTAATGAAACTTGAATTTCCTCGACAGATTATCGAAAAGTTCTCAGATATAAATTTTCATGAAAAATTCGTGCAGTGGGAGCCGAGTTGTTCTGTGCAGACGGACACACACGGACAGACAGATATGACGAAGCTAATAGTCGCTGTCTGCAATTTTGCGAACACACCTAATATAGTCGTACCTTATTTTGTGTTATCAGTGCCGAACTTGTGTGGATATTCTATAAATAAAACGAGAGGATCTCGGGCTGATTGGCCATCTTGGATGTCGAAATAATGTCTTACACTTAAAGTCAGTACGCTGAATGTAAATGGTTGCTGATTTCTGTTTCTATGCTGTTCTGCTTCCTAGTTGTCATAATTACTTCGTTGAAGTTTAAAATGGTTTTGAAACGTAGTTTTCTATTGATGGAAACTTATGTAAGTTTTTCGATGAAACGTGACTTCAGTTCCTCAAAATTTTGTGATGTATTAGAACACCAGTTTGAAGTTTCCTTTCCGTAAGAGAATAATTATTTAAAATGACCCAGTCGGGGAAATCCTAAATTTTAATTACAGCTGTATTCCAGGTTTCTCATGGATTATGTTTCCAGCTTATCAAGAGTTTTATAAAAAGAATCTGCAATAAATTATGAAATTTTCTCTCGTTTATTATAAACGAGATAAAGACCCATTATTTTGTTATAATTTAAAAAAATAACAATATTAATTATTTTGCAA
>Ga0123355_10022468_pt1 | contig 10112 bp, 12 predicted proteins | sample TergutEmb28metaG_3_FD_89872 | JGI IMG/M metagenome (GOLD analysis project Ga0123355, IMG submission 89872) | Embiratermes neotenicus P1 segment gut microbial communities from Petit-Saut dam, French Guiana - Emb289 P1 | ecosystem: Host-associated > Arthropoda: Insects > Digestive system > Gut ...
AAAAAAATCAAACACAGATCATCGTTGTTCTTTGCTTTCACTACTTTAAATTTATTTGTAAGACGTTTTCATAATAACAAGTTTAAGATGTTCCTGTCAACGTCATGAAGTGATACATAGGAGGTGTTGGGGTACAGCTCCAGTCATTCTGAACTTCGGCAGTAGATGGGAGTGGTGAACTTTACGTCTTTGTCGTTTTACCCGCGGGAGAGAACCCCAGTGCCAATTCAATACGAGGGTGGGTGGGCACCGGAGGCAGTTTGGACATTTCGGAGAAGAAAATAAATCCCTCCACCGAGTTTCGAACCCTGGGACTTCTGGCTCGTAACCTATCCCGGCTTCCCCATGGTGATCGAGGGGAGTGCAATACTAAAGTGGATCACAAAGGAGCAGAATATAATGTTCTGATCTGGATTCATCTAGCTCAAGATCCGTTCCGGTGGTGGCATATTCTGAACACGTTGATGGAGTTTGGGGGTTCGAGATTTGTGGTTCCTCTAGCGGTATATGTGGAGAATCAAGTATTCTGAAATGTAACGCTGTGTCACTTGGCGAGTATTTCCCTGATATTTCGGACGATCGTAGGTAAAGCAACCAGCAGTGCAAGAAGCATGACATGAACATTTTTTTTTGGACTGCCTGACATAGAATATGCAGGAACTATGACCTCTCGACACGTCAAGAGCTACCTGCACATTGACCCACAGTTCCACCGTTGCAGACTCGAAGGTTCAAATGGCGTGTTTCATAGAAGGCGGGTAATCTGTCAGCCGAGTGATTTAAGGACCATGTAACATTAAACTGGTTAGATGCTCATGTCAACTGTATCAATTGAAGTCGTCTTGATAATGAACTAATGAAAGCAAAGTGGAGCCTTTACTCCGTGAGACATTCAACCCGTCACCTTTCGTACTAAATTAACGATGAGTTGTCCAGTTACGTGTTCTTGTGTTGTTCTGAGGTACAGTGCATATTGTGTTGTTCTGAGGTACAGTGCATATTACTCCAATTTGGTTAAGGATACATGAATTCAGTACACAGCGTTTAAAGTAGTGAAGTGGATTGTTGATGGAACGTAATGGCGGTGTCGGGGGGTGGGTCGTGACAGTAGCTAGTGCACCCCTCCGCCCACACCCCAACCATTCCCGTCAACACAGTGCAGCAAACTGCTGCAGGAAGTTTTATTAAAAGTGTATGTATGTCCCGGGGATTTACCCCACTGCTGTGTATAGAAGCTTTTTTTTCACGTTTTTAATCTATATTTTATGACAGAGTTGGGAATTTTATATGACCCCTAGAGTGGTTTCACTTCTTCCTTTAAGCATTAGAAAAAAAAAATACCTCCTTCTTTGTCTGTGACCTTTGGTAGTGTTTGAAGGAGAACATTCTTTTGTCGTTTCGTTATGTTACTGACTGTACAGTATGGATGGTTACGATGGTTGACCATGAATAACGTCTGAGAAAGGGCGTGGAAGTTAATTTGGCGTGGTCGCAATTATGTCCCGGCCTTGGCGTGGAGGGGCGGAGGAAAGCCACGGAAGGCATTGGGTAATATAGTCTGTGTCGTGTCCGAGATACGATCCGGTCAATATGCGCAGATACGTCGGGTGTATTATGGTTACACCAGACTTGTTACGGTCACCATAGAGACACAGCGGATAAAACTGACTGCATTTCTTCGAAATCAGAAAAAGGTTTTTTTGTGATATTTTCTGAAACTCGTTTAAGTTACTCTGACAGATCGTAAAAACTTCCAGAAAGAAAGAAATTCGTCATTTACCCTGTGCTGTAGGTCACGCGGTGTAAATGTATGTGTCTCGTATTTTTTAATCACAGTAAAAAGCGACGACATTCATGTACATTATTCAGTCCATGTTTATAATGGAGAGTGACCGTGTTCTCTGTGAAGTGGGAACAAAACATTTATATATAATCGAGACTAACGTAAGTCATCCGAATTTTCATTTCACCCACGCAGTGTGTTTGCGTTTCTTACAATTCTTTCAGTGAACAGTCATTATTTCATCCTGAAAACAAATTAATTTATCTTCGTAACCGATTCTTATTGTTTTTTTTGTAACCTGTGTGCCAGTTCGAACATATCGATCTTAAAATGAGAGCCAAAGCACGCCGTTCGTCTGTACTGCTCCGTAGAGAAGCCTGGCATTAAAGGTGCTCTATGCCCAAAATCCCAGGACGCAGTGTGTGATGATAATGGAGTTGTGACGTTTCGCCCTTTAAATCTGTGCTGCTCTGATTTCTCCACTGCCTGTGTATCTATCATGTCGTTCATCGTATTAGTACCTTAACGCATGAGTGGTGTAAGTTACTACATGATACAAAGTCCCTGCCTGAGGAGTTATTTGTGTTTAGTCGAATTCTTAGTGTTTTGTGTAATTCAAAGTTTCATCACCGCGTTCAAATCAACCCAACACCGACCACTGCCGTAATCCTGATTACGCCTGTCTACACATTTCAATGCTTTTCCTTTCATATACATTTCAATATTCTCCCTTCCACATCATTTTTTACCAAGTGGACTCTTATTCTTCCGGGTTCCGTACTATTCCATTTTAAAACTTAAAGATATTTTGGGCTGGATTCATGTCTCAGAAAGGTTTCACTTTGCTGGACATGATGTAAAGTCGGGTTACATAAAAGTAGACGGATTTATCTAAATGAATGACTGTCAGCTTTTAAGACCGCAAGGAGCTTTACTAATATTCACCAAACATGTATACAACAGAGACAACTCTGTGGAAGCTTACAACACGTATGGCTAATTGAAAGTATGCCCCAGTTGTCACGTTTCATGATTTCGGCTCCGTGATTTTCCTCAGTTCCACTTGACCAATTCTGGAATGATACCTCACTTCGGCCATGTCGACATCCTTTTAAATCTTTCCAGTTTATCATTTATCATAACATATCATGCCATGTAACTCTAGTCATTTATGACGTCATAAAGGTAACCAGAAAATAAGTTAATGAATTTCAGGTTAAATTAGCATTGGAAAGCCTAATGGTTGCTATGCTTACCGCGAAGTTTAAAATTAAAAGCTCTACATACTGTTCACACAGTTTCTGTGTGTTTAGTGTGTGTGTGTGTGTGTGTGTGTCTGTGTGTGTGTGTGTGTGTGTATGTGTGTTACTACGAATAGCCATTATATTCGTCCACTGGTTTCACCCTTTGGTTATTCTAATGCATACACACACTATTCTCTGTAAGGTACGAAATGAATCTTTATGTGTAATGTAGATTAGTTGCGGTGTTTAAAGTGCCAGGCATCCGGCATTGAATACAAAGATATTTGACTGCTGGTCAACAGTACGTAATCTGATAACTAACGCAACGTTAGATTGCTTCGTAATGTAGGCGCATTTGATATTTCAACAACGACGCAAACCCGGCTAACAGACATGCGAGTGTGGAATGTAATATTGGTCCTTGATACCGTCTTGCTCTCACACAACGTCCCTTCCCTTTGAAGCGCTTGTAACGAGATGAAACTCCCCGCCAGTACAGCCAACTTTGAAAGTTGGTACGTACATTGTTTGTGCTATGACCCTATCTTCGATCAAGCCATATACGCAAAATAAAGTGGATTGGAAGCTATATGTGAAAAGTGAGTTGTTACAAGGATTGGGTTTTTAGCGCCATAAATTCGAATCCCAGTTGAAGCATTTCATGCTTTGTAGTTTACATGTGACTGTGAAATCTTTTTGATGTGAGACAAACACACGCATTTCTGAGCAAGATCCTTATGGTTTATTATCCTATTTCTTTGCTTTGTTGGGCTGCGGCTGTATATTGTTGTTCTCTTGCGTTTGAAATGCTTATTACAAATAAAGAAAAAATGAAACCGATTGTTGTATACGTTGAACAAAACTTGTGTTTTAGTGGTGTAAAATCCAGCTACATGTATAGGTTACGGCTTTTAGTAAGCCACCAACAGGCGATGTGTAAGAAGATAAATGTACACGACCCTTTACAACTGTGATCTTGTTACACGCAGCCTGTCGATGGCGCATTGAAAGCAGAAACGAGTAATTGCTGCTGGGTTTTATACAACTAAAATACGAGTCGTGTTCGACGGATCCAGAAATTGATAGTATTGTTTGTTAAAAAAAAGAACATGGTAAATCACCTTAAGGAATACATTAATAGAATTCATCCCGTTGTGTGAAAATCATTAAATTTATTATAAATAACATAGAAATTTCCATCAACACAACTATAATTATGTAGGTTAAAATAACAACATGTTTCGACCCTTGGGGGTCATCTTCAGGTCGAGCTTAGGAACCTATTTTTACATCACTTTTTTGCCGTATTGTTTTTCATTTGCAAATGAAAAACAATACGGCAAAAAGTGATGTAAAAATAGGTTCCTAAGCTCGACCTGAAGATGACCCCCAAGGTTCGAAACATGTTGTTATTTTAACCTACATAATTATAGTTGTGTTGACGGAAATTTCTATGTTATTTATAATAAACTTAAGGAATAGAGATACATTCTGCATAAAACTTTGTGTATATAATTCCTCAATTTTGCCACGTTGGAAACTGTTAACACAAAAAATGGCACTGTAATTACGTTTATGATCTACGTCCTTACCAATTACACGTTCTTATCTCGAATTTGTGATTCCTTACCTTTGTGAAAGTCAATTATTGAAAAATGTCGCAGAATTGTCACTTTCTTCTACATCTTTCATTAATTTTGACGTTCAGCCGACCGTGCATCTCAGTATATTTATCTCAGTAATTAACCAACTTGATGCACAAATTTTTTGTTTTACAGTAAGTTAATTTCAAGCTTCTACATGTTTCGAGCACATGTGCTCGAAACATGTTGAGGCATGAAATAAACTTATTGTAAAACAAAAAATTTGTGCATCAAGTTGGTTAATTACTGAGATAAAAATCTTTCCTTAAGTTTGAATCCTTTTCGAAGATCTAAAAACGTGTACGACCAAACATGAGTTCAGGACCATAAGTTATAAGTAAGTACCAATTTTCACGTACGGGCATTTCGCATATTATTTATTCTGATGTATGAAATTATGAAGTACCAAAATTTTTTAGTTTCTACTAGTATAAATTTCAAAGCCGTTTAATGAATTGTTCTGAAAATTTAAACATTCAAACGGAGTGAAATTGGTGATATTGATCCCCTCTGTCTCCTGATAAAAGACCCCACTCTTTAGTTACGCAAGGAGAGTAATTAAAAAATGGGATACGGCAGTATTTGAAGTGCTCATTACATTGTTGCAAGAAGATCGCCCCTTTCAAAATACCTATCCAACCGTGCGTTTCAGTGCATAGCGGAATATTTTTCCCCTGAATTTTATTTACGTGGAAGAGATGAAGATAAAAGTTATTAATACACGTTAGGTGCAGGGTAAATGAAATATGAATCATCATGCGGTGGGTAGGTCACGTTAATTGGTGGTCCGTTGAATGAGGGAGATAATGCGACTTAGGTACCCACAAAAGGCTGCGAATGTCTTAACTGCACTTTACAAACTTGTAACGATGGTATGCGGTGTAGTCGTGACTGCAATTTTGGTCACTCCGTCATGAGGCCAAAAAAACCACAATCCAAATCTTCAGTCTAGTTATTTCTAATGGCAAAACTGGATTAGATTTCTCCTTTTCTGAGGGAAATCTTTTGGGTTCTTTCAGTAAGCAGTGTCTAAACTTTTTTCACTCTTTTCGGAATTTCTTGACTAGTACGTAGATTACAAACGTGTCAGAAGGACTGTTCCATGGAGTTTAGTTTCTGTTGTGGTAGCCCTGTAACCTGCAACTCAGAGGACAGAACTTTGCACGCCAACAAGTGTTTCAATTGGACCATTTAATTTGGTGTCTCGTGGTGGTTATGTACAACAAAACAACGGGCGAAAGAGAATTTATTATAGCCTGCAATGGTATCTGATGGAGAAATTAATGACTACGTGGAAATAACATGGGGGTAAACCGGCTTAATGGGGCTACGATGTGCAACCTGCGCGCGAGGTATTATTTGAACAACTCAGTTAAATGTAGGAAAAACGTGGAAAATTCGGGCGAGCTCGCTGTTCTATATTCTCTGTGCCTTAGATCTGTCAATAGCAAATTTTTTAAGCGCTCCCACAAACAGCGGATATTTGATGGCATCAGACACCTGCTTTGATACAACACGTTTTAAAGTGAGTTTCCACTGTAGCAGGTTGAACATAGCAGCACTGTTGTCCTCCGAAATACGAATAACTATAAGAATTTTTCAATATTTTGGTTTGTTCGGAAAACCGTTGCTAAAACTTTAAAGGAGAAAATTAACCTAAATTTATGTAAAAATTCTGCTCGTACCGCGCAGTAAACACTCTCCGTCTCAGTTTAAAAAATCTTTAATTCTGTATAGCGAAATAATCGCTGTTTGCTATGAGATCCGTATAAAACACGTAAATAAACTGTGTGGGCAGAACGTAGATTTTTTTAGTACCGTAAATATTGACACCCTCCAACCATAAATGTCAACAATATTGGAATCCGGGGTGTGACATCACGAACAAACCAAACAGTCAGCAACAGCAATGGAACAGACCAACCCGGATGTAACCATGGAAACCGGGTTGTGACTCACCTATTCACTCACACGGTATTATTCACGCTGTACTCCACGGCCTCCACTTGTCATTTGTTTCTTCCGAGAATAAAACCGAACGTTAGTTTTATGCGTAGGATTTCTGCTACCAAATTGTACTCTGTCTCATTGTATACCTCTTATTCATTGTTAGACTTTCCTCCGCCTCAGCTATACACCACAGAAAACTCGGGGCTGTGATATTTGTTAGGCCATAGCACGTACCGCACAGACGACGAGGGTGTGACACTAATACACACCAACAGTATACACATATGGAGGTGAAATTTGAATGTGCAGTCTGCATTACATCAGCAGTTGGTGCGATATTGTAACACTGGCAATATTTTGTGCTTATCAGCGGACCGCTGTACAAATCAGCTCAGTACCATTACTGTTATTTACATATGCAAAATTTCACGGCATTAACACGTCTTGCAGTAAAGTTACACTTGCTGGAAATAGCGCTATTTCCTGTTTCTATCGACAGAATATTTATTCAGGGGAGAAAGGGGGAGACGGGGTCCATGGAGCTTTGTGGCAAAGAACGTCTGTTCTATCATGGAGCGTATAATCCCGTATTTTATGTGTAATTCTTAAACCATTAGATCAGCCACTGAAATTATGTGGGCGAGTCTTCATTGAAGCTGTCGGTGAAAACGTTCGTTACGATTTTCAGCTAACTAGTTGAGCTACCTAATATCCGTCCTTTATAGAACTTGAAAGTCCATTACCGTTTTCACAGAATCTCACCACTGATGTCTAACCTGAGGCTGATTACTCCAGTCTTTGTACTCGCATCATATTCTGTTAAAATCCGTTTTAATATTACCCTCAAACCTAGGTCTAATCCTTACAAAATGAAGCGTTACCTTGACGTTTCTAAGAAATTATGGTGATTATCACTTGCGACACAAGCACTGTGCGTTTAGTTTTCTTCATTTTCAGGCGCTCTGCGCAAAATTCTGAAATCGGCTATTAGCTTTGTCATGTCTGTCCGTCCGTCCGCGTGGAACAACTCGGCTTCCGCAGGACGCGTTTTTATACAATTTGATATATGAACATTTCACGACAATATGCCAAGAAAATTCTTAGGGAATGCTTGCTGTTATTCGGTGCAGAATCTTCTGTCATCCAGGTTGCTGTCCAAAAATTTAAAGATCAAGATATATAGAACTATAATTCTGCCTGTTGTCCTGTATGGGTGTGAAACTTGTTCGTTGATATTGAGGGAGGAACGTAGGCTGAGGGTGTTTGAGAACAGGGTGTTGAGGATAGTATTTGGGCCTGAAAGAGACGAGGTAACAGGGGAATGGAGAAAATTACATAATGAGGAGCTTAGGGATCTTTACTCCTTACCTAATATTGTGTGGGGGTTAAATCGAGAAGAATGAGATGGGCGGGGTATGTGGCGCCTATGGGAGAGGGGAGAGGTGTGCACATGGTTCTAGTGGGGAATCATGAGGGAAAGAGACCATTGGGGAGACCCAGACGTAGATGGAAGGATAATATTAAGATGGATTTTCGGGAAGTGGGAGGGGGTGGAGACTGGATGGAGTTGGCTCAGAATAGGGACAGATGGTGGGCACTTGTGAATACGGTGATGAATTTACGGGTTCCATAAAGTGCGGGGAATTTCTTGACTAGCTGCAGAACCAGTTAGCTTCTCAAGAAGGACTCTGCTCCATGGAGTAAGTAAGTAAGTATGCCAAGAAAATTCAATTTTCATTAAAACTGACAAGAACAACGAGATTTTACACGAAGGCCTATGTACATTGGTGCCAATATCGTGCTGAATTCTTATTAGAATAAACATATTTAGATACGAAGTTGCAGATAAAAACAAAACACACATTTTCTGCAGAATATTTTTTTTAAATCGTGCTGTTTATAAGGTAAGTGGAGAAGTATTATAATATAAACAACCAACTAGTTACAACAACAATTATTAATAATTTCAATTAGCTCAATAGTGTTCGGGCGATAATTTCGACCATCCACAGGAGCACTTGGCTGAGCTAGGTCACCATCCGGCAGCACCGTCGGTGCATTATACCACAAGCTGTAAACACAGTCTGGTGTTCCTGAGTATGGGCGAAATTATAGCCCGAAACATGTTGAGCTGATTGAAATTATTAATAAACTGTTATTGGTGTATCTACGTGTAGTTGGTTGTTTATGTTATTGTATGTGTGATGCACGGTCACGCAAACATCAAATGGAAAAATATCGTAGAGCGGGGCAGGCCATAGATGACATAATACGGCGCATGCCCACTGTAATCTGGAGAACTAAGGCTGCAGACATCCACTTAGAACATGTAACACTTATTGCTATTTCACTGCAATTGTGGTTACGCGAAAACGCCTCGATGTTACGTTATACGTAATCTGTCCGTCTCCTTATCATTGTCAGTGCATCTGATGGATAGAAACTGCAAAGTTCCACGATATGTAGTTCTCTCCACCTTCCCCTTCCTGTCTGTTCAGCCCACATGATCTGCGCCCTCTTCTCGCACGCCGTCTATCCGTGTCAGTCTCGTAGTGTCAAGACACAATTAATCAACTTGTCCAATCAACTTGTCAGCAAGAAGACTGTAGGCCTCTTGGCAGTAGCTCGAAGTGTTGCAAAGCCCTACTGATTTGTATGGTTTGTGGCGTGACACAGGATCAGCCTCCAGGTTGGCAGTTTATGCGTGGCTGTACTGCGGGAAACGGGGACATGCGTTCCGGACACGTCACCTCTTGGGACAGGAAGAAATGTATGATGTTATGAGCAGCTGCATAATTTATAATGTATGTATTGTGTTGCTTATTAGTCCGCGTCTTTTCCAACTTAGCGTCCCATTTCATTCTTCCTACCTCCCCTCCTCAACACCCCATACAAGTAAAAAAAATTATTATTTTTTGCGACACCAAGTCACGTCCTGGAGGAATATATATATATATATATATATATATATATATATATATATATATATACACACACATTTCATAGCCAAGACTCTTAAGTAATAAAAGAATTGTTTGACGTTTTAAGCGTTCCATGTAGAATTAATTGGATACTGATTTATAAAATTCATAATTTTCACAGATGTTAGTAAATGACACTAACACGACTTTCCTTTTCGTGTCTTACCATAACAGAGGAAAGTATGTCGAAGGTTATTGAAATTAATGTGTGTACCAAAAGGGGGAGAGTTTCAGGTTGAACACTGCGTAATATGGAACTTATAATTTGCATTTTTTTTTTTTAATTTGTACTCTTCTTTTGTCTGGTCGTGCACTGTTGGTCACCAGGAGGAAGAAAAAAAAAAAAGAACGAAAGAAGTAAAAATATGAAAGTAGGGTAAAGAGTTGCATAAAGAGAGACCGACTTGATGTCACTTGCTTTATTATTTCATTATTTAATGCTCAACATGTTTCGGATGTTAATACATCCATCCTCAGGAGCTTGCGACTTATTTGTTGAGTTATTTCATGG
>Ga0123355_10022469_pt1 | contig 10112 bp, 10 predicted proteins | sample TergutEmb28metaG_3_FD_89872 | JGI IMG/M metagenome (GOLD analysis project Ga0123355, IMG submission 89872) | Embiratermes neotenicus P1 segment gut microbial communities from Petit-Saut dam, French Guiana - Emb289 P1 | ecosystem: Host-associated > Arthropoda: Insects > Digestive system > Gut ...
AGCATAAACTGATTGGTTTTTATAACCGAAATGAAAAGTGTTTATAGCGCGGTACGGCCTGGGGCTTTAAATAAAGCGGTCTGCGCTTCGTGTGTAAAAGGTTAACCATTCAAAACCTACCGGTCACGTGATGCACCACCAGTTTAACATTCTACAACTGTACGCTCTGCCCACACTGTATTTATGTGTTTTGTGTTTATCTGAGAAAAAGCAGCGACTTGTGCCACTTACAGCATAAACTGGTTGGTTTTTATAACCGAAATGAAAAGTGTTTATAGCGCGGTACGGCCTGGGGCTTTAAATAAAGCGGTCTGCGCTTCGTGTGTAAAAGGTTAACCATTCAAAGCCTACCGGTCACGTGATGCACCACCAGTTTAACATCCAACAACTGTACGCTCTGCCCACACTGTATTTATGTGTTTTGTATTAATCTGAGAACAAACAGCGACTTGTGCCACTTACAGCATAAACTGGTTGGTTTTTATAACCGAAATGAAAAGTGTTTATAGCGCAGTACGGCCTGGGGCTTTAAATAAAGCGGTCTGCGCTTCGTGTGTAAAAGGTTAACCATTCAAAGCCTACCGGTCACGTGATGCACCACCAGTTTAACATTCTACAACTGTACGCTCTGCCCACACTGTATTTATGTGTTTTGTGTTTATCTGAGAACAAACAGCGACTTGTGCCACTTACACTTGACAACAAACAGTTAGTGGGTGGCATATTTTGTGATTTGTCCAAAACTTTCGATTATGTAAACTACGACATACTGTTAACAAAGTTTGAATACTATGGTGTCAAGAGTCATGCATACAAGTTGATAACCTCATATCTGAAAAACGGATATCAAAGAGTGATAACTAGAACAACTTGTTGTAATACTTATTACTCAGAATGGGATGAAGTAAAAGAAGGTGTTCCCCCAGGATCTGTACTTGGGCCCCCGTTTTTTCTACTCTACAGTAACGATCTCCCTGGCTCATTAAATCACATATGTTTACCCACTCTGTTCGCAGACGATACAAACATAATCTGCACCCAACTCAATCACACCAAATTTAAAGAAGAGGCTGAAATAATACTGCAAAAAAACAAATAAATGTCAACAGATTTATTGCATTGAAATTAAAAAAAAAACGAATTTTGTTCAATTCTCTGCATAACAGGTAGAAAATACAATAAGTTTTATTGTTTATGAGAAAAATTATCTCCCAAACTCGGATAGTGTAAGATTTTTGGGTTTGACTCTAGATAAGAACTTGTCTTGGAAATTGCATATTGACCAACTATGTTCAAAACTAGGATCAGCTTGCTTCATACTGCGAACATTGTCATCCCTAGTAACGCAGCAAAATATGAAGGTAGTTTACTTCTCTTATTTCCACTCCGTCATGACATACGGTGTGATATTCTGGGGAAACACAACGGATAGAAATAAAGTATTTAAACTTCAGAAAAGGGCCATTAGGCTAATTACAATTTCTAGCAACAGAACTTCATGTCGCAGATTGTTTAAGGAACTGGGTATATTACCGTTGCAATCCCAATACATATTATCACTTGCATTGTTTGTAGTTAAAAACATGGAAATATTTATGTCAAATTCAGACACACATACAAAAAATACTAGAAGTAAATTCGATTTTTTTTTTACCACAGACAAGATTAACAAAATGTCAAAATGATGTGTACTTCGCTGGTATAAAAATTTTTAAACATTTACCTGAAAGCATAAAAAAAACTCTTTGGTAGCACAGAAAAATTTAAAATTGAACTTAAGAAATTTCTTTTACTGGGCTCCTTCTGTTCTATTGAAAAATTTTATGAACGGACATCAAAAAAAAAAAAAATTACTATGCTCCATATTTTTAATACATATTTCCAGCTATATTTAATGTGTTCTATTATAAAGTACAAACACCAGGCACTGTAAGTCTTGAATATGAAGATATTATGCATATACAGACATGTTACTACAAGTAAACTGCTTCTATAACATGCCTGATTAATTATTGATCTAACAATAGAATAGTTCACAGTCTGTGCTTACAAATTGTATTTGAATGACCATGAAAATGATATGTTCATGTACATGATACTTATTCTAAGTTATATTTTATATTGCATCCTTGTATTATGTAAATATATTACTCTATGTACTACATGCTGACAAGTTCTATATCTTGTGGGCTTTGGCACTGTGCAGATCTAATGAACAATAAAAAAATTACAGTTACAATTAAAATTACAGCATAAACTGATTGGTTTTTATAACCGAGGTGAAAAGTGTTTACAGCGCGGTAAGGACTGGGTCTTTAAATAAAGCGGTCTGCGCTTCGTTTTAGAGGGTTAAATATCAAGTTTCCTTTCACGTTTTAAAGCCTACCGGTTACGTGATGCACCAACAGTTTAACATTCAACAACTGTACGCTCTGCCCACACTGTATTTATGTGTTTTGTATTTATCTGAGAACAAACAGCGAATTGTGCCACTTACAGCATAAACTGACTGGTTTTTATAACAGAGATGAAAAGTGTTTACAGCGCGGTACGGACTGGGTCTTCAACCCTCGAAAGGCCACCCTAGGTAATAGGACGTAGAAGACCACCTGCGGTCAAACTTGACCCCACCATGAAAGTTGTTATAACTAATGCTGCTTTTTGGTTCTTTTATTGTCAAATTAAAATACACGTCTACTTACAAAGGAACAACAGTTTAACATCGCTGAAATGACAACCTCATTTAACAATGACATGACTGTCATTTACCTTATACGGTATATGAATTCCGGTTATATTCAATATTCATTTCTGTATTCAAGAATGGAAATATGATAAAATGTTTTGAAGAAGAAGAAGAAGAAGAAGAAGAAAAAGAAGAAGAAGAAGAGTTGGAAAAACAAAGCAACTAATCAGATTCATCAGTTCCAACCTTATCTTGCAAGTGTCACATGTAACAATCATACTCACATGGTCTCTATAGACGTAATGTCCACACCGTTAGCACACAAACTGTTTCTTCACATCTCTACTGCTGCTGCATACATGACAGCGCACGCGGTTTCTTGATATCGCCTCGTAGTCTTCCAGGTCCTGCATGCTGTTTTCTTCAGAATCGGAGACAAATCCGCACACGACTATTGCTGTTTTGATGTTCCTACGTAGGGAAGAAAGTCTGTATCGTTGTGTTACAAATGGTGTCACCAGATCATGTGCAAATCTGAGCGAGTCTTTCCTTTTTATCTTCTTCTCAGGCTGAGTTTGGCGCATGTAGTGTGCATATATGACCAATGCATTTATAGCAGTAATGTTAATCATGGCACAAAACATTGCCATTATCCATATGCGAGTTGCTCGCTGTACTGTGTACATTGCACACAAATGAACCAGCAGGTCTACTGCACATTTTGTTTTGTTACAAAATACAATGATTTCAGGCTTTCCTGAATCGCTGTAGATTGCTGAATCATGATGGAGTGATGGAAGGGGGACAACTGATTTGTCTTTCTTAGGGACATTTGACACAAGTGTGAGATCCTTGGTAAATCCAAAAACAGACGCGTTTGCCATCACGTTGCCTGGCAGGGTTGAATTCTTGTGGAATTTCTATTTTGTTTTGCTTCTTTGCCCCAACAAGTGTCAAAATTTGTTTTTCAGTACTTTTTGGCTAATGTTCTGTTTCGCACCAGACCTCCTGAGGTCAGCCAACTGAAAACGCTGTCGATGCTGGGAAAGGTTTCCACCATCTGTGCTTTTGCGAGCATAATGTGAGATGGCTGGGGGCTGAAGTGCAGCCGCTGGAGGGAGACGTGACAGGGTTTGATCCGTGCGATTTTTTTTTTTTTTACTGACTTCAGTATGTATGGAGTGTGCATTCAGCTTGACAGCTTAACTTCTAACGCACAAACTGCAAAGGAGTTAAAAATAACACCAATTTTGGAAAAATTAGTGGAATACAAGAGAAGCTGGATACAACGTGTAAATAGAATGCCTCTAAATATATTACCCAGGGTAATGAAACACTACTGTCCGAACGGCAGAAGGAATCGTGGTAGACCTTTGAAGAGACTTCTGGATACGTGAGACTGGAACGGGTCAACAGGTGGCCCAACTGCATGACAGATATATGATGATGATGATGATGATAATGATGATTTATTATAAACTGAATACTTAACAAAAGGCGATCAGTGGAAAGTCGTAGATGAAGTTATATCAACTGATGTGTTTGACATGACCTTTCTGCTTTCTTGGTAAGATTAGCCCCCCAGGAAAGGAAATCCTCTCACACGTCAAGGTTATAGCTGTTCTCCTGATTCGGTGAGAGTACTTTACCGCTTGTACAAACCTTTGCCTGTCTTTTGACTGCTAGTTGTTAATTGCTAGGTGACTCAGATTAAAAGCAGTGACACTAGACATTAGCTGACAATGCAAACTGTGCAGTAAATGTTCACAGGCCAGTGCTATATTTCCTTGTGATATTGTTTGTCTGCAAGCGCTAACTGTATTTGCCATTACTTTCAGGGTGATGGCAAATTAAGTCCAGAAGCGAACTGACGGTCTGCACTGTGAAGCGGACAGCCTTGTGTAAACTGGAGTCTTCCGTGATGTGACGCCGTGTGGTATGACTTGCGTTCTGTTTTACAACTCAGCATTTTTTCAGGCTATGTAGGTTGAGTCTAAACAAAAATTTGCATTTTGTTTGTATGGGTGTGAAACTTGGCCGCTGACAATGAGGGAGGAACTTAGGCTGAGGGTGTTTGAGAATGGGGTGCTGAGGAGAATATTTGGGCCTATGAGGGACGAGGTAACAGAGGAGTGGAGAAAACTACATAATGAGGAACTTAATGATCTCTACTGCTCAGGAAATATTTTTCTGGTAATCGTATCAGAAAAATTTGATGGGCGGGGCACATAGCACGTATATGGTAGAGGACAGGACTTTGGTGCGAAGACTTGGGGGAAAAGAGACCGCTTGGAAGATCATGGCGAAGGTGTGTTACAATATTAAAAGTAATATTAAGGAAATAGGATGTGGAGGCACTGATTGGATTGATCTGGCTTATAATAGGGACAGATGGAGGACGCTTGCGAATGCGGTAATGAACCACCGTGTTTCGCAATATGCAGGGAATTTGTTGGCTTTATGGAAACCGGTTAGCTTCTCAAGAAAGACCCCGCAGATGAAGGAAGTGAGGGGGTGAATTGTGAATAAAGAATTGGTAGAGTACATTTGAAATGTGAAGGCACACGCGCAGAAACCAGATTTGGTCTTTCAGCGAAACGGACGAGTCAATTTAAATCGGCCGGAGGGCGTCAGTTCAGTCGACTGCTGGCAGCCGAGGTGTGCGGCATCAGCGGTAGTAATGCTGGATACACCATGTTCCGAGGTAGTGTGAAGGGTACTCGCTACCCACTGCATTCGCCAGTTTCCCCTTCACTTCCCCTACCGTTCGTCACCGTGTGCCATCAGGTTTCAACTGAGTTCTACCTAATATCTCGCCATTTTGCCACCACAAAATAATACCTTGAAACCCCTTCAGGTTACCCAGTGGTTCGCACAATCCTGTAACCTACTACCGCCCGAATACAGTGACATATCTTTATTGCCAAAGTAACTTTCCTTGCCTGCGGTTAGGTTGGTAAGTGACAAAGTTCTGAATGAATGCCCCGTCGCCTTCGTCAGCAGGACTTTCCTTCCACACATTGCCACTAAAAGTATAAAACTACAAGTCGTCATATTCCAGAAATCTTCATAACTCTACCACTGGCGACCTCAAGATTCGGGATGACATGTGTAGGCGGCCTGCGTCAACCGTGGGGTAAATGTGTAATGAGCAGCTTGTAACAGCAAAGTGCTTGTCTTGGGTCAAGGGGTCAGACGCTGGCGTGGCTCTGTTAGAAGCTCGGTATAATCCCAAATGTGGTGCAAGTGGACGAAGATATGAAAGAACAGGTTTTTTCCGAGTTTCTTCGGGTTTCCCCCCCACCTCCTCTTTTAGTTATCAGTCACGCTGTGCTACAAATCGGAAGGTCGCTGGTTCGATTCCAGGTGGTGTCATTGGAATTTTTCTTCCACATAATCCTTCCGATCTCACTATGGCCTTTCGGTCGACTCAGCCTCTTACAGAAATGAGAACCAGGAGTATTTCTTGGTGGTAAAATGCGGCCGGTGCGTAAGGCTGACAACCTTACCACTATCCTGGGCCTTTGTCACGTAATCTGGAAACCTTAACTTCCTGGAATCCTCTGGGCACCTCGGGCCTTTAATGGGACTGATTTAACTTTTAGCTATCATTCCACCATTGCTACCCACTTATCTGTTAGAGCACCATGAGATTTGAGATGGCCCTAACCAGGCAGCACGTTTTCACTTCAGCTGTGTTAAACCGCTTAAAAACCAGTTATTTACATTCTATCGAATTTAACATTAACCATTTAAAGCCTACCGGTTACGTGACGTACCGCCAGTTTAACATTCAACAACTGTACGCTCTGCCCGCACTGTATTTATGTGTTTTGTATTTATCTGAGAACAAACAGCGACTTGTGCCACTTACAGCATAAACTGATTGGTTTTTATAGCCGAGATGAAAAGTGTTTATAGCGCGGTACGGACTGGGGCTTTAAATATAGCGGTCTGCGCTTCGTCTTTAGAGGGTTAACCTTTTAAAACCAACTGATTACGTGATGCACCAACAGTTTCCCATTCAACAACTGTACGTTCTGCCCACACTGTATTTATGTGTTTTGTGTTTATTCTGAATGATTCTGAATGATGGCATCACGATGTGCTTAGAAATCAAATAGTATAACATAAGTGTACGTCAGCACAATTTAATTAATTTATTTATAGTATAGTTATAGAATGGCTACATGTTTCGACTAAAGACTAGTCATCTTCAGGCCTCTACAATTCTGTGCCAGATGTTATTGCCCACTTTGGGATCCCAGAGTGTTTACATCTATTACTTAAATCTATCTTGAAGATTATTACAAATAAACAGAGTATGTATATTTAAGTTGCATTAAAATACTATATTATAGTTGTTTCCTTCCCCTTTTCGGTGCGTAGGTATAGATACTCTATGGAAGGAAAATCGTTGTATTTTTGGTTGCTGCTGGGAGCTTTTTTCTCCTTATCTTATTATGAGCGGTTTGTGTATTGTTTGGCGGTATCGCTATCTGGTATAGTTGGGTGAAGTTTCTTGGAGGTTTTTCGCAGTTGTGCTATAACATATGGGTATGTTTTCTAGTACCTGTGAGTTGCCTTATTCTATGATTAGAAGTATCATTCACTCTTATAGTTTATTGAAGGACTTACGTGTGTGTTGCTGTTTTCTGTGCCCTGTCCTTCATCACTTGCGGTAGTTCTTTTTTACACTGTGGATTTTGCTTTGATCTCGTCTGGGTTTGGATGTTTTTTGTCACTGTCTTTCTTTCACTGTGTTTTTGACTACTGTGCGGTCGCTTGGGCAACTGCTTTTGGTATATTGTCTTGCGGGCGGCGTATTTAACTGAGTACAAGCAGCGACTTGTGCCACTTACAGCATAAACTGATTGGTTTTTATAACCGAGATGAAAAGTGTTTACAGCGCGGTACGGACTGGGTTCTTTAAATAGAACGGTCTGCGCTTCGTCTGTAAAGGGTTAAACAAGACAAGCAATATACGTTTAAACACGAAATGGAGGCTCTTTCTCGTAACCATTGTTGTAGTGGAAAATCAATAGGTATTGCATATTCTGATTTTGTGTTTTGTAGCCTTAATTATCCAGCACGCAACGCGCATGCGCCTAATTATTTTGTCATCTGTTGGGAGGCTCTATTATATTTTTTTTCCACATTATCTCATAAGCGACACGATTGGCGGAAAACGTTATTTAACTTATAAGCCCGGTAGTGTCGTGTGTTGCGGAAGAACGGACGTTGACGAAGGAATTGCTAATTTTTGGAAGGAAAATATTTAGAATATTATATGGTCCTAAATATGAAAACGGGGAATGGAAAAGTGGGACGAATCGAGAACTAGAAGTGATGAACAAAGGAGAAAATATAGTAAAATGGATAAACGGACAAATGATAACCTGGTTATGTCACCTAGAGGGAATGGAGAAAGATAGGATGCCCAAAAAGATCTTCACTCAAGAACTTGAAGGGTCGAGAAGAAGGGGAATACCCAGGAAAAAATTGAAACAGGAAATAGAAAGGGATCTTCAAGTGCTGGGAGTGAGAAGATGGAGAGAGTTGGTGGTAGATAGGAACAAATGGAAGGACATTATTCCACAGGCCAAAGCCGACAGTGGTCTGTAGTGCCAATGGAAGAACATAGAATTTGTGTTTTGTTTTTCTGTTCAACTTTTGCCTGAAAGACTTATCATTCTAAGAAGAATTCTGTTAGATATGACCGAAAATATATACTGAGCCCTCTATTCTTGCCAGATTTTAAACACACTTTAATTTTTGTGACAAATTTTCGGAAAATACAGCAACACCAATTTTCATGAAAATCCGCCCAGTGAAAACCGAGTTGTTCCATTTGAACGGACAGACGGAAATACAGACATGACGAAAATAGTAGTCAGCGTTCACAGTTTTGGGAACGCGCCTAAAATGTACGTATTCATAAAGCGAAAACCAACCATACAAATAATAATAATAATAGTTGAGTAAAGAGAAACCAACTTGATGCCACTTATTTTATTATTTTATTCAATACTCAACGTGTTTCGGACGTTAATACGTCCATCTTCAGGAGCTTGCGACTAATTCGTAGTTATTTCATGGGTTGTATCATGGGTTGTAGCACTAGTGCTTCAGACTGCATAAAGACACCACACCACCATAGCCACGCTGAAACGGAACGCCAACACACACCGGAACCAGATACAACCCATGAAATAACTATGAATTAGTCGCAAGCTCCTAAATATGGACGTATTAACGTCCGAAACTTATTGATCATTGAATAAAATAATAAAATAAGTGGCATCAAGTTGGTTTCTCTTTACTCAACTATCAAGATGATGCACGGTCCAATAAACATAATAATAATAATAATAATATTTATTAACTGCAATTGGGTTGTCACCCAGTGGCAGAGGTTATTTTACATGCATACAAAATATGAAATTGTTTACTACTAAATTTAAGTCGGGAGGGCTACATGAGAAGCATGTAGTGGCAACTTGGAATCTTGGGAACCGTCACAACATTTGCTCATAGACACAGGGAAACCAAGAAAAATCTGTAACGAGATAACAAAAAACCTCTGTCGAGATGTTCATCTGGACTAACGGGATCTGAACATCATTTCGGAATTTACAGGGTTACTATAATAGAAATAGGCACATTCAATATTATGTAATATTAAAACCGTTAGCGTAGTGGACACACAATTTACGCAGTAGCGTGGAAGAAAGATGAAATTTTTTTCCAGGTATCCTTTCGTGACATCAGCACCACGTCAGCGCCCTTGAAATCACTGAAGCAAAATGGCTGCTACTATGGTAGAGAAGGCTTTGTGTGTGCTGGAATTAGCGAAGTCGAACTCTGTTACTCTTGTACAGCGTCATTTCATAAGACGGTATGGCAAACGTCCACCTTCAAGGTAGTCTGTCTACGAATTGAGCAAGAAGTTTCAAGAAACTCTTTGTTTTTCATTAATAATTTAGTTTCAAAACGACATTGAGAGTGTCTGTTTCTTTTATAGTAACCCTGTATATGACAACACGGGCGAACTTGAGAAGCTGCATCTACACCAAACTTACCCCAACGAGCGAAAATACGTAGGTTATTTCCTATGAAAGTAAGTACCGTCTGCGCATATCTCTCGCGCATCCTCGAGACTGCCACTTTGCGCATGTGCAGTGACTTCCTCTATCAATTGAGAAGCCACAGACGCCATTTCATGAAATTTGTATCATGTTTATGTTTGTTCCTGTGCTTTAAACTTGTTTAAGGCCATTGAAGGGGCCGCCGACTGTGAAACAGGTCTGTAATTCGTTTTTTGAACGCTAGGAATGTGCTACCAAGTGAGATTCATCACCAGATCTGTCAAGTGTATGGTGACAATGCGATGAGTGATGGCATGGTTAGGAAATGGGTTCGGATG
>Ga0123355_10022470_pt1 | contig 10112 bp, 5 predicted proteins | sample TergutEmb28metaG_3_FD_89872 | JGI IMG/M metagenome (GOLD analysis project Ga0123355, IMG submission 89872) | Embiratermes neotenicus P1 segment gut microbial communities from Petit-Saut dam, French Guiana - Emb289 P1 | ecosystem: Host-associated > Arthropoda: Insects > Digestive system > Gut ...
AAACCAGATACCACCCATGAAATAACATCCAGTTAGTCGCAGACTCCTGAAGATGGTCGTATTAACGGCCGAAACAAGTTGAGCAATGAATGAGTATTGAATAAATAATAAAATAAGTGGCATCAAGTTGGTTTTTTCCCTTTACGCAACTATAGGCTACTATGTTGGCATCCCTTCTTTTCATCAGCTGTGCATATTTACACATTTGAGTCTTCGCACACATATACATCGTATTACAGTCCGACATACTTATACGTTGTTTTGACGACGTACGTGAAACAGACTTTTAAGTGTCCACATTATGAAGCTGCGAATATGTCTGTAAAAGCGGGCAGGCCTGGTCAAGTTCAGCGCTTTCACCGAGGCTATGTAGCGCAATAGAAGGAAACCCCTTTACATGCGGTGCACCACGTGTGGAAGGTGAACCAAACATCATAAACAGCTGTAGCCTCTAGGGAATCAGCCTAATTGTACTGTTTTTTTAATTGACCGACTGAGGAAAGGCACGTACCACCACACCCGGTCCAGTCTGTTTCGGCTTCTGTGACTTATTTCTTTGTGACTTTTCGCTTTGAGGCGCTAACTTCAATTACGTAGCAGCGACAGAGATAAACAATACAAGACAGACAGTGTACGTACGTATGACGTGATTGTGTGGCGCATTCACGTAATTAATGCCTCTGTGGAAAAGCGATAATTATTACACCTTCCGAGTTTGTGTCTGTAGCTTTAGTTACCCAGCACGCAAACCGCATGCGCCATATTGTAATCTGTGGCCTGTCCGGGTGTACCGTGATTTTCCATATTATCTCATAAATGGCACGGTTTTCAGGAGAGTGTCATGATATCGTACAAACGTAGATCCTTGGTACACATTTCTCTTAGAGACTGAGTAGACCCCACGGATACTGAATGCCAGCAGAAGGATTAGGTCACTTGAAAACTACCAAGGTCCACTTTGAATCGAACCCAAAAACTTCCGTCTTTGTGGAGCAACCAACTTTGCACCACTCGCCCCATCTTCACGTAAGCACCCCAAATGGTGTCGTATGTTAACAAAACTTGTATCTTCTGGACAGATTTTCGAAAAATACTCAAATATCGACTTTCATCAAAATGCGTCCAATGGGAGCCAAGCTGTTCGGTGCGGACGAGCAAGACAAAGCTAATATTCACTTCTCGCAATTTTGCGAAAGCGCTTAAAACTGATCACGTGATATTTCCCTAACTTTGTCTAGTTCAGTCGACGGGAAACACTTGAAATTAAGAATGATTAAGCGTGCAATAAATACAATTTTTTAAATGACATAACATAGTAAATCACGAACCATTCTAAACTTATATTGTCAAGTTTTATACATTAAAGATAAAAATAAACGTTCAAATAAGATTATCAATTTCTGCGCTTGGATAACAGGGAGTCTGTTCCAGCCTAAAGTTTCAACATAAAAGAAAATAAAATAAAATAAAGATTTTTGTAAAAAATTAGTAAGACACAGGACTCAACATTACGCGGCTTTTAAGAACAAAAAAACCCTGAAGTTTATTTTCATTTTACAGGATAGAAATTTAGGTATTCAGTTCGTGTATGCTTCGTATGTTTGTAAAGGACTGCTCCTGAAAATGAACTCAGAGTAGGTCGGAATATGTAGAGGATCATTTGTGTTTGTTGTCTGATAAACGCGCACCAATAAGTTGTGTTTGAGAACTTCACTTAGTACGAAATTACTGTTAATTTTAGTCCTGTTCATATCTGTTACGAGACCGCAGTAGCACAGTGGTTAAAGTGCTGTGCTAAAATCGGAAGGTCGCTAGTTCGATCCCAGTTGGTGTCATTGGACTTTTTCATTGACATAAAATCCTTCCGATCGCAATATGGCCCTGGGGTCAACTCAGCCTCTAACAGAAGTGAGTACCAGGAACATTTCCTTGGGGCAAAGGCGGCCGTTACGTGAGGCTGACAACCTTACCACCATCCTGTGCCGTTGTTGTGAAAGCTGGGAACGTTAACTTCCTGGAACCCTCTGGGCCTGTCCTGGCCTGTAACGCGACTGCTTTACCTTTACCTTCATATCTGTTGCAATGAATTCAGTACCAAACAGCAATACTCGCGTACCTGTCAGTCAGTGACAGATGCAGAGAATTTGTGTATTTGGTCTAGATCCAACAATCTGATCTGTATAAAATAATTTTGGTTGCTTGAGCTCACACACAATATGAGTAAAAGTTAAAAAGTTGCAACCGAAATTCTGGATTCTTTGAACAGACATAATAATTAGATGTATTTATGCATGTTGGTTTCAAAACGTTGTTCTACCTTGTCCGACACCCAAAATAGCATTGAAGTGGATGCCGAAACAAAAGAGAGCACGAGGAAGACTTTAGAAAAACTGGATGGAAAGTATAAGGAAGGCCATGAACGAAAGAAACCTAAATGAAGGCCAGTGGGAAGATAGGAAACAGTGGAGTCTAGATGTCGGACAACATGACAATTAAATGCTGGACATTAAAGCTCATCATCCCGTCACAACTGTAAGAAGTGTAGCCGACGCCTGCTTCATGCTGAGAGCAGTAACTGGTAATTATGTGGTGGTTTTGTCTTCAGAAACGACTGTATTGAGAGACCTTGCGTGTCATGCAGACTTTATGACGTGGTACAGAAGCAGGAGGGACTTTCGTGATCTTGGGATATGACTTAATTTCCAGATATTTTGGGAGTTTATTGGGCAACTAGACGGCATAAAACAGTTTAATTAATGTTCAATTCGTGATTACAGGTTTAACAGTGAATAAAACACTTCTGTTATCCTGATATGTATTGTCACGACCGTACACAGTGATGCTGAGAGTGGCAATACGATATATGTAAAGGTAAAAGGTGAAGAAATCGCTTTACACGCTTGGAGTGGCCCAGAGGGTTCCAGGAAGTTAAGATTCCCAGATTTCATGACAACGGCACAGGATGGTGGTAAGGTTATCAGCCTTACGCACCGCCCGACTTTACCCCCAGGAAATTCTCCTGGTACTCATTTCTGTTACATGCTGGGTCAACCCCAGAGACATAGTGCGATCGGAAGGATTTTATGTCAATGAAAAATTCCAGTGACACCAAATGGGATCGAAACAGCGACCTTCCGATTTCTAGCACAGCACCTTAACTATTGTGCTACCGCGGTCCCCAATACAATACATGTGTTTTTCTGCCTGACGAATTTACTTTACCGAAAATGGAGCCGTTGTAACTCTGCTGACAGAAGCGCTGCGTCGCCTGCCTGTCCGACCCGCGAATTGCTTAGTACGAGCTATATATATATATATATATATATATATATAAATTTATTTCCTAATTCTCAAGTAAACATGTTCCTTGTGGGGTCCAGACGTTTGTAATTTATATATTCGTTCACAACAGAAGCACACAGGGCACACCAAATCCACTAATATGGTTGTATGTTTTTGCAAATGAATAAATTAGTTTGTAATATGGCACTCTGACCTTAAAATCAGCCTTTAAGAAAGGTTTAAAGACGGAATATTTAGGCGCGAGTATATTTTCTTTGGAGTATTGTGTGGCACAACAGCCACGTGGATGCGAGAGGATATGAATTTAATCACAGAAGAAAATATTTACCTACAGAACTAACATTGATCTTAAGAGCTTTAATTTGAACGCACATTCTCTTCAGTATTGATGCAAAACAACATGAGTTTAAGCCATGTCTCTCAGGAATGAAATATGTCTGCTACATACTGTCCCTTCAACTTAAAATATCTGTTAATTGTGCATAACAGTTTCAACAAAACCTCTTCTTGTATTCTGAACATTTCCAGACGAATTACTCTTGGTAAATAGCACAAAAGAAATTTTAAAATTAAAGTATTCGGTGCTGTAGGAATTAATGTAGCAGTTTGGTATGTGTGGTTGTACAGGCAGAACGTGAAGGGTGGCGTTTTATCCCACAGTATCTACTGTTCCGATTATGTGAGTTAAGTCCAACCAAATCGTCTGTAACTGAACTTAAGTTACTTGGGTTGCCACGGAATCTCTTCCTAATAAACTACACAATATAAGTACAGCATATGTGAGCATAAGAGTGAAATAAAATGTTGCCATAAAACTCCTTTCCAAGAAATTCCATTGTTGGGAGTTAAACAACAATTTACATATTTTAACTTTTTAGACACACTTTGTATAATACATCTTACGAGACAAATGATCCAATTTTATGTATCCCACTCTTGTAAACACAATTTGCACATCGCGCCCTTAGAGACAAAAGATTTGATTCGTTGTATTCCATGGATGTAAACACGATGGGATCTCAAAGTGTGCATAGCATCTTGTGACACAATTGAAAAAATAGGCCTGAGGATGAATAATCTATAGTCGAAACATGTAGCCTTATAATTATCTTGAGTAATAAAGTCATTGTGCTGACGTAAACTATTTAATAATACAAAAGTCAGGAATTCATTCTATTGGTTAATGGGTTAGAAATAGGGTATAAAAACTGTAACGAAATAATGAAACACTGCATAGCAGTGAATTTAAAACGTGAGTGTCAGCTACAAATGGATTGTGCTTCACACATTCCTGTAATGGCGGTTGAGGGTATACTACATTCAGCAAATGCTTATCTCGCTGCCATCTGCACGAATCTTTGATATGGGTATGCGATTTGGTAGTGGGGGGGGGGGAGTTATCAGCCACTTGTTTTATTTATGAAGTTATGTTTGAAGAAGAACTATATTTGGCAGCCTTCTGCCTTGAGAATTTTCGGAAACTCAGTTTTGAATTCTGCAGAATGGAATTTAGGCCACTGTTTAAGTATAAAGGTGTACCCTTTTGGAAATATATCATTTTTATCCTACATAATTCAGATATGCCTCCAAACATACTGTTTGTAAATAACAGAAGTTTAGTGAACTCAATCTTAACCCTCCTTCTCTCTTTCTATATATATATATATATATATATATATATATATATTTGTGTATATGTGTGTGTGTGTGTGTATATATGCAAGTGCTGACTTCAAGTTAGTCCTTAACGAATTATGTGGCCCTCCTGTGGACTGAAGTTGGCCTGCCCTGGGCTACTTACATGCATTCGAAGGCAGTCGATAGCTGAGACGAGAATATTACTCAGTCAAATGGGACGTGAAATGCAGAAAGACATGTCAAAGAATTTTGAAAGGCTTAATGGACTGGCAATTCGGACTGGATTTATCTTGTCTAGCACTGGGTCCAGCGGCATTACCTTTACCCTAGAAAAGAGTTTTCGGATTGAATATCAGGCGGGCATTATGTTAACTTTCGGCCGGGTAGCTCAGTCGGTATAGCGACTGATTACGGGCTGGACGGTCCGGGATCGAATCCCGGTGGGGACGAGATTTTCCGTCCGTCCAGACCAGCCCTGGTACCCAACCAGCCTTCTGTAAAATGGGTACCGGGTCTTTCCTGGGGTAAAGTGCGGCGGGGGCGTGCTGCTGACCACTCACCCCCTTCTAGCGCCGCGGTCATGGAAGAGTAGAGCTATACCTCTACCCACCCTCTGGGACACACGGGGCCTGTAAGGGGAGAACTTTACCTTTTAATATATTTAACTGATTCTTCGAACATCAATTTGTCAAGAAAGATACTTTCCTGAGAAGTTAGTTTTTAAGGTTATACGTGTATAACAATACATTATATGCTACGTGCAGAGTAAAAAGTCATGTATCTTATTATCATTTAATATATTGACAAGTTAAGGGGTAGGTTTCTGGTATTTAATTTTGTCCTTGATAAAGGGCATACAAAATCTAAGATTCGTTATGCTGGTAAAGAATTTCCCCCGCTTTGTGTAGTTCTCATGTGTGGTTAAAATATTTGCATATCTACACAAATGCTACTTTATCCTTTTTTTTTTAAATTACCGTGCATCGTGATAGATTCTTATAATAAAACCAACTAGATGCACTAATTTCTATAAATCTATTTTTGGAATAAAACTCTACATGTTTCGGACAGTTCCTCTGTCCATCATCAGGAGTTTTTCACTGACAGCTCGCAAGCTGTCAGCAAACCTGTATGACATATACTATTTTTGTGTGTACAGTGAAAAACTCCTGATGATGGACAGAGGAACTGTCCTAAACATGTAGAGTTTTGTTCCAAAAATAAATTTATAGAAATTAGTGCGTATAGTTGGTTTTATTATAAGAATAGTTACTCTCTCTATTCCGTGCATTGTAATTCAGTTACTATAGTTCAAACTAACAAATCCACATAATTTTACTAAAATTACAATAATATTACAAAACAGCTGCTTTATACAATTGTGTGCTCCCTGATGATGGGCCAGTGAGGGCCGAAACATGCAGTAGTCGGAGTTTTATAATATTATTGTTGTAATTTTTATAAAATTGTGTGCATTTGTTGGTCTGAATTATAATATCCGCACTCACTCTACACTGAGCTAGGCCTAGTCTTTGTACTGTGTTAAGTTTAGGAATAACTGTTGTATTTACTGAAATATTTGGACGCCAACCGTCAATTTGCTCACACCATATGTGGACGTGCACTACGAACGTCACGAACATTGGCACAAGTTCAGATATGTTACTAACCTACACTACGTCCATCTCAACTCACATGAGAATATATTACTTTTTTAATGTTACTGACTCTGCTACAATCTATCACGTATTCCTGTTCCGCGATTCACGAGTACCATGCGTGCTTCTGCATGTAACTTACAGCTGATTCCTGCTTCGCAAGGTTAGTCGGAGTCGTTTAAACAGCGCTACTTCCGACACATTTCTGAGACTTGCATTTATAAGAGAGCCTACTTATTCTTGGCCGCACAATGCATGACGTCATGCTGGGCTGAAACGTTAAATTAATATGTGTGTGGCCATATAAATGAAAAGACACATATGAAGTGTTTTATTTAAAGTCAGGAAGGTTCAGTATCATCTAGAGAAGAATTGCCGCAATTCTGAACCAAATGAATGGAGACCATGTCCACCACCTGACAACATTAAGGTCTAATGTACTATTGTTTTTCGATTTACACCTCATTTACCACAAATTTCCACCCATTTTTCCTGTACCTCGTACCTTATTTTTGCCTCGCCCATTTAGTAATCCATTAACCCTTTGACGCCTAAAGAACCCTATAGTTGTCGTACCGCACCGCTAACCTCTAAACGTTGCATTTTATACATTTATTCAACAAATGCAGGTACTGAACATTTTAAACACAATATATACTCTCCTTTTTTCTCTTCAAAATGCAGTTTGTTTCATAATTCTAACGTATTTGGTTCCTCTTTTATTCACATTTTATATACAGAGTGTGCTAAAATTAAAAAAAAAATAATTCCGGCGCCAAAAGATTAATTCATGATTATAAAAATATTACAGACTGGACGACTGGGGCTTTTGAAACCCAATGGATGCGATATTTTCCGCCTCTGTCCAGACTGGCCCCAAAACCCACCCAATCCCCTGTACAACGGATATTTTTTCCCTCTCAGTAAGGTAATGCGGCCGGGTCCTGATTTTGACCACCCACCCCATCTAGCGCTCAAGTTAAGCATTGGCAAAACTATATTTCAACTCCCCCCTCTGTGTTACCGTTATTTTTTAAGGGGTAATATTTGTCTTTTATAGAATCATTCAAAATTGTGCAGGTTGTTTAGTAATGCCTTTTCTGTGTGCTTTCTGTTGTGTCTCCTTACAAAAGTTAACGCTGTCCAGCGAAATAGTTGTTCGGTGTTGTGTGAACACAACTGAACTTCAGCCTACTTTAGTGTTAAAACTTGGCGGAACACATTTTAACCACTAGGCTTAGGTGGTTAATCTTATTTGTAGATTCTTAAACTGCAGATTAATTAGTTTTTATTTACATAGTGACACTGTGTAGGCCAGTTTGTTTCTTCGTACATACGTAAGGTAAAGTTTCAAATGGAGACCGTCATCTGGCAGCAACTGTCAGGACCTACATCAGAATAAACATTGCTATTTTAATGGACGTGTACATTTACCAGATCTTCAGGGCCTTTATTTCTTCAACATATAAGAGAAAATAATAAAGTAACCAAAAATGGTGTTGCTAGGGGTACAGATATACCTTAGTGAAGCATTTACAATATTTATAGCTCATTAGTAAGAAACGTGCATAAGTAAAGATACGCATTTAATTCCGGAATCAAGATAAAGTAATAACGTCTTAATCGTGTGAAAAGTTATGCAAAATAGTAACATTTTGACTATTTATTTTATGCAGTTGTTAGTTGATTCTTTCTCTGTTTCATTAATTTAGCTTTAAAGATATCGCTTTGAAAGAATGGAAGATGTTGAATGAAGCAGTCACCGCCTAATTTATGGTACTGTCGAGTAATTTGCTGGAGAGAATGAGTAAAATTGCGAGATAACTTTGCAAATTCAACAAGTGCTAAGATCTGAATCAGGAACCTCCCGAAACGTCACAATCAACTTGCTCGGCTTGATTGTTTAAATTACTTAAGCGTTTGAAGCAGATGGTAATTATATAGGTCTATACCGCCTAATGTAATTTTAAAAAATTCTTCACTTTTGCCAAAGCGTGCATTTACTTGTTTCTGACGGATTTAACTATTAATCCCACTTACAAATTAATCACATACTTCTCAGAAGAGAATTAACTGATCCGCCTCGTGGTGACGGATTTTGTTATTTGAGATTTAGGAAACGTAGAAGATGCCAAACTTCAGAGGACGTATTTTACGTCAGTAGTCCGCAGTCAACAATTAATAATGAAACAGAAGTTCCTGCTATGACTCTAGTGAGAAAGGTTTTCGAAAAAAATAGACGTAAATTCAAATACCGTTAAAATAAAATACAGAACGTTTGAATATTCTTCACAATGCAACAGGGTTACTTGCTCAATTATTGCGCTTAACAACACCGTAATTCAAAAGATCCTTGTCCATATTTTTATTTCTTAGAAAGCAGGTAACAGATTTTTAGGTAGGTTAATTTTTATAGCTGAATAAGTTGGAGATATTTATTGACTGAAAGTGACTAAGGTCTTAAATTGTCTGAATATTTCAGCAAGATTTTGAAGTCACTTAGGACTCCATACCGTGCAGAGTGCCAAGAAATGTTGAACTCTTTCTTGGATGACAAATAAAAACGTATAAAACATGCCTTTTCCATTAACATACTAATGATATCGGCCCCTCTACAAGCGTTCAGAATACACTCGTTTGTGTTCATTGCAACCTGGGGTCTTCTCATTCCAGCCATCGCACAGATAGAAGGGAGAGTTCTGAAACATGCAGGTTGGAAAATTTATTTTCTCGAGCGAATCTTTTGATGTTTTGCCTTTAAGGCATACGGCTCTGTTCTTGTAACAGCGGCTGTCTAGCTGGAAGTCATCTGCACACAAAACAGATGAAGTTATGTCAAGACGTGCAATTTACTTATTGCGGTTGAATCTTCTGATTCCTGTGCTGCTCCTCTGTAATAACTCCGGGTCTCGGCGCTGTTCCGAAGAATAAATGACGACGTCGATCCCAACGACTCTGCAATGTATTTGTAGTTCGAGAATGCACGGAAAAGCTCAAGCGGAATGAAAACTGACAATTGAAACTAAACACGTAAGCATAACTGAAGGGGCAAAGAACATTAAGTCAGTAAGCTAAGTGGTTAAATAACTTATGTTTGTTGGACCGTGCATCATCTTGGTAGTTGAGTAAAGAGAGACCAACTTGATGTCACTTGCTTTATTTCTTTACTTAATGCTCAACATGTTTCGGATGTTAATACATCCATCCTCAGGAGCTTGCGACTTGTGTGTTGAGTTATTTCATGGGTTGTATTTCTCTGGTTCGATGTGTGTTGGTGTTACGTTGTGGTTTGGCTGTAGTGGTGTGGTATCCGTATGCAGGTTGAGGTACTAGTGCCTCAGCCTGCATATGGATACCACACTATCACAGCCATACCACAACGTAACTCCAACACACATCGAACCAGATCAGGGCAACCCATGTAATAACTCAACACATAAGTCGCAAGCTCCTGAGGATGGATGTATTAACATCCGAAACATGTTGAGCATTAAGTAAAGAAATAAAGCAAGT
>Ga0123355_10022471_pt1 | contig 10112 bp, 9 predicted proteins | sample TergutEmb28metaG_3_FD_89872 | JGI IMG/M metagenome (GOLD analysis project Ga0123355, IMG submission 89872) | Embiratermes neotenicus P1 segment gut microbial communities from Petit-Saut dam, French Guiana - Emb289 P1 | ecosystem: Host-associated > Arthropoda: Insects > Digestive system > Gut ...
ACGGGTACCAGGCGGCTAACGGGTACCAGGCCGCTGGCGGATACCAGGCCGCTGGCGGGTACCAGGACAGCGCCCGCGGTTCCTACACCGCCTCGGCAGCCGCCCAGTACACCGACTACGCGGGGATCCCGACCAACGTGGGCCGCTACCTGGAGATCGAAAGCGGCAAGCCATCCGGCAGCGACGCCACCGCCGGTTACTCCGAGCAGGGTAGCCGCGCCGCGGGCGGCGCCCGGCAGGGCTCCAGCGCGCAAGGGGACGACCGCTGGTCATCGGGCTACGCTGACCCGTGGTCGCAGGCCGGCTAGATGCCCGCACCGCGCATCACGCTGCTCGGACGGCCAGGCTGCCACCTCTGCGACGACGCGCGCGAGATCATCCGGCGAGTCGCCGATGATCTCGGCGTCGCCTGGGAGGAGCGCGACATCACGCAGTCGGAAGAAGACCTGCGTGAGTACTGGGAGCAGATTCCGGTCACTCTGGTGGACGGCGTCCAGCACGACTTCTGGCGGGTCTCGGAGGAACGGCTGCGTTCGGCCCTGAAGTAATCCCCTGCAACCCGGTGGACGCTGCCGACTTTGTGCATTCGTTCACAAACGACGTACAGTAGTTATCGGCCGTGATCGGCACGGGCTAGCCGAATGGCGGTCTGGGCATACTTCACGGTGCCAGTCATCCCCAAGCGGGCCAGCACCGTCCGGACCCGCCGCAGCGCCGAACCGTCCCCCGGGAGCGTCGCATGTCCAGTGCCGCCGAGCTTTCCGGCCCCACAGCGGAGCCCGGCCAACCCGCCGATCGCCCGTACCCGCAGGGCATTCCCGATGCCACCGTCGCCAGGCTCCCGGTCTACCTGCGGGCCCTGTACTCGCTGGCAGAACGCGGCGTGGCGACCGTAGCCAGCGACGAACTCGCCAGGGCCACGGGCGTCAACTCGGCCAAGCTTCGCAAGGACCTGAGCCACCTGGGTTCCTACGGCATCAGAGGGGTTGGCTATGACGTCGAGTACCTCGTCTACCAGGTATCGCGCGCCCTCGGCCTGACGCAGAGCTGGCCCGTGGTGATAGTTGGCGCCGGTAACCTCGGCCGTGCCCTCGCGAACTACGGTGGCTTCCTCACCAGGGGTTTCCGCATCGAGGCGATCCTCGACAGCGATGCTTCCCTCGTCGGCGGCTCGGTCGGCGGTGTGATCATCCGGCACGTGAGCGAGCTTGAGACCATCGTCACCGACCACGGCATCGCGATCGGGGTGATTGCGGTTCCCGCGGGTGCCGCCCAGGCAGTGTGTGACAGGCTGGTTGCTATCGGTGTCACGAGCATCCTGAACTTCGCCCCGCTAGTGCTCAATGTGCCTGAAGGCGTGGACGTGCGTAAGGTCGACCTATCGATTGAACTCCAGATTCTCGCCTTCCACGCGCAACGGCGGTTCGCCGAGCGATACGGTCAGGCGGCGGATCCGGCAGCGGCTGAAGCGTAGGCGGTGTGTATTAGGTGAGCGTCCTCGTCGTCGGTCTGAGCCACAAGAGCGCCCCGGTGGCAACCCTGGAGCGCGCGGCGGTCAGCGGTGACGCGCTTGGAAAACTACTGCACGATGTCGCCCGGCTGCCGGACATCGCGGAGACCTTCGTGATCTCCACGTGCAACCGGGTCGAGGTCTACGCCGAGGTGGACCGGTTCCACAGCGGCGTCGCCGGGGTATGCGAGCTGCTCTCCCGGCATTCGGGCATCCCCGGCGCCGAGCTGACCTCGAGCCTGTACGTGCACTACGAGGACCGCGCGGTCCAGCACCTGCTCGCCGTGGCCAGCGGGCTCGAGTCGATCGTAGTGGGCGAGGATCAGATCCTCGGGCAGGTCCGGACGGCGCTGAAAGTAGCCGGCGAGCACGGCACGCTTGGCAGGTCGCTGCGCGACCTGGGCAGGCTTGCGCTGCGTACCGGTAAGCGCGCTCGCTCCGAGACGGGCATCGACCGGCTGGGACTTAGCCTGGTCAGCGTAGGCACCGACCTGGCGCTCACCCGGCTGCACGGCGCCGCTGAGGTTCGCCCGGGCGCAAGCACAGCGAAGCTGTCGGGGCTGCACGTTCTGGTGGTCGGGGCCGGCGCGATGAGCGGGCTCGCGACCGCCAGCTCCGCGCGGGCGGGCGCGTCGCGGGTGACGGTCGCGAACCGGACCCGCGCCCGGGCCGAGCGGCTCGCGGCCGGAGTAGGCGGCGCGGTCGCGGACTTCGCCGAACTGCCCGCCGCGATCGCCGCGGCGGACCTGGTGATCTCCTGCACCGGCGCGTCCGGCCTTGTCATTACCCCGGCACTGGTGAACCAGGCCCTTGCCCTCCGCGGGACGGCCGCGGGACCGCTCGTCTTCCTTGACCTGGCGATGCCGAGGGATGTCGACCCGACGGTGCAGGATCTGCCCGGCGTCAGCGTCATCGGCATGGACACACTGCGCGGCGTCGGCGGCGACGGGGTCGGCGCCGACGAGGTCGCGGCGGTCCGCGCGATCGTGGAGGATGAGTTCGCCGCCTATGGCTCGGCGGTGCGCGCCGCGCAGGTGACCCCGACCGTCGTGGCGCTCCGCGCGAAGGCCGCGACGGTGGTCGACGCCGAGCTCGCCAGGCTTGCCGGGCGGCTTTCCGAGGAAGGCGTAAGCGGTCACGCGCTAGAAGAAATAGGCCAGACCGTGCGCCGGGTGGTAGACAAGTTGTTGCACGCACCCACCGTCCGGGTGAAAGAGCTCGCCTCTTCGCAGGACGGGGAAGATTATGCCGCCGCACTGCGGGTCCTGTTCGACCTCGACCCGCGCACGGTCGACGCGGTAACCCACGCCGAAGTCGACCCCACGATGCCTTCCACCAGTACCAGTCCGGAGGGGAACCAGTGAACTCCGACGCGCTGCGCCTCGGCACCCGCCGGAGCCCGATGGCGGTCTCGCAGTCCGGTGACGTCGCCCGGCTCATCACCGAGCGGACCGGCCGCCGGGTCGAGATCGTCGGCGTCACCACGCTCGGCGACGTGAGCAGGGAGCACCTGACCCAGATCGGCGGGACCGGTGTTTTCGTCAGCGCATTGCGGGAATCCCTGCTTCGCGGGGAGGTGGACTTCGCTGTGCACTCGCTCAAGGACCTGCCAACCGGGGCCGCCCCCGGGATCACCCTTGCTGCTATCCCGTCCCGTGACGATCCGCGCGACGCACTGGTCGGCCGCGACGGCGCGAAGCTCGCCGACCTGCCCGCAGGGGCCCGGATCGGCACCGGGTCACCCCGCCGTGCTGCTCAGCTCATGATGCTGCGTTCCGACATCACCTGCGTACCGATCCGGGGAAACGCCAATACCCGGCTCGGCAAGGTCCGTGACGGCGAACTCGACGCCGTGGTGCTTGCCTATGCCGGGCTGGCCAGGATCGGGCAGACCGACCTGGTCACTGAGATCTTCGAGCCAGACGACATGGTCCCCGCACCCGGTCAGGGCGCGCTCGCCGTGGAGTGCCGGGCCGATGACCTCGACCTCGCCAGGCTGCTCGCGACGGTGGATCACGGTGCGACCCGCGCTGCGGTGACCGCGGAGCGCAGTCTGCTTGCCGCCCTGGAGGCCGGGTGCAGCGCGCCGGTCGGCGCCTACGCGGTCAGCCACACCAGCGCGGACCGGCTGGTCCTGCACGGCGTCGTCCTCGGCGTTCCCGCGGCCGGCGCGCAAGCTCGGGCAGCGGACGCCGTTGCCCGCGGGACAATGGTGGTCAGGGAACGCGGCGAGGCCGGCCCGGCGGACGCCGCACAGCTCGGGCGTGACCTGGCGGCGCGGATGCTGGCACTCGGCGCGGCGGACCTGATGCGCGCGGAGCACACCGACAGGGAAGATGCGCATGACGACCAGTGATTTTCCGGGGGGAGAGGCCCCCGTGACCCCCGACACGCACCCCACGGGGGACGCCGCCATTGGATCGGGCGGCCGGGACGGCTGGGTGGCGTTCGTCGGGGCCGGACCCGGAGACGACGGACTGCTTACCATGCGCGCGGCCCGGCTGCTCAGTGCGGCAGGCCTGGTGGTGGCCGACCCCGAGGTGGCGGATCGGGTCAGGCACCTGCTCATGCCCGACGCCATGGTGACCGATCCGTCCGACGCCGCAGGCACGGCCAAGGCGCTCGTGCATGCTGCGCGGGACGGCAAGCTCGCCATCCGGCTGTACGCGGGCGACCCGTTCATGTCCGGTGCCCTGGCCGAGGTGCAGAGCTGCGCGAAGTCGAAAGTGCGGTTCGAGATCGTCCCCGGGGTCCCTGCCGTCACCGGCGTGCCCGCATACGCGGGGATCGCTCTCAGCAGCGACGGCACCAGCGAATTCCGGGTCATTCACGCGAGTGAGGCAAGCCGTGTCGGTTACCTCGCTGGCACCCTTGTCATTATCGGGGCGGAGGCCGCCCCGGCGGAGCTCGGTAAGATGCTCATCGCCGCGGGCTGGCCGGACACGACCCCGTTCGCCATCACCTGGGACGGCGCGACCACCGACCAGCAGACAGTCGTCACCACCCTCGGCCGGATCGGCCCCGACCTCAAGGCGGCCGGCGTGACCGTCGCGACCACCAGAGGCGGCGCCATTGCAGTGGTCGGCGATGCGGCGGCCGCGAAGAACCGGCTCTCCTGGTACGAGACCAAGCCGCTGTTCGGCTGGCGGGTGCTCGTGCCGCGGACCAGAGAGCAGGCCTCCGTCATCGCCGAACGGCTGCGCGAGTACGGCGCGGTCCCCGAAGAGGTGCCGACGATCGCGGTGGAGCCGCCACGCACCCCGCAGCAGATGGAACGCGCCGTCAAGGGACTGGTCACTGGCCGGTACCAGTGGGTCGCGTTCACCTCGACCAACGCGGTCAAGGCGGTCCGCGAGAAGCTCGAGGAGTACGGGCTCGACGCCCGCGCGTTCGCCGGCGTGAAGGTGGCGGCGGTCGGCGAGCAGACAGCGACCGCGCTGCTCGACTTTGGCATCCGGCCGGATCTGGTTCCGGACGGCCAGCAGTCGGCTGAAGGCCTGGCCGACGCCTGGCCGCCCTTCGACGACGTGCTCGACCCGATCAACCGGGTGCTGCTGCCTCGTGCCGACATCGCGACGGAAACCCTGCTCGCCCGGCTCAACGACCTGGGCTGGGAGGCGGAGGACGTGACCGCCTACCGGACGGTGCGTGCCGCGCCGCCGCCCGCGCCGATCCGCGAGGCGATCAAGGGCGGCGGCTTCGACGCCGTGCTCTTCACTTCGTCCTCCACGGTGCGGAACCTGGTCGGCATCGCGGGCAAGCCGCACGCGGTGACCGTGATCGGCGTGATCGGCCCGCAGACCGCGAAGACCGCTTCGGAGTTCGGCCTGCGGGTGGACGTGACCGCCGCCAAGCCCTCGGTCACCGCCCTAGTCGACGCGCTCGCCGAGTTCGGTGCCGCGCAGCGGGACGCGGCACTTGAGGCCGGCGAGCCGCTGCGACGGCCAAGCGAGCGCCGCCGCGGTGGCCGGCGCCGCATTCGCTGAGTTCCCTGTAGACGGGTGATTTTCTTGAGCGCTGGGTTTCCTGAGGTTAGGGCGCGGCGGCTGCGGACGACGAAGGCGCTGCGTGCCATGGTGGCGGAGACCACGCTGCGCCCTGCCGAGTTCGTGCTCCCCGTGTTCGTCAAGGAGGGCATCGCCGACCCGCAGCCGATCAGCTCCATGCCCGGCGTGCTGCAGCACACCCGCGAATCCCTGCGCAAGGCGGCGGCTGAGGCGGCCGAGGCGGGGGTGGGCGGGATCATCGTGTTCGGCATTCCGGCCGACAAGGACAGCATGGGGAGCGCCGCCGACGACCCGGAGGGGATCTCCCAGGTCGCGATCGCCGACATCAGGGCTGAGGTCGGCGACGACCTCGTGGTAATGGCCGACCTGTGCCTGTGCGAGTACACCGACCACGGGCACTGCGGCATCGTCACTCCGGACGGCTACGTCGACAACGACGCCACGCTCGAGCGGTACGTCGCGACAGCTGTCGCGCAGGCCCAGGCGGGCGCGCACATGGTGGCGCCCAGCGGCATGATGGACGGCCAGGTCGGCATGATCAGGAAGGCGCTCGATGGCGCCGGCTTCCGCGAGATCCCGATCTGCGCATACTCCGCCAAATACGCGTCGGCGTTCTATGGCCCGTTCCGCGAGGCCGCCGAGGGTGCGCCCAAGTTCGGCGACCGCGCCACCCACCAGCAGGACCCCGCCAACGCGCGCGAGTCGCTCAAGGAGGTCGAACTCGATCTCGCCGAGGGCGCCGACATGGTGATGATCAAGCCGGCGCTCAGCTACCTCGACGTCATCCGCCAGGTGGCCGACTCGGTGCGCGTCCCGGTCGCCGCCTACCAGGTCAGCGGGGAATTCGCGATGCTAGAGGCGGCGGCGGCGAACGGCTGGGTGGACCGCGACAAGGCGATCCTGGAAACCCTCACGTCGATCCGGCGGGCGGGCGCGAGTGTCATCCTGACGTACTGGGCAACCGAGGTCGCCAAAAAGTTGTAATAACCGCGGTGGCGAGGGTCACCCCCATTGGCTGCCAATGACCCGGCCGCGGTTGGTAGTGTGTTGGCTATCCCACCGACCGATCAACGCGGCGGCTTTGGCATACCTGGTCGGCGGTGTTGGGGGAGAGCCGACCAAGGAGTACGGGGCCTGATGGTGATAGTGATGCGGCGACGCAGCCGCCGCTGGGCGGTAGCCAAGCCGCCCGCGCTGGGGGCAGCGGCGCTGGAATACGCCGCACTGGGCTGGCCGGTATGCCCGGGAGCCCATCTGAGCAAGCAACTGGACGGGATCGGGCTGCATGAGCCGGGCAGGGCGTGCTCGTGCGACCGAGTCGGGTGTCCGGCCCCGGGCGCGCATCCGGTGTCACCGACGTGGCAGATGCAGGCAACCGTAGACAGCACGGCGATCGGACAGTGGTGGGAAGCCCGTCCGGAGGCGAATGTAGTACTCGCCACCGGGCGGGCTTTCGACGTTCTTGACGTGCCCGCGGTCGCCGGGGCGGCCGCACTGTCGCGGATGGCGGCGGCTGGCGCGGAAACCGGCCCGGTGTCGGTGCAGGGGACCGAGCGGATGCACTTCTACGTCGCGACCAGGGGCGCGCCCGACGACGAGGACGAATGGTGGTCCTGCGGTCTCGACGCGTCGCCCGACGTGTCCGTCCAGACCGGGGCGCTGCGCTGGCACTGCCGTGACAGCTACGTGCTCGCCCCGCCATCCAGGTACGGCACCGGCCAGGACGTACGCTGGGTCCGGGAGCCGGCCGGACGACCGTTGCCGGACGCGCTGCGGCTGCTCGAGTACCTGGTTGACGTCTGCGAGGAAGAGGAATAGCCCGTGACTGACGACCGCTCCGCCGAACTGTTCGCCCGCGCCGTCGAGGTGACCCCCGGCGGAGTGAACTCCCCTGTTCGCGCGTTCGGTCCGGTCGGCGGGGTGCCGCGGTTCATCGAGCGGGGTGCGGGTCCCTACCTGTTCGATGTGGACGGCCGGCAGTACGTGGACCTGATCTGCTCCTGGGGACCGATGATCCTCGGCCACGCACATCCCGCGGTCGTCGAAGCGGTCTCGGCCGCGCTGGCCCGCGGCACTTCCTTCGGCGCGGCCACACCGGGCGAGGTCGAACTCGCGGCGCAGATTATCGAGCGCGCGCCGGTGGAGCAGGTCCGGCTGGTGAACTCGGGCACCGAGGCGACGATGTCCGCTATCCGGCTCGCGCGCGGGTATACCGGGCGCTCGCTCGTCGTCAAGTTCGCCGGCTGCTACCACGGGCACGTGGACGCGCTCCTCGTCGCGGCCGGATCCGGGGTGGCCACGCTGGGCCTGCCGGATACGCCGGGAGTCACCGGCGCGTCGGCCGCCGACACCGTGGTGCTGCCCTATAACGACGCGACCGCCGTCACCGAGCTGTTCGCGGCGCGCGGTGCCGAGGTCGCGTGCGTCATCACCGAGGCCTGCCCGGCGAACATGGGCGTGGTCCCGCCGGCACCGGGATTCAACGAGCTGCTCCGGTCGCTGTGCGACGCCGCGGGCGCGCTGCTGATCATGGACGAGGTGCTGACCGGGTTCCGGGTCAGCGCGTCCGGGTGGTACGGACTGGACGGCGTGCGCGGCGACCTCGTCACGTTCGGGAAGGTGATGGGCGGCGGGCTGCCCTGTGCGGCGTTCGGCGGCCGCGCGGAGATCATGTCCAGGCTCGCCCCCGTCGGTCCGGTGTACCAGGCGGGCACCCTGTCGGGTAACCCGCTGGCGACGGCGGCCGGCCTGGCGACGCTGCGGGCGTGCACGCCCGAGGCGTACGCGGCGGTCGACTCGTTCGCGGCGGAGCTGTCCAAGCTGGTCTCGGCACAGCTCGCCGGGGCGGGGGTTCCGCACTACCTGTCCATGGCCGGGAACCTGTTCACGGTGTTCATCGGCCGCACCGCCCCGGTGACCAACTTCGCCGACGCCAAGGATCAGTCGACCGCGGCGTACTCGGCCTTCTTCCACGCGATGCTCGACGGTGGCGTCTACCTTCCGCCGTCCGCGTTCGTGGCGTGGTTCGTCTCCGCCGCACACGGCGACGAGGCGCTGTCGCGGATCGCGGACGCGCTGCCCGCGGCGGCCCGCGCCGCTGCCACCGCCCTGGCGGGCTAGCCCACGTAGCGCTGAAGATGGCCGAGCGCGGCCTGGGCTCCGCGCCGGACCTGGCGATCGGCGCCCCGTTCAACATCGGCCTCACCGGCCCGCAGCCCCTCGGCCTGTCGCCAGTCAGCGTTACACCCGCGGGAGCGCCGGCCGTGTAAGGATTACTGCAGGGCCCGCGGGCGGCGGCGCCCGGCTGTACGGGAGGAGTGGGTCGATGGCGATCCGGAGCGTTATCAGCACGCTGAACTCCGACGGGACGGAGGTCATGGGGCCGGGTGTCCTGATGTACCACTACCCGGGCAACGACATCATGAGCGGCAGCCTGCTGACCGTCGAGAGCAACCACTTCGCCGTGCTCAAGTCACGCGGCGCCATCCTCAACGTGTACGAGACCGGCCAGTACCCGGTGTCCACGCCGCAGCGGCCGCTGATCGGCAGCATGCAGCAGGCCTTCTACGGCGGGCAGTCTCCGTGGCAGTACGAGGTGCTGTTCGTCTCCCGCGCGAAGAGCGTGGCCAAGGCGAAGGGGGTCGCGCTGTCGCGGGAGCTGGCCGAGCTCGTCTATGACGTCGACTACTACGTCCACGTGGACAGCGCCCAGGACGCGGTCAAGCTGGTCACCCACATGCCGTATTCGGGGCACCTGCTGACCACGGAGGCGCTCAACTCCTACGCGGGACCCGTCGTTGAGCAGTCGGTGAACCAGCTCGTTCAGGTCACCCCGCTGGAGCAGGTCAACGAGCGGATCCATGACATCACCGAGCTGGTCCGCGGCCACCTGCAGGACTTCCTGTCCATCTACGGCATCATGCTCAACGACGTGAAGGTGCTCATCCGGCCGAAGGACGAGCGGATGCGGGAGCTCATCTCGCTGCGCGCCTTCGGCCTGTCCGAACTGGACGCGGTGCGCTACTACGTCGCGATGAAGATGGCGGAACACGGCCTGGTCTCCGCCCCGAACATGGCCGTCGGCGCCCCGTTCAACATCGGGCTCACCGGTCTGCCGCCAGTCGGCCTGCCCGGGACGCCGGGCGTTCCGAATGGCGGCGGCGCGCCGACTTACCTCCCCGGGCAGTGACCCGGTGACCGATACCGTTGCCGACCGGCTCCGCAGCCTGCTCGCGTCCGATGTCTACACGACCAAGGGCAGGCTGCGGGCCGACGACTTGCTTGTCCGGGAGCGGGTGTGCCGCAGCCTGTCCGAGGCGACCGCGCGGCTACGCGATCTGGCCAGCCAGTGGCGCGCCGACCGGGTACCTCCGTCGACCCGCGAGAACCCGTTCCCGCCCGCCGAGGCGATGGCACCGCTGCGCCAGTCCGACCGGCTAGGGAAGGACATCGACAACGTGTCGACCGCGGTGCGCGGGCTGCCGTTGCTGCCGGAGGACAAGGTCTGGAACCGGATCCGCCGCGCCGGCCTCGACGAGCTGCTCCAGTTCGACTGGGCGCTCGTCGGCGAGGCCGACGAACTCGCCGCCACCCTG
>Ga0123355_10022472_pt1 | contig 10111 bp, 6 predicted proteins | sample TergutEmb28metaG_3_FD_89872 | JGI IMG/M metagenome (GOLD analysis project Ga0123355, IMG submission 89872) | Embiratermes neotenicus P1 segment gut microbial communities from Petit-Saut dam, French Guiana - Emb289 P1 | ecosystem: Host-associated > Arthropoda: Insects > Digestive system > Gut ...
GGAACAAAGCTCCCTGATGATGATCTGACAAGATCGAAACATGTCGGAGTGTTTTAAAGTGTTTTAAATGTGTTTTATGTGAAATTATATGTGCATTCGTTGGTTGATAAATTGAAGTGATTCCAATGAGTTTATTGCAGGGTTACATTAATTATCAGTACTTAATACTCAGCAGTTTTTGCCTCCAGTATTTTAATGAATGATGAATTGTTAAAAAGATATTAATGGAAGTAATATAAAATTCATATTCTATCTCAGATTTGATAGATGGTTTCTAGACAATGTCACCTTGGGCTGTATCAAAATAAATAAAATACGTGGCAAAACCAAAAATTATTTCAGACGGCAAAATATGGAAGAAAAGGCTTAAAAATATCTGAGAATTTATTCAAATATTCCATATCCTGCTAGTCTGTTTTTTAGGTAATACGGAGCTGATTCCCTGCAGTCATTTCCGGAAATGAAAAAAGACATTACACAAGCTATATATTTTCCTGACCAGTTATCCAGACCATCGAAAAACAAATATTAGTATTGATATTGACGGAACTCCAGAGCTCCAAGAGAATAACAGTATGTGTGTGTGTGTGTGTGTGTGTGTGTGTTTCTCCCGTAGTCATTGAATCGGGTAAGTAAACATGCTTCCACGTGCTTGTCCCTTCACTCATTCCCACGCAAGAGCCTGAAGAGTTTCTTCATTGCTCTATGACGCCCAGAATGACGAGAAATATTATCAGACCAAATATAACTCTCGTGGCAGGACATCCCGAATAAAACGACCGTTCTTTCGTTTCCTTTAAACATTTGTGTTCGTAGAGCAGTAGATCATAGCATATGTTTCCTGCTGTGGTTGAAGTAGAAAGATTTAAAGTACGAATTGGAATTTAACTCGAAGATTGTGATAGCGTCTGAACACACAGAAGAAAATAATTCGACCACACGAGATACGAGATGTGACACTGCTGGAAGTTCAGAGTCGGTGACGTCACGATTGCCCTTAGCTTAAAAACCAGCCGTTTCTGCCAGTAGAGTTGCTAGACAATGGGGTTCGATTCACGGCAGGGCCAAGAAATTTCCGTCTACTTTAAACTTTAGGCACCATGCATCCTATATATATGACAGGCGTATCGCTACTCTCCAGAATACGCTTTTTATATATTTAGTCAACAAATATATTATTTCATTATTTTTTAGACCTTCACCATCTATGTTTATTTCTCCACAAAATGTCGTGTATTTCCTTATGATACACTTCTTGGTTCATAAAATATTCACATTGCACATAAATAGTGTGTTAAACTGCAAATGTCCATCTCCAGGGCCAGAGGTTTAAAGCAGTATGATTGGTTTAGTTGTGTATCCAGCCTCCTATTAAGGATTTAAGGTAGGATTTCCTCGGAGAGAAACGGCAGGGACGTGACGCTGGCCATTCACTTTCATTTAGAGTCGAGGCTAAGAATACGTGAAGCTATACCTCCATTTCTCAAGTGAGCTTCAATGACATGGTGATTAATTAAGTACAAGGAAAACATTACTTCTTCTACCTTCTGATAAAATACCTTGCCAACTGGCTCAGAAAAGAGCGACATCTGACGAACTCCCAACTATGGAAGGAGCTGACCAGGTACTGTCATGAAGCAACTGGACTACTGTGATGAAGATAGTGGATAATAGAGGCAGAAAATGACACACCGCAGTAATGAAATAAATGGTGACTGAATTAGAAATCAGCCAAATATTGCAATGAAATAACTTGGCGACCGAGTAAGGAAACCGCTGACTGCTGTACTGTATTGGATTAAACGGGCTCAGGATATGGTCCAAAGGCAAACTGATATTTTCAAACTTATGTACCTTCGAGTTCCACAAAACGAAGTCAATTTCTTGAACAACTCGGGAATTATCAAGTTACAAAGAATAAACCCACTCCAAGGGGTTGCTATGAAGGAATTGTTGCTTCTTCAATAATTTTCACATATAAAATTAATTACAAAAGATTATTTTTAACACGCTACATTCCAGCAAGTCTCAACATCTCTTATAAAGCCTCTCGAACACAACAAATATCCCGGCAACTTAAAATTATGCGTGCGATGAAATTCAATTTACGTGGGGCCATAGTAACTTATTTTGTGACTGTTGCTTCTAATAAGACACTGTCCGATCTGTTATCTTTGGGTTATTAATTCTAGAAGATTATGAAAATAATTATAACATCAAGTACGTTGCTTCTAGTTGGTGTGTTTTATAGATGAAAGCCAAGTAACAAAGCTATCTCTATTAAAATGGGTTGTTTTGTTTATCTCAAAATCTAACATATGTCTTCTCACACGGTCCGATCGATAGTAGATACAAAAATAACTTTGTGGTGAAGAAAGCTAGAGCGAACGTTGTGGAAATTATGGCGTTCTGATACTCGTGAGAAGCATGTCAGGTATCAATTGTAAACACATGTGAGAAATAACAGGTGTTGGCCTGGAAGTACGCAGGATACAAAACTTTCACTTTCGGAACTGACACCTGCTGTTGTCCTTCCGCAGAACAAATACAGACACAAACAACGACGTTTCGTGTAGTAAGAACATACAGAATTGTAAATTTCTATTACGTTAAACAGCCTAATGTCGCTTTTCATCACCGAAACGTAGGCAATAAGCACATTTTTCACTAAAAGGCATCATGTGTGCGAAAAGCAATACTGCTTCGATACAATCTACGTCATTCATAAATCCGTACCACATGCACATAATCATCATTATTTGGTGTCCTGTATCCTGGCTGTAACATGGCACCTTTCAATATGGCTTTAGGAAAAGTCAACACCAAACAACAGGGTCCTCATAACAACATGTGTGGCAGCTATGTCCATAGAGCAGCTGAACTGAACTTGGGTGAGGTTCGCTTCTCCCCCAGCGCTCCCTTGATTTATTGACCCTTATGTGTGTTAGCTTGGCTATAATAATAAAAGCAGATTGTTACGTCACAGGATCAAGAGAGAGAGAGAGAGAGAGAGAGAGAAAGAGTAGAGAACCTTTTTGCTCGCCACATTCTGTCACGTCCTAAACCGCACAAGCACTTGTAAGACCTGAAACATTAATTATATATGACGTTAATAACAGTTAACATCAGTATCCGATAATATACAAAAGGCAAACACGTAAAGAAAGTAATTTATGTGCCGCACAATAATGAAAGACTGCTTAACGATAAACTCAGTCACATAGGACGTGACCCCAGAGCGTTATTTTCAAAACACAATATGCCAGAATGACCCAGATATCTGTCATCAAAGTTTCAGTGCCTTCCTGATTACACCCCCATATCCACGTGGCAACGTAACGATAAACCGTGTCTGGCAAGGGACACAAATGTTATATTCACCGTGATTCTACTTCCAACTTCACTTCCAAGTGGCACACGCGTGTTTACAAACAACTCATCAGCGACCGAAACAAGATATTAAATCTAGCCACCTTGCAAGATTTCAGGCTCTCACTGTGGCACAATAAAAATGCAGTTTAATGGGGCGTCGCACCGTGCGACCGGTAAATAGTTACCGACGTTTCAAAGGCACTAAGCCTCTTCGAAACTTCGGAAGGCACAGCATGACATCAGGAAGAGAAGAAACTTCAGCAACAAGGTTGGACGAACACTCTGTATACACCCGTCTGATGCAGCTTCTAACACTGAATACAGCGAAGTGTCAGGCACATTCTTTAGTTGTGGGACGCGTTCGGTTCACACATTAAACCCCGATTATTCATCAAATACCATTAACTAATTGATCTCTGTAAGAGATATAATCAACTTTAAAGTTCTTATTTACTCTAACTTATACAGCGGCCGGTATAGCTCAGTCGGTTCAGTCTCACTACAGACCGGACGGTCGGGGATCGAATGCCCGTGCGGTCGACATTCTATGCCCATCCAGACCGACCACGAGGCCTTTCCAGTCTCCTGTACAACGGATACAGGATCTTTCCCGAGGTTTAAGCGGCTGGGGAGTGGCGCTGACCTCCCATTCCCTTCTAGTGCTGAGATTGCAAATAGGTTGGAGCTATACCTCCAGCTCCCCTCTGTGCCTGGGGTGACCTTTATCTTTAACTTATACAGTATTAACACACATAATAAATTATATGTTCCTACAACAAATGAGGACACGTTCTTCGTCCGGGGTAAATATTTGTGTCTTGTCAACAGGGTAAAATAATAATGGCCATGCAAGATTATAAATTTGGCCTCTGCAGGTAATGGACATGTGAATTCGAATGTAATCTAAGCGCTATGCTGCAGCAGTCGCACATCTTTGTAAGATCGGTGGCTACCGTACATACATGAAAGGACAAAATGGTTTCTTTTCGACATGGCAGGAAAAACAAACTAGCAAAAACAAAACTTTTACATTTTAAAACAAAAGTCGGTTTCAATTAGATGCACGAGACAAAAAGGCATCAATTTCAGGTTTCGAGGTATATTCCTATTGCTGATGTAAATTTTTTTTACAACATGCAACTGAACTTTTAAAGACGAAATTAAGCTGAATTCCATTGAGCGTTTCAGTTCGCACCGCGCAGTAAACACATTCCGTCTCGATTATAAGAACCCCTTCATGTAGTCTAGGGAAATAATCGCTGTTTGTTCTGGGAACCACAAAATGATAATGCACTGTATGAACTGAACACAAAACTCGTGAACTGCTGATATATAAAGTAAACATTAGCCCCCAAAGGGTTAACAAATATGTAAATTTGTTAAGAAATACAGTACAAATTCTTCAATGGTAATCAAAAACTACGACAAGGACATATGCTTACGAGATCATCATCAAGTGTGTGTGTGTGTGTGTGTGTGTGTGTGTGTGTGTGTGTGTGTGTGTGCGCGCGCGCGCGCGCGCGTTTGTCTGAAATTTTGAACAAGTTAACTGATTTTAATAAATGTCTGTATGAAGTTTAGGCTATTGAAAGCCACGTCACAGTCATATTTTTCACTTTTGCACTATCGGTAATGATAAAAAAAAATCCGGCGCGCACACTTGCGAGATGAGGCGAAATTAGTTCCGCTTAATTTAGCATCCTGAAATTAAGCACGATGGCAGATTCTCGAAAAACACGCAACAAATTCTGTGCACTGCGGAATATCGTTTTTGACCGAAACTAAGGAGTCACTGGAGCTTACTGCATGATATTTGGTAAGAAAGTAATTTATTGTGGTACGTACAAGTTCTATATAAAACACCGCCTGCAAATCCAAACGAAACTTTGAAATCATGACGTGAAGCAATTAAAATAGACAGAATATGTGGGTTATTTGAAGAGTAAAGTTTTGAAATAAATAATTATAGTGTGTAAGAAGGACAATAAACGTAAGTAACAAACATACAGTAGATTAGGTGAGGTTCACTCTAAACAGTTCCTTCAGATCGAATTATAAGATATTACTATATTAACCATTTAAACGCCGAGTTAAAACCCACCTGCCCTTTGCTAGCATTATTCGGAGCTCACCATATTCTCCACGTTAGCGGGTAAAGGGTTAACGTAACAAATATCTGGAGCGCATATTTTTTTCCCCGGCCGTATAGCATCGAAACTTTGAGCTAAAAGATGCATCTCAGGTATATTAACCTGAGACTCCACACCACGTATCACAGAGTGGTTTGCAGTTCCATACGACGGCGCTATCCCTTTTTTACTCTGCAAATTTTGCGCTTAGCATCGTGTACATTTTATCGTTTCTAGAAACGTAGCAATCAATTTTCTTTCCAACAGCAAGTGAAGAGCAGGGTGTTGAGAAGAGCTACAAAAAGACTACAACCATTTTCTTTTAACTTCAGCCCTATTCTGTGGCTTTGGCATTGTTAAACAAGACTGATCCCGAAAAAGAACTCAGGAGGATGAGAAATGTTTTGAGGGGCGAGAGGGATACAAGATGGGGAAGGAGCAGGAAGGAAGCCGTGTTATTGATGGGCCACGAGACCTTCGATCATCTCTTGTACACTAGTCTGATAATAAATTATATGAAATGGGGTGGGGATTAAGGGAAGGGGTGACGGGTAGGTTCTGGCTCTACTTCATCCTGCTTACAAGGCCTTATTTTTATTGGCGTTAATCATCGCTTTGAAAAGTGTTCAGTCTCGTGTTACGATGTTCCACATCTTCGGTTACGGGTAAAATTATTTAATCTTCTCTCGAAAACCTATTATCAAAAATTATTATTCTTATTATATATATATATATATATATATATGAATTTAGGAAGTATAAAAATACCTTCAAGAAAGATTTTCTACTTACATAACTCAAAAACAGAATGGTTAACAAAATAAATTACTGGCTCTCTAACCAACTGCCTAACTTCATGGAGAAAAGTATTTATTCAGGAATTAACAGTGGTCAACTAATCACAAATCTCCCTTCTTTCATGCAATTAAGTTTTATATCTGCAATCATAGAAGCCTACCACTGAAGTCAAGCCGGAGACAGAAGGATCCAGTCCATACCCTCAACAATATTTCTCTGAAATCCATTTCAATATTACCTTAACACTTATTTCTAAGTCTCACAAATAGCCTCTTTCTTACAGGATTTCTACAAATTGTGGTCTATCTTGTTTTCTCCTCGGTGTCCAAGATGTTCCTTGTTCATCATATGTTCCTTGATTGGATTATCCTAATAATATTTTTTGAAGCGTACCAATTATGAAGCCGCTCATTATGAAGCACAGAAATTATAAAGCACATCATCATGAAGCGCACCAATAATAAAGCACCTCAACATGAAGCGCACCAATCTTAAAGCACCTCATCATGAAGTGCACTAATCATAAAGCACCTCATAATGAAGCTGCGTATCATGCTACAAAATCATAGTTTTTATTTTTTTATTATTATTTTGCTTTTCTTTACTCAGAATCATTCATAAATTGACATTGTAAGAAAATAGTTCCATAAGGGTTGGCTGTATAAAGAAAACTTTTCTTTTCTCCCAAGCATCTTTTTTGTTTTTATTCCCCATTAACCTTGCACTTTATCACCGATATAATAGATGCACTTCTGTCTTCTTGTACGTTCCACCACGTGGCTGAGAGTGAGGGGAACTGCTGACGATATTTTTTGGCGGCGTTTCAGGGGACAATACAAAGGGTTAGGCCCATGTAACAACGGATATGCACGAAAGCAGACAGAAAAGAGACACGTGTAAGCTTCTATCACTTGGAAGCTAGGGGGCATGGTTACTCAAATGCCGTTTGTAAGAGCATTTGAAGGCTCATTCAGAGTTCACTGCATAAAACATGATATTGCAAACAGCCAGTCTCTTAAGTTATATGCACGTTATTTGGTTGTTTTACTTCCCCGATATTTCCAAAAACAATTTCACCTTTGTCTTCAGTGAACACTAAAAAAATGTTGTTTGCATTCTTATGGAACCTAATGCAATGAATAATAAAGCAAAGTCATTCTACTGCGAAGACTACAGAGGTGAAATGTGTGCTGTAACCACGAACTGGAGTCTGTTACATAAAAAGGGATAGTCCGTGTCTTGGACAAGAGTTCACCATTACAGTAAAAACACAGATAAAGCGGAAAAGAAATTCAGTCATGGGATAAGAACTGAATGATCAAGAATTTTAATCACAGTGGCTACAGCACCAAGAAATAAAGCTAATTTTTAAGCAGACCATCTCCGTTGTGTTTTTTACGTAATCAAAGTTATCTACTGTGGCGTGTCTAACCGAGTGTGATCATGAATCCTCGACAATGAGGAGGCCTTGGCCCACTAGGGATGTTGCGCCATGGTAAAAAAAAAATTTTTATCTACGAAATAGAGTCAAACACAACTATATATTTAGTTAAATCAGCGTATATTTATTTCAAGTCTGCTACTTTTTTCAATCATGTATGGACATCAGGCTGGCCACTAGAAAGGAAATAAGTACAAGGTGGCTTTCAGAGTTGAGTTCTCAGTGCCTTATATACTTCAAGCTGGACAGCGGGATAATGAAGATTCAACGTATAAGTTTCAAAAGTAAATAAAAACGACACAATTAACTATCATTCTTTGTAGCAGAACGACATCCCTCTTCTAGAATTTCCACAACAAGGTACCACAACAACAACCATTTCTTAGCCCTCCTCTAGATAACGCCTAAGATCCTTCTGTCTTAAATATCTTAATATCTAAATTAATAAGTTGCTTGTATTTCATTGCATAATCAGTTACAACTTCAAAAAGACTTATACTTTGCATCTTCCTTCCCAAGGCTACCCAACTTGATATGTATATAATAATATAAAACATATGTAAAGCACTGAGATCCTAAGTCCTTGACATAACTATACACTTATTTTCTTTCTTGAGGCCAGCCTGATGGTGACCATACCTGTTGAAACATGTAGCTGATTTGAACTAAATTTATGCTGATTTAACTAAATATATCTTTGTGTTTGACTGAATTTCTAGAAAATTTTGATTATTTAAAAACCCTCGAACGGAACTACAACATTTCTTTTTACTGGTTCCCCGACCAACGTTCTTTTGCTTTAATTTTGAAAAATTTTTAGTGACCACAGGTTTGATAAAAGCTGCATGAATTCAAATTAGCTTAGTTTTCTCGGATATTTTAATTAATTGTTTTTTAAATAAAGAATGCCGAGACTTCCTGTTCAAGGATTAATAGGAATCTCAACCTTCTTTATTTAAGAAAGAATTAATTAAAATTCAGATACAGGCGCATAGTTCTTTCGAATCGCCACAATACGTTAAATAACCTACTGCACAGCATAACATCCCAGAAGACCAGAAATGCTGTGCAAATCTTAAATCTCACATACATCAGGAAGATAATATTTAACTTTCTGTGATTTTTTTTTTCAGACGGGTCTAGAATATTGAAGAGGATACATACGAGGTAAAAATACCATTGCGGTTAATTTCCCGGACGGACGAGTCAAAATGTCACCAGGCATAATTAAAGCAACTTGTCGACATGCACTTAAGGAAATTCAGTGCCGACAGAGAAAGCAGCAGCAACTGTACTTACGTATTGAGTTCGAGGTCAAGACGGAACTTGTGGTTGAAGGCCTTAATGAGCAGGGAGGTGCGGTGGAAGTGTTTCCCTGTCTGTAAACACAAACACAAACAAATAGAGATAGGAGCTCATCATTACAAAACATAGCTAACTTTATACAAAGTTCTACTGATCATGGTGTTGACCCTTTTACTAGTGATGACCAAAATATTCACATGACTCCAAAGCGACAAAATCGTATTAAGACCACAGTAAGTACAGTGTACAGTGCATAATGCAATTGCTGGTTGTAACACAGCTTTAACTAAAACGCCACAATGGTGCATGGCCCTAGTTAGAAGTTAATAGTAACTCAGCTAATCAAATAGTTTCCTATAATTTATGACACAAGCATATATTTTAGGCTGTATTTAAAACCAACTTAATTCATTCTACCGGTATCCATTTAATTATTATCTTCCAATCTACGCTACGATTCCCAAATGTTATCATTCCCACCATTCTACTACGGCATTAACATTATTCAACATATTCATGCTTTTTTTTATATATTTTGCTGATCGTGCACCTCAGTATAATCTTAGCAATTTGTGCATTAAGTTCGTCAATTGCTGAGATTATACTCATGCTTTCTATATGCCCTTTCATCGCGCCTCCAGCGGAAACTACAGTAACACTGGACTGTCATTACAAAGGAAACCCGGTCAGTGTTTAGCGAAATGATATCTATTCCTGTGTGACAAGCATATGAGATGTAGACTGCAGGAGAAAATGCTGATACAATTTAAATTTCCGTAATAGATGTACAGTACGTTAAAATTTAGGATGCTTGTCGGTTTTAAGTTGAAGAGAGATCATTGGACTTAACTTGGAGCTGGTACAAAAGTGCAAGATAAAACGGCAAGTAGTTCAGACTTCAGTATTTATTAAAACGTAAAACGTATCAGTACCTTCTGCCGTCTGGTATATACACTGTGTGAGTTACACACTTTTCACAAAACGACGATGGAGGGGGGGGGGGGGGGGGAAAAAAAATGGGGGGAGAAACAACAGGCGGGGGGGGTTTTTTGCTTTTTGATAAAAA
>Ga0123355_10022473_pt1 | contig 10111 bp, 7 predicted proteins | sample TergutEmb28metaG_3_FD_89872 | JGI IMG/M metagenome (GOLD analysis project Ga0123355, IMG submission 89872) | Embiratermes neotenicus P1 segment gut microbial communities from Petit-Saut dam, French Guiana - Emb289 P1 | ecosystem: Host-associated > Arthropoda: Insects > Digestive system > Gut ...
ACTGCTAACCTCTAAACGTTGCATTTTATATATTTATTCAACAAATATAGGTACTGAATATTTTAAACATGGTATATACTCTCTGTTTTTTCCTCTTCAAAATGCAGTTTGTTTCATAATTCTTTTTTCCTTTTCAAAATGCAGTTTGTTTCGTAATTCTAACGTATTTTGTTCCTGGATTATTCACATTTTATATACAGGGTGTGCTAAAATTAAAAAAATAATTCCGGTGCCAAAAGGTTAAAAGGCATGTGCTTTAAGTGGCATTGTTCTGGTCTCATTTTGCCACAGATAATGAGTACCCACGATACTGAATTTTAAATTTTAATTGTATAAAAAGACCCATCAAACAACAACGAAAAACATCATTATTAGAAGTGTACAGTTGATAATGAAGTTGACTCTGCCACATGCACGTTCCCTGACTTAGTCACTGAGGATGACAAATTACAGTGTTGAAATGTGTACGACTGGTGGATAGGTATAAGGTGTAGGATTTTATTCAGGTATTCTTGCAAGTAGTGTGACAGTTGGAAAGGGTTTTAGATTCTTATGTATGCATTTACCTGTGCTAATATAAGTTAGAATTATATTTGTTGAGTTCGTTTTCTGTATTCAGAGAGGAGCAGCACCACCAGAAAACAACCAGGCACAGCTAGAGCAGTCACTGAGAGAGCTGCGAATTTTAAACTCTTGTCGTCATGACAACATATTGCCATTGTTTGGGTTCAGTGTGGGGGGTGATGAACCCTGCCTTGTATACCAGTTCATGCCCAATGGCTCATTGGAGGATCGTCTGCTATGTCGGGTAGTTATTGTCATCAGTATTATGTACCAGAATTGGAAATATTTTATAGAATGTTTTGTATTAATCAAGTTATTTGGGTGGCAGGATGAAGAAATTACATTTGGAAGGTATGCACCAGTGGTATTTATGTTTTCCAGATGTGGTCTGTGTAGTTATGCGGATGTTAATGGCATTGTGGTTTGTTTATTGCAGACTGAAATTTGTTCCTGTAAAGTGTCACAGCACTTACTGTTCTGATAGATCCTTTTTCCTTGTATTTTACAAAGTATGGAACATAGTGAAAAGTATTTTGAATGAAAGTTCTAGGTATTAATGACGGCTGAAATTACGTGTCATGTACTAACTTTTGTATTAATGATTCCTTTTTGAGAAGCAGTTTGATTTAGGTTAATGTAATGTGGATTGGCTTTTTACTGGTCCCCAGCAGACCAAAATTAAACTTACTTGATTTTTCTGTATACTCCTAGTACCAGAGTGCATTGAAATCTTCTGAGTACTTAGAGAGATTAAATGTGTATGCATGGACAGATGCATTCATTGTATACACATTGTCAGAATGAGACATAAAAGTTTTTAAATTTGCTGTGTATAAAGTATGGTGTAAGTCTGGTTCAGCATCTGTCAAATCTGCATTTGTTTCTGTGGCTGCTTTAAGTTTGAAATAACATTTTGCCAGCATTTACCAGTATGTACAAGCAGATTTATTCATGGGACTTGTAAGAGAATGTTGAGGTAGTGAGTTTATTTGGGTTATGCAAGTTGGAAGTATGCTTTGTGTATCTTCGTTTTAATAGTATTGAGTGTTGGAAAAATTGTTTGTTATAACAAGTAAAGTACTCATTATTACTGCTGTTTGTGGTTGTTTGATTTATTTACTCTTGGTACATTTAATAATGCCTTCAGTAGCTCAGATTACATAACATCAGATGGTGTAATGACTGATGAAGAATGAATTGGTGAGAATGTGGAAGTAAGTGGCTTTGGCTAATATTTTAACTGTTGTGAGGACTGTCATGTCATACATTTTAAGATGTGTGTGTGTAGTTTATATTTTATTGTGATTGGTTTTATGCTGTATAATTTATGCTATTGCATGCACCATTATATGTACCATGAGTAAATAAGCAAATAAATAAGTTAATAAATAAATTAGAAAAGTGATTGGTGTAATGTGGCATCTTCTCTTCTTTCTGTTTTGCCTAATGGAAGATAAGGATTCTAAAGGATATTACACATGATTCTGTTTGTAGTGTGGCTCCTTCTGTATTCAGTAGTTAATATTGAAATAGCTAGTTTTCTTTGTGCTGCTTTTATTTCTCTTGTGAAGTTACTCTCTGCACAGTGAAAAGTGTGACTCATTTAGCTTTAAAAATGCAACTGTTTCTACAGTTGGAAAAGTAGTGAGCAAAGTAAAACAGCTGACACATGAAGGTTCAGCCATCTTCAAGGTCAAACACTCTTCTTGGTTGGCTTGACCTTGAAGGTGGTTACTCTTCCCTCTTGTCATCATGTGACATCTGAGAAGACTTAAGTCTTCATCAACAATGCTGTGAGGACTTAAAATATTGCAGCAAAAAGGTGCACTGTAACAGTGATTGTCTCAGGGCTTATTTCTAGCATTTTGTCATTGGCATAGGTTATGTGTAGCAGTGTGTTAAATGATGAATTGGTTGGGTATGAGAAATGCCTGTTAATCTACAGTGCTGGCATGTGCTGTGAGAAAGTGTAGAACAACACTGAAGACTGCAGTCTGAATGGGTAGTCTTAAGACGATTCACTTCAAAAACCAAATTGTAAACCTCTATGTTGCAGTAGTCAGTAATATAATTTGACGATGGAATTTCAGGTGCCATGTATTCAAATCAACATTATTTCCATATATAGCACAGTGGGTACATTTAACAGGGACAGTTTGTTTCATGTTCATTATCGTGTTTTTATTGCACTCTAGAATTTGGTAAAATTAGATGTCCCCTCCAGCACTTACAGTACTAACATGTGGTGTATACAATTATACAAGTCATTTCATTTACTTGGTCCTGTAATATCGGGATACAGTATAATTCTGGAATGAAAATGAAAGTTTTATTCATTGTTCAGAAATTTTTATAAACCACTGTATTTGAAGAGCTGGATAACCTGGTCACTATAAGTGAACAGTGGCTAAGGTATGAAACTAACTGCTTATCCCCGACCATGGCTGAGTTTAAGAATGTGTGTATGTGTAGATCTGTACCTCCACTTCATCATGCTTTTGTCGTGTGATACCTAATTAAATCCAAAGACAACTTTACTATGTATTTGCTATGTTGAATGGACTGATGGAAGATGCAAGAGGTTAAGATATGAATGAAATTGTCTTACAGAAAAAAACACCACCATTGACATGGGTTCAAAGGCATAATATTGCACAAGGAACAGCAAGAGGTCTTCAATTTCTTCACAACAATTCAAAGCCTTTTATACACGGAGACATTAAAAGGTAGGAGGAATTAATGTGATCATTATGCTATAAGTTTTTCTGTAAAGGTGTCTTGGTATTTCAGTAATGTTATTTTGTGGATTTGTTATGGTTCTGTAGACACATTAATTATTTTGACTCAGAAATATTTCTATGGAAAGGACCAATTGAAATTCTTGTTGGACTCCATTTTTACTGCATATTATTGAACCTTACTGAGTAAAACTCCAATTAATATTTTGCCTAGTATAGTAAATAGTGAGTATGTAGCAGTGTTCCAAGCAGATTCAAAGACAATGAAATGAGAAGAAAACATTAAGAAGACTTTTAGAGAAATTGGCTGTGGGGTGGAAAGGAACTAGCTCAAGATTGTGTTTCGTGGTGGGCAGTGTTGAACCTTTGGGTTTTGCTATCAAGGTTAACTGAAATTGTCATACTCTTTGTCTTTGTTGTGTTTTGTATTAAGTGTAAAAATAATATCTTGGTAATTTATTAATAAAATTAAACTATATATCTGCTCCTTTCTTGGCTTGTTTCTTGAGGTATTGTGTGTTAAATAACTTGGACTTTAAAATGGTAATTTATTTTGATTTTTAATTTTAATGGTACTTTTTTGTCCAGCGCCAATATTTTATTGGATGTGAACTTAATCCCACGTATTGGTGATTTTGGTCTTGCAAGAGAAGGACCTCAGAATCATTATACACACATGAAAGTGAGCAGGGTCCATGGAACTCGGCCATATCTTCCAGATGAATTTTTGCGTGGCAAGCAAATGTCAACAAAAGTTGATACATATAGTTTTGGTATTGTAAGTATTAACTGGGAATTCAGTAATTTCTTTTCATAAAATGAAGCTTTGTGTCTGAGCATATGCTTATTTTTCAAATAAATATCTGAATGAAGATTGCTATCTATAGTAATCCGTGTGATATACAGCACGTCTGGGACCAGAGGGTTGCTAGATAGTGTAGCTTTCTAGATATTAGAACTTTATACCCAGTGGGTATCTTAGTGAACCTTTAAACCTCATGGACACTCCTAACCATTTAAGTTGTCACTTGATATTCTGTTATGTTGTCCCAGCTGCACTTTCTGTTTCCTTCTCTTCGCATCTAACATAACATGGTGTATATATAATCTAACAAGATGGGTGAGGCACATGTAACCTAACATTGAGGCACATTCACGTGATCATTATTGCCATGGAAAAGCAATACATGTTATGATTGTATTTTTGCCTTAAAGTAGAAATAGAGTAGAGTACAGTAGGGCGGGCACAGCAGTGACCCTTGCACCTCGACCATTCCCAGTCTTTTGTGCAACCCTTTGCTTTAGTGAACCCTACACTTTGACCTAAGTGCAGTACCTTGCTGATGAAGATATCAGCAAAGTTACTTTGTTTCAAGGAAGGATGGCCCATGTGCCTAAATCTTAATACTGTCTTATTGCCTCACAGTCACCAGCAACATGTGAGGCTGTTTCACATGCCTGTTTGCATCTGTTACACCAGGGACTGTGTACTAACCCCAGTTTAAATAGATGTCCTTCAAATGACACCCTGGTAACAGTCCTGTCATTATTCTTAACTTGTTTCTGTTAAAGTTGAGTAATTCACCAGCTGTCTTAGTGGAGGATATTTTAACAAAGCCCTCACCTTGCTTTTATCCACAAAAGAACTGCCAGTATTCTTGGTGTTTGCAGCTTGTCCAGTCTGTGATCACTCCCTTGGCAACCTTTGCAGATATATGAAGGGTGGGCTGAGGTCATGTAAGAGGATGTGGGGAGTCTAGCCTGGCAAGTTGATGAGCTGTTTCATTTCCATCAATCCTCATGTGTCCTGGCAACCTCAATATCTTGTCCCTGATATGCTGTTGCACCAGTTTCTCTGTCACCTTCAGCATGAATGACAGTAGATTAATAGGACAGTATGCCCTAGACTGAGTATAGTTAGCCTTTCTGGGTTTAGGGATAAACATCACCTTAACCTGTCTCCACCTTGGCTACATACCCCCTTGCCAGACAGGCTATGTAAATTGTAAATTTCCTCTATGGTCGATTTTCCTGTTTGTGTGTATTGGCCATCACTTAGTTTAATAGACCCCCACCCTGTAGGCCAGCTGACTGTCCATGATCCTCGTGAGTCTGGCCCTGTCAGGTACATCCACAATCGCCTAACAGTAGTTCCTCTAAGAGTCTGTTTGGCCTTTCTTTTCTCTTTATTGTAACAGTTGTGGGCCGTCTTATATAATTCCCAGTTACCTGTTCTTTTTAACATGATTAACAAACCTTTTTGTTGAAGATTTGAGGTGGCTCAGCTCTTTATTCCACCATATAACCATCCTTGGCAATAGAGTCACCCTGGCTGGACAGTTTCGGTGATAGATGAAAGGATGACCTGTTGCACTATGTCAGCAGCCAGCTGTATGCTCTGCACCAAGCATATCAACTCTTGATATCACCCCTTGATTTGCCTTGGGGTCTTCCTTATAGACTTCCCAATTGGTTCTCTTGGGGGCATAATATGGCACCCTGGTAACTTCCAGGTCACCAAACTGAAATTGTATGAGTCTGTGGTGTGATGAAAAGATCTCATCAGATACATGTCAATTGGGCACTAGGTCCTCTATCTCTCAGTCCCTAGTGTCAAGTCTCTAACCTCCTTCCTATTGCTGATTACAAAGGTAGGTTTGTCACCTGTTTTAAGAATATTATGTTTTGTGCTTATCAGATATTCCTTTACGCATTCTTCTCATGGATTGATGTCTGTGTTCCTCCACATAATGTGATGTGCATTGGCATCACATCCAACAATGAGCTGCATTTTGTTCCTACCGCAGTAGTCCACATCTCTCCATAGTTAGTTTGATGGGGGTGGTTCATCTTAGTAATAGGTGAGGTACACTGAGGTAATGATTAGTTCTCTTGTGCTTTCTTCTGTATGTCATCCTCACAACAGTCACATACATAGAGCAGAGCTCTGACAACAGCAAGGCATGAATTGTGTTTCTTACCAAAACACAGCATCTAGTAGCAGTACTGGGTCCTGCAGAGAACAGTGTCCACCTTTTGCACAAGCTCCTTATTGGTCCCTGTATACCCAGGGTTTCTGAGTAAGTGCTATGTCAGTCTTCCCTATAGCAAGTTTTCAACAAAGAAGTGTTATCGTATCCTTGCTGTGGTGCAGATTTCTTTGGTTAAATTTATAGCCCATAGGTCTGAGCTGTAGGTTTGAGATTTTGTGTTCTGGTTGCACTCAGTTCCTGGTGCCATTCTGACCTGCTGAAGTTTTCTGAGGCTTCCTTTCAAGAGCCTCAGATAGCTGGGTCTCGTTAAATGAAGACCCACCGCCTCCTCAAATTTGCTGTTACCTCCTGACATCAGCATGCCAGATGAACTGACTCTTTGAAGGGTTTCCTGCATAACTAAGTCCGACATTTGGGAGTTCTTTACCTTCTATTTTTTGTATAATTTGCTGAGGTTTTCTGGCGATGCCAGCCACCTGGAGTGGACCACCATTATTGCTGGCCATCTGCTGAGCAATATTATTCAGGTGTCAAACGGAGTCCCTGCAGTTAAGGATTTATGTTTACTAGACATCTTGTGAATGCGGTAATGAACCTTCGGGTTCCGTGAAATGCGGGGAGTTTCTTGACTAGCTGCAGACCAGTTAGCTTCTCAAGAAGGACTCTGCACCATGGAGTAAGTAAGACATCTCTTATATGAGTCCACACCTAGTGGGGCATAACAGTTGGCACCTACAGATCCTCATGTGCGTGGAGAGTATAAATAAAATGGGGTGCTGCCTGGTGCCCTGAGGGGATTGTTCGTGACACTGCCATCACCACCCCAGTGTCATGCAACCATCAGCATGATGTCTCAGACCTTGGCTTGGGTGGACCATTGCCCCTGTTAGCCATCTATAGACGTTACCTCTGTCTGTGATGTAGATGCTGGAGGTTGTCTTCTGGAGGGGTATTCTTGCCTTAGTTATCCAGCGTTCAAATTGATGTTGTCTGTGCAGCATTATATTGTCATCTGTGGCCTCTCTGGCTCTATTATACTTTTCACATTATCTCATAAATGACACAATTTTCAGAAAATTAGTTACTGAACATAAATGTGTGTTTTGATTTTCACAGCAACATTTATATGAAACATTTCTCATTCTATGAAGAATTCAGCATGATACCATAAGTACATAGGTCTCCATGTACAGTTTCCACTATTCCTGTCAGGTTTTAATGAAACTTGAAGTTTCTTGACAGATTTCCAGTAAGTCCTGAGATATAAGATTTCATGAAAATCCATCCAGTGGGAGCCAAGTTCTTCCATGCAGACAGACAGATGAACAGACATGACAGAAGGATGGACAGACATGATGAAGCTAGTGTTTGCTTTTTGCATTTTTATGAATACACCTAAAGAAAACAAGACACCAGTATTTCACTCTCTTAATTATCATATTCACATCACTGCTATCCATAAATAGAATAATGAAATGTAATAGGCCTCTTAGTTCCTGGTTAATAGAGTTCTTTGGATCATACAGTGCTGGGTATTGCAGGTTTTATTTTACTGTGTAATATTTAATACCAGTGCAGTATTAAAATTTATTTTTCTATTTTGATAATGTTTGCATTATTAAACTATTACAGGTACTCTTTGAATTGGCAACTGGCCTCAGGGCATATGATGATACCAGATCGTACAAACTTCTGGTAAGCATAATTTAACGTCTGACTTAATTATTGCCCTGATGGAGTAGCAGAAGGCATATAATATTTTATGTTTGTATACTTGTTTGTAATTCATTCTGCTAGGTGTAGGTTACATGAATTTCACACGCAGTTCAGTGATTATAGTGTCCATATTTTTGTGCCATGCTGCTTTATCTGCATGCAGACATAGCTGTAATATTCTTCCTGCAAGGTGCCTGAGTTATAATATCAGCTGTGTGAGATTTGAGGTTGTCACGGCAGTGGTTATGAAGATACTGTCTCCAGAGTCTGATATTAATAATTCTTAGATTTGTCTAAGTGGCCAGGCAAAAATAAGAGGTGTCCCTTTCTTTGCCTGAAGATAAGTACAGAGTGAGCATAGAGAACTTATTATTTTTTATTCAGCTATGTGGTGGACAGTGTTTGTAGCAAATATTGCAGTGATGGTACTCTACCATTATCACAGACTGTTCATTTTTAACTTCCTACAATTTGTGTTGAAATATATGTTCGTGATTAATAATGGAGTTTGTGTATGTGCTATTTACAGGTTTTTTTTGTTGTTGTTGTTGGGAATTGACTAAGTAATTTGATTGTATGCTTAGAAAGAGCATGTGGAGAACTGCACCAAGGAACAGTTGGAAACGTTAATTGACAGGAAGGCAGTACCTGAAAATCCAGCATTATTCCAACACTTGGTGTCTTTAGGCCTTGAGTGTGTAAAGAAGATACCTAAACAGCGACCTAAGATGGAGAAAGTTCTAGAGGAGCTGGAAGCAGTTGCTTCAAGACACCAAATTTGTGACCAGGTTCAGTGTATGTGAATCTCAGAAATTATTATTATTAACATCATCATCATCATCATCATCATCATCTCTCCCAGTGCTAGGGTTAGTTTTCCTCAAGTATATTACAGAGTGAATGTCTTGGAGTGGTTAGTGATGGTGTGTCATGTGTAGAGTTCACAGTGACAGATCTCTGGTAGAAACCAATTTTCCGTAATTGAGGATTTTCTTATTACCAGCACATTATTTTTAAAATAGGCCTGGCCCACTTCCTTTCTTGTGCTTTTCAGTTTGTCATATATAAATAATTCTAGAATTTTGACACTATGCAGCTTGTGAAATTTGGAAGCATCATTAAATAATTAGGGAATCAATGTATAATCCTTATCTGTAAATCCTCCTGGAATTTGTCTTCCATTTCCTTCTTTTGTGTACTGAATCTGTTGTTGGCGAAATCTGTAACTCTTTTAAATCATTATATCATAATTTATTGTACGGTTTCCTCTCATCCTCCAGTTCCCTTATTATTCGTTATTGATTGTTATCTAATTCTTTGATGCTTTGTAGTCTTGAGGTACTGACAGCATTATTCAGTAAGCTACAGTAAAATAAATAAATAAACAAAATAAATAGGGCATGGAAAAAGTGCCACTATCCGTGTTTTGATTAAGAACAAGTTTAATGTTCTTAGGTGAATCTGAGAATGACCAACAAGATGCACACTTTTTCTGATTAATTTATTGCAGTTAAACTGTCCTCTACATGTTTTGAACAAATAACTGTTCATCATCAGGAGGTTATTTCTGTGCATGCAGCATATAGTATTTTACCATGCATTTTATGGAGTGTCTAGCTGCCAACGTGATGTGATTGGAAAGGGTCATTCTCACGTGCATTGAAAACAAATTTGTTTTTTAACACTTTGAGTGATCTTGAACAGATAATTTAAATACAAGTGCAATTTATTTAAGTATGTGTAATATCAGTGTAGATTCAGTTTTTAATATCAGTTGTTTATTCATATGGTATATAATTTCGACTTCTTGTCAGTTGCAATAACATCAACTAACATGGAACAGTTGCATATAAATTTGTTGTTTGTTTATTATAAGGGACCATTTCATTGTAGTCATAATTATTAATGAAGAGCTTTCCATGGATCACCTCAAAGTGAATTTGCTTGTTATCATGAACACTGTAAACTGTAACATTCCTAGTTGCGTAAAGAGAAAAAACCAACTTGATGCCACTTATTTTATTATTTATTCAATACTCATTGATTGCTCAACATGTTTCGGCCGTTAATACGACCATCTTCAGGAGTCTGCGACTAACT
>Ga0123355_10022474_pt1 | contig 10111 bp, 3 predicted proteins | sample TergutEmb28metaG_3_FD_89872 | JGI IMG/M metagenome (GOLD analysis project Ga0123355, IMG submission 89872) | Embiratermes neotenicus P1 segment gut microbial communities from Petit-Saut dam, French Guiana - Emb289 P1 | ecosystem: Host-associated > Arthropoda: Insects > Digestive system > Gut ...
TGGAAAGCCGCCCTGCAGGCGTCCGGCCTTCTTGCCGGTACCTCCTAGCTTGCCCTCCGAGCAAGCGTCGTCAGCACCTCCTTGATTGGCGAAAAATCGCCATTCCTGGCTGGCATTCCGGTTATTGAATACAGGTTCTCAATCTACTTATATATCGAGATACTATTATTAATTCAACCCCAAGTCCTTTATGATGTTTTTTGCTGTACCAGTTACTACATCTTTGCTTCTATGGCGGGGGATTCTCGCTGTATTATAGCACACACAAACATAGTGACAAATGTAACTACCCCACAAAAAAACCTCCCATTATAATTGCTGCATAAGAATTAATTCTCGGCAAATTATAAACACGGGAGGTTTTTAAAATGATTGCAACCATGAAAAATGTAGTAAAACGATATGGGGACACCACAGCCCTGGATCACTTAGATTTAAACATCGCCGAAGGGGAAGTCCTGGGGCTTCTTGGCCCAAACGGCGCAGGCAAAACCACCGCAATACGTTCCTTAACCGGCCTAATTGGCGTAGATTCCGGTGACATCAGAGTTTTTGGTGAGAAGCAAAGCGTAAACAACACAAGCACCAAAAAGAAAATGGGCCTGGTAACCCAAGAGATAACAGTATTTTCAGACCTATCAGCCGGGGAAAACCTGCGCTACTTCGGTAGCCTATACGGCCTAAAAGGCGCGGACCTAGACAGCAATGTAAAACGAGTATTGGAATTTGTAGGCCTAACCGAACACGCAAAAAAACGTCCAAAGAAATTTTCCGGCGGGATGCAGCGCAGGCTTAACATCGGCTGCGCCCTGGTACACCGCCCAAAGCTGCTAATAATGGACGAACCCACCGTAGGCATAGACCCCCAATCCAGAAATCACATCCTGGAATCGGTCAAAAAAATCGCCGCCGAGGGCACTACAGTGGTATACACATCCCACTACATGGAGGAAGTCCAGGCGATATGTAACCGCATCTCCATAATGGACTCTGGCCGGGTAATAGCCGAAGGCACCCTAGACGAACTGGTAGGCCGTATCCAACATGAAGACAGCATCCGCATGACGGCAATGGCCCCCTCCGACGCCCTAACCGAGGAAATCAAAGCCATTTCCGGCGTAAAAAGTGTAGCGGTTAACGGCAATTCCTATGTAATTGTATCCAGCACCGATAGCGGCAACCTAAACCGCATTATGGAAATAGCAATGCGCCACGGAGGCGTGGCCAATATAACCGCCGACAAATCCAACCTGGAAGATGTATTCCTTACACTTACCGGCCGCAAGCTTCGTGACGAGGGGGACCAATAATGATTATTTTCAGACATTATCTAAAGCGGATTGTTACAGAGCCTATTACCATGCTAATTTTCGTATTGTTTCCTGCCGCACTGGTAGCGGTTAATACATTTATTAACCTGGGGATGGTTGATGAAACTGTTGACCGGCTTGTTAACGGGCGGGATATGATGGCCGGAAGCGTGGCTGTTCTTATGCTTGTTATGTTTCAGTTTATGGGCGGCACCCTTGTTATTGACCATATTTTCCGTGACCTAAAAAGTGACAGACGCTGGCGGCTTGGGGCTGCCCCGGTTTCTACCGGCAAGATTGTGTTTTCTATGGCCCTTGCCAATATTGTGTTTAGTATTATTGCCGGGTTATTGGTTTTGGCGGTTGGTTTTATCTTTTTTAACGCGTATTATCCCAATATACCTGTGCTTCTTACATTGCTTGTGATACTTGCGGTATTTTCTGCTTTTCTTGGGATGCTGGTATCTGTTTTTGTCCCCAAAAAAGGCACGGCAGAAGCAATAGTCATGATATTTGCTTGGGCAATGATTTTACCGGCAGGTTTGTTTGGCCCCGTTAATTTAGGCAGCGCGCTTAACAGGTTTTTCAATTATATGACGCCCTACGCTATGGCATTACGTACCACCCTCTACTCCGGTATGCCTAGGGATGATATGAGTATTGTTATGCTTAACCTGGGGATTCTTGCGGGCCTTACTGCTCTTATAGCCATTTTTACACTGATTTTATTGAGAAGGAGGGGGTCATTTTGACAGTTTTCAAATATGCTTTAATACGTGGCGTTAAAACCCCCGCTTCTATGATAATTAATCTGGTTCTGCCTCTGTTCCTGGTTATCATCAACTTTGACATGGATATTTTCGGCACAGATGTTCAACATCGCGGGCTGTTTATTGTGGCTATGCTTATTTTATACGGCGGGTTTATGATGGCAAGAGGTATCCAGGCGGATAAAATGAATGGTGTAATCATACGTATTCTTGCCGGGCCGGTTACAATGCGCAGCTATCTTGTGCAAAATTTCTTTTCGGCTATGGTGCCTATGACTGTGCTGTCGGTTTTAATTGGCGGGGTTGGGTTTATACTTCATGGCTGGGAGGCCCCGTTTGCTTTGGCTCTTGTACTGGTTTATATAATACTTGCGGCTAGTTCTATTGGGCTTAGCTTTGTATGGAGCTGTATTTTTAAAGACCAGGAAGCCAGTACAGCTATTTTCTCGGTGCTTATAACTGGTGTGGCAATGCTGGGCGGGTTGTTTCTTCCCCTTGCCATCTTACCAAGACCCCTTTGGCTTTTTGGTGCCTTGTTTCCTGCACATTGGGCGGCAAGGGCCATGGAGACCTTTATGGATTATGGTATGACCGGTGAGTATTGGCTTTCGCTGCTGGCTATGATTTTGTTTACTGTGGCGTTTTTGCTATATGGTAGTAAGCGGCGGCTGGTTTAGGGCTGGTTTAAATATTCTTGATGCATGAGTTAAAGCGCGTTCGTCTATGGATGAGCGCGCTTCTTTATTTTACATTTTATATCAGCAAATGATGAAATGATATGTTGACATAAACAATGAAGCATATAATATATACAGCATACAGCAATTGGTTAATATTAATAAAGGATGGGTGCCGTGCCTACACTGATTTGGGATGCGTTACATATTATTTTCCCTATATGAGAAATCAGTTTGGCAGTGCGCCCTTTTTTTGTTGACGGAGCAACGTTAAACAAAGGAGGAAATAACATGAAAGAACGGTTTAGAAAGCGTATTGCACTAATTTTAGCACTTGTGTTTATGCTTTCGGTAGCGGTGGGGCCGGTTACGGCTGCGCCTTGGGAAATTAATGACTGGACGGATTTCACTAATAATCCGGCAACCCCCGGTGCCATTGAGCTGGAGGAATTTGATGAGCTCGATTTAGCTGTGCCCTTTTCCAGCACTACAGATGTTGTGATTTGGGAAGGACTTTCTTCCCACTTCCCAGGCTGGCATGGATTTAGTCTAAGGGACCATTATACACAGTATAGGAAATTTGACATGACTACTATTATGTCGATGGTGGTTCCTGGTACATTTTTTACAGCAGATTTTGCGTATGGCGGAGCAGGCGTACAAGGTCTTAGATGGCCAGGCGACGAAGCTATGGGCATTTGGGCACCTGACGGGTTTAATTACGATGTCATCCGCTATCATTTGCCAACTCAATTTGAGGTGTCCGAGGTAACAGATTTAATCTTTAACCCATGGGGGCCAACACCTGGTGCCATTTTTGAAAGAATTATAGTTAATAATGTGCCGGTAGACACTGGACTGATATCTGTATTTAATATGCCGGTAGACCCAGTAGGCGAAGGCACCCAAGCCTCTCCGTATGTATATGACATAAATGTCCCATTTAGCAAAATGTCCATCCTTTTTGAGGATATCTTACAGGCAAGGCCATTCTCTTCAGTTGAACTATTTTCCGACCCAGGCTTTAGCCTAAACAGAAACCAGCCTGTGCCTCTGGCCGCCGGTGATACTACTCCTGTTTTTATCAGGATAACAGCAGTTGACGATGTTACAACTGCATATTACCAGATAAATGTAACCCGCAGCAGCACCCTCTCAAACGAAAACAGGGTGCAGTCTGTACTTGGCGAAAATATATCATGGGCAGGAACAGGCGATACCCCAGGTAACGCAAGAACCGCCAGCATAGATGTACCCACTACGCTGTTAAATATACAGCGCAGTAATATTGCTCTTGCTGACGGTATCGGAGCTACATTTACCCTTTATTCCGGGGGTTTTGGTGTTACACCAGCCAATGAAATCAACCTTCCAAGGGGCCAGGCAACCAATGTTTATATCCGCGTGGTGGCAGAAGACGGCACCCCCGGTTACCATATCCTCACCGTTAATAAGCCTTTCTACGAACATGCCAATCTTACAGGTATGGGTATGAGGCCGGTATCCGCAACCGGCGGCACAGGTACAGCCTCAAACCCCAGAACCGTAACGATTAACGGCTTTCACATGGACATGGTGTTTTCCAGTGCCAATGTACATGTTTCCGGTTATGCAACTGTTGAAATGTTTAACAGTGATTTTTCTGCTGTAGTCCCTAATATCCCAGTTTCATCGAATGCAACCACAGAAATTGATGTTAATTTCCGCGTAACGGCAGAAGATGGAACAACCCATAATTATTACAGAGTTACGATAGACCGCTTTTTGTTTGACTGGCCCCTTATAAATTATCCAGGAGGCCTCAGCATAGAAATGGGCACTACCGCCATTATCGATTTTGAGGAAATCGGTATGCCTGGCGAAGTGCTTGGCAGGGGCGGACATTTGGTGATTGACCGCGTAGACGGCGGCCGGACGGCTATATGGCTGCGTGACGATGTTGGACGTTTTTATTCTGGGATTGAACATAGTGGGACTATCCACTGGTGGTATTCAAATATAATTGCTGCTTCATATTTTACAGCCGGTTTAGCCGCTATGGGTGCAACCCCCCTTACAGGTATTGAAATCGGCTCTAACGGCTGGTCTACCTTCTTTGGGGCAACCCTTGTTGATATCCCAGGCCCGCCGCCAGGCCTAACCGATGGCCAGGCCGTAACCGAGGACAGTGCCGCACTTACCTGGTTAGCCATCAGAGGCCTAAACACCGGCACTGAAGATGAGGTTGTGTTAAATCTGAACCTTCCGGCTGCAGGTGCCAATGACACGACTATTACCTGGGCATCCAATAATCCTGCGGTAATTTCAAATGACGGTGTTGTTAACCGCCCGCCGTATCTCTTTGGCAGCGACCCTGCGGTTATTCTTACCGCAACGGTTTCAAAAGGCAGTGCCACAAATCAGGTTGTGTTTAATCTTACAGTGCTAAGAGCCGAACCAATAATGGATGATTCTGACGCCAACCTGGCACTTGTTGCGGGCAATACAATCACAACAACAGGCGGAAGCGGAACCCAAGGCGCACCATATCTTGCTAACATAACCGTGCCTCTTGCAACCAGCCGCGTTGTGCCGGCTGATATTATCCCCAATGCCTATGTTGCAAATGCAACCCTGTATGCAACCAATGCATTCGAAAATCCTGTAGGCGCAGGCGGAATTGACCTTAACCTTGAAGGCGATACGGATATTTTTATAAGGGTAGTTTCCGGCTCGGGGGCAGTTACCCGCTTTTATAGGGTTACCGTTACTCACCCAAATGACCCCTATGCCTATCTCGAATCGGTTGCGGGGCAGGATATCACAGTGCTAGACGGCACCGGAACGCAAGCTTCACCCTTTACAGCCAATATCAATGTCCATTCGTCTGTCACCGCCATTATACCGGCCGACCTTGCTACTGTTACAGCGGGCGCGGTTGCGACCTTGTACTCTAGCGGTACATTTACGCCGCCTGTTAGTGAAATTAACCTGACTGCCGCGGGAGATACGGATATCTTTGTTAGAGTGGTTTCTCCATACTCGCTGGCTGCGCGGTTTTATAGAATAACCGTAACTCAAGCCGCCTGTGACGATACAACCATTCTTGAACTTGGGGGCAGAAGGATAGCAGCAGCACAAGGGGGAACCGCCGGCACACCAAGAGAACTGACAATTAACGGCTTCCATGTGCCCATGGACTTTTCTTCTGCAAATATAGCAGTACCGCCAAACGCAACAGTAGTACTGCATAACAGCATTGACTTTAACAACCCAGTTACCAGCGTACATGTGGATACTCAGGTTACCACAGCAATAAACCTGTACGTTGAAGTAATAGCAGCCGACGGAATAACCAGTGGCTACCATGTTATAACCATTAACCGCAGCTACTATGATATCCCGCTGTTTAGGGATGATAACGGGCGGCCGCTGCACAGTGCCACCTTTTATGTAATTGACCTTTCTCATACCGGTTTTTATCTCCACCACAATACCCTGCTGCAAGGAAGGCTGATTATAGACAGCGTTCAGGCAGGGGGGTTCCAGGTTGTTGTTTATCTGCGCTTTAACACCGGGCCAGACAGACAAATCTACTTCGATTTTGGAACTGAAATACCGCTGTCGTATATCCAAACAGCGATAGATGAAGCACTTGCTGCTAACCCAGATTCTGTACTCACAGGCATGGTGCTAAGAGGAAACGGAGCCCGGACGCTATATGGTGTCAATCTTATTGACATCCCCGCCCCGCCGCCAAATCCACTTCATGCCGATAATATTTTAAAGCTTTCGCCATTAACCGTAATGGCAGGTGTGACTCTGCCTCTTGATGCCCTTGTTTTGCCTCTTACTGCGCCACAAGATATTGTATGGTCGGTATATCAGCAAAACGGTACAGATGCGGTTATTACTCTAGGTAATCTCTTAAGAGTAATGGACGCACCTGCATTCCCGGCAGAAATAACAATCCGCGGTACTGTCCCTGGCGGGCTGGGCGCGGGTAATGACTTTACAAGAGATTTCACTATAACTATAACCGAAAATCAGTTTATAGACTTGGGCGTAGAGTATGTGAGGTACCAGGGCTATAGCGGCGGCAATTTACAAGTATTTGACCCTCCCCCCTGGGCACTTTTTGTCAGTGACCCAGCAAATAGCGGAGGCAGCCTGCCCGGCCTGTCCTATGCCCACCGTATAGATTTCTCATTCTTTGATACGGCTGAATATATGGTTGTGGCAGTTGCCAATAATGTTACACCACTACAGCTTCAAGTGCATAGAAGCGGCAACGCCCACGGAACGGCGGATACAACCGCAATGCTGTTTGGAGACGCCACAAGCATCCCCGGATATGTAATCTTTGCTATAAGTGACCTTCAAGATGCAGTTTTTGCAGCCCACGGCCAATATATGAACAACCAAAATGTTTTAAGGTTTACACGTACAAGCGGCCCTATGGTTGTAAGGTATATTTCATTCTTTGGGCCGGATATCCCTATTTATGGGGTAGAAATGGACCCGCCTGCCCGTAGTATGATAATAGGCTCCAGTGCGCCGCTTCGGGCAGAGCTAATAACCAACCCTCTTGGTTTATGGACAAACAACAATGAAGTAACATGGACCACAAGTGATGCAGCGGTAGCCACCGTTAACAGCCAGGGCCAGGTTTTTGCCCATGGGGTAGGCACAGCCACTATTACAGTCACTGCCATCTACGGCAACTTTACCGCATCCAGCAATATAACAGTGGTGCCCGAAACCGTTACAGATTTAGGCGCGACCATAACACGGGTACTGTTTGATTGCAGAGTGACACGCCTACAGGCAGGGGCCACCATGAATCACTGGTTCTACCTGCGCAACACAACCGATGCCAGTATGGATTTTGCATACGCACTTAAGTTTGACTACAACCTTATTTGCCCACTTTTCACCTTAACCGTGGAATATGAAAATCCACAGGGTGTATCCCTGGCGGTTCAAAACACCCTTTCCGGTGTCTGGGAAATGGCAGATACCGGTTTAAGAACCGGTGCAGGCAATACCGTAACCTTCACCTATACCGATATCAGGGAGATTGTCGGTCAAATAAACGGCTTCCCCGCTTTTGGAGTTATGTATATGCTGGGCGGGCCCGATGCCATTATTAACAGGGTAACTATAACCTATCGCGGTTATGTGCCGGTAACTGGTATAGACCTTGCTCCTTCCGCACTTACGATACCTCTTAACGGTCATGGCCAGCTTCTGGCTTCGGTACGGCCTTTGAATGCTACAAATCAGGAAATCATATGGTCATCCTCCAACGAAGCTGTGGTTACCGTTGATGAATACGGTGTGGTAACCGGCCATTCCCCTGGAGATGCCATTATCACCGCAACAACAGCCTCGGGCAGCCATGAGGCGGTAAGCACTGTCACTGTTACAAATCAGGAACATTCGCATATCTTACCGTGGCAATTTTTTAACGAATGGGCACCTGGTATACCTGGTGGTATCCCCAATGTCTATCAGATTTATGCTGTTATTGATGCGGCCACCTATGGTGATGGCGTAGTCAACGCAACACCGGCTATTAACGCTGCAATACAAGCCGCAGGCGATGCTGCCGCACAAACAGGAATACGGCAAGTTGTTTTCCTTCCGGCAGGGGTATACCAAATTGACGCTTCTTCTATAAGAATGAACCGCTCCAATGTGGTGCTGCGCGGCGAGGGTGTAGGCCAAACTATTTTACGCAATTATAGATATAGGGGAGCCGGCGGCGTACAGGCCGGGATTCTTATAGGGGAAGTATTTCCGCAATATGGCTCCACTCCCTATGTAGACCTAGTAGAAAGTGCGGCAATAGGCGCACGGTCGATACAGGTAGCTGATGCTTCCGGCTTTAATGTGGGCGATATATTAATCCTTGACCGCTTTGCAGATGATGGCGGCGACCGCTTTGGAGGCAGCGGCGGCAGCGAATGGATAACGGAATTTAGGTTTTTCATACGTGGCAATTATCCAGCTAACGGGCCTATGTCTAGTGACTTCCGCCCTGTAGCCCAATATATCGAGATAGCTGATATTGTAGGCAATACTTTGTACCTGGCTAACGCAATCAACATCAATTTCAGCCTGGCTCAAAGGCCGCAAGTATGGAACACCCGCGCCTCCAACTACCGGTTTATCGGTGTTGAGGATCTGACAATGGAGTGGACCAACGGCAACTGGTGGTGGAACCAGTCCGGATTAATTTTCTCACGTGCAAGCTCGTATAGCTGGGTGCGAAATGTAGTAAGCTACGGCGGCACTCATAATGGCGAGCGCAGCTTTAGCGGAGCACATGTTGAAGTACACGGCTTTAGAAATACCTTCCGCGACAGTCATGTCCATGGCTCGCGCTGGAGAGGTGTAGGCGGTAATGCATACGGCATCCGTTATCACGGCACCGATTTGCTAATCGAAAACAATATTGTTGACATGCTAAACAAGCCCATAGTAGGGGTAGCAACCGGCGGCGGCAATGTAATTTCTCATAACTTCGTGCCCAACGCCGTTGGCGGGACTAGCTGGAACACCGAAAATGGCTGGCAGGAAACAGCCGTTAACGCCAGCCACGGGGCCTATGCCCACTCCGATTTACTTGAAGGTAATTATGCCGTTAACATCACCACAGACACCACATGGGGTAATAACGGGCTTATAGTTTACTTCCGTAACCATGCCTGGGGGCGTAATCTTACCGCGTGGTCTGATGGGCCGCACCGTGCCGCATGTGTACACGGCTTTAACAATGACCATGCATCTATCGGTAATGTATGGCTGACCCCTGAAAACGCACATTTTGCCCCGTATATGCTGGGTTATTTTGCTCAGGCGTTTCCAGGTGCCGATTCCCAAGGACATGACGGCGGACATGCGGCCGCAAGATTCCACCGGCATCTTGATTTCACTTATAACGCGGCTTATTATGGGTTGTTTAATAACCCTGATAATCAGGTAAGCGCGTTGCCTAATTCATTGTTCCGTACGGCAGCCCCGGCGTTTTTTGATGGTTATACTTGGCCGCCGGTTAATCCCCACGAAAGCACAACAGCCGGCCGAGTAAGCGGCCTACCAGCACAAAGCCGGTATACCGGATTTATTAATCCTGCGGCAGCCAAGAGCATAACAGTGCCATCTATAGTTGTTGTAGAAGCCGGGGAAACGGAAGAAATAACGGTAACCCTAACGGGCATAGCCAACGGCGAGTACCGAGTCCACTTATTCGGTCACCCAACAGGAGTAACAGCAGGAAATATAACCGTAGATGGGAATGAAGGAACATTTAACCTAACCGCAGCAAGCACAGCAGCGGAAGGGACATTCTTTGTAACGATAATGGTAA
>Ga0123355_10022475_pt1 | contig 10110 bp, 3 predicted proteins | sample TergutEmb28metaG_3_FD_89872 | JGI IMG/M metagenome (GOLD analysis project Ga0123355, IMG submission 89872) | Embiratermes neotenicus P1 segment gut microbial communities from Petit-Saut dam, French Guiana - Emb289 P1 | ecosystem: Host-associated > Arthropoda: Insects > Digestive system > Gut ...
CAATAAAATTTGTTATTGTTGCATCTATTTGCTGCTTATATTATTGTACCGGTGATGCACGGTCACACAAACATCAGATTTAAAAGTCATACTTAAGTTTGTTTAATCTAGTATACACCCTCAATTAGGATACTTAACGAGGAATATCACGTTTTTCCGAAACCTCTAGTATTGGATGCAACACTAAGGACCGTGAATATCGAAGATTGGGCAAACGGACCTGCGTACTATTGCGTATAAATTAGTGAATTTGGGTAGCTGCCATTAGCCTTCAGTAAATACTCCCTATTCGTATTGAGCCCTGTTGCAAACAAACTGACTGCTGCGCCTTCAGTACCCTGATATTTAAGGTACCTTTCTTAGAGTCCAATTAAATGTCCTTGGATAATATTTAAATTGTAGTGGGCTCAGAGGGAAGGTTGCATTAGCCCATTAATTTTAAATTTTTCTCTAGAAGTACTGTCAAAAAATTTCAAGATGATCTGGAAAGGGTATGTATATATTGTCAAATTCACGTTCTTAACCTTTTAAAGCCTACTTGTTAGGTGATGCACCAACAGGTTTAACATTCAACAGCAGTACGCTTTGTCCACGCTGTATTTATGTGTTTTGTATTTATCTGAGAACAAACAGCGACTTGTGCCACTTACAGCATAAACTGATTGGTTTTTATAACGGCAATGAGAAGTGTTTACAGTGCGGTACGAACTGGGCCTTTAAATAAAGCGGTTTGCATTTCGTCTTTAAAGGGTTAGCACGTAGATGTGGGGTTCTATGATTTATCTGCAAAAATTAGCACTTTGAGAACAACGATTCATCTAAATCTTACATAAGGATTTATTTTGTTTCTCGCAGGGAAGAGTCTGTGTGCTTTATAAAGTACAATAACCTAGTTTTAGAAAGAAAATCATCAGTGTCTGTTGTTAGAATTATCCTCAACACAAAATCGCATTTTGTCTGCAAAAAGCAGTGTTTCTTGTCACATAGGTAGTAACTACATTTGCCATTGGACATTAAATAGTAAAACAAAATGACTTCTAAATAGCTCTGGAATTAATGTTCCGTGCACAGATTTGTGTGTCAATAAGACCCTATCAGAATGTTTGTTTTGAGAACACCCATCTGAAGCAAACGTAGACATGAGCAGTAAAACGCCTTTACCACCAGTGATATTGCCATCGGTGGCTTCACCTAAGCGACAGTCCTGACTAATTACACGTCTAAAACGATTGAAGTTGAAAAGTATGTTGTTGTTCACGAGGCAAAAGGACGGAAAGACTGATGCTATAAGACGGTCTAGTGTTTTATAAATTTAGAAATAAATCCTAGAAGGTGCTAACAACCTCAAGAATCCGCGTACCAACAAACAGTTTCTGCTGCAGTGTTGTGTACGTGTAGAAGTGAATAATTCCTTCACATGACTTCACTTGTCAGAAATGGATACCAACAAACAGACGCACTGCCACACAAGACAAGAAAGTGTAACGCAATATAAGGACAAAGGTTCCTTTCCTATTTAATTCTGAAATTTATTTTCGGTTTTGATATAAATCTCCCATATTTGGAGCAAGAATTCTGACGTATTTTATGAAAATTGTTGGCTTGTAACGTTTAGCTATTCGGTTGTAAGTTTATGAGTCGTTTATTTCAGCTGTAGCAAAATGGAAGTCAGTGACATGTGTAACGAATATTTTCACTTTTGAATTATGCAGCAGTAAAACCAGAAATATACCCGGCGACCTAGATGTTGTTTATGGCAGACACATGCATTCAAAAGATGGGAGTCTGAATCCAAGTTTGTAGGCTTCATGCTACTGTATTTGGAACATGTCCTGTGTTTCTTTAGGGAGAAAACTAATTTCCTAAACTGATATACTGGAATTTATATCACTAAGCATTCAAAACAGAATTAATAACTTTGTGTATTATGTTTTGAAGCAATCACGGCTACAGAATTCACTGAAATTATCTCGGAGAGACAGCCGCGTCAGGAAGTGAATTTTTTCGACGTTTCGGCAACTATTTCCTTCCCCATCCTTTGGGTGTGCTGGTGGTTTGATAGCACACCACCAAACCACTAACAAACCACCAGCACACCCTAAGGATGGGGAAGGAAATAGTTGCCGAAACGTCGGAAATCTTCACATCCTGACGCGGGTGTCTGCCCGAGAAAATTTCACTGATATTTTTGTACTGTTCACGCAGAGGATAATCTATCAAAGAAAATATTTCCTAGCATACACGTTGACATATTGTGGGTTTTAGAAGTCGTCAAAAATTAGTATGGTATGACTGTATGGTCACTTCAGAAATGGGCGATGAGGACTGTAAAAGGAATTAACTTTCGCAATAATTTTGGGATTGGTGTTCTTAGTAGAGAAAGGCAAATCTTAAGGATGGAATAACCCTTTAAACGCCAAGTTAAGTCCCATCTGCCCTTTGCTAGCATTAGTCGGACCTCACCATATTCTCCACGTTAGCTGGTAAAGGGTTAAGATGGGGGGAATGGGAGTGACTGGTTACTCTATTTTATGGCGGGCTTCAGTGTTACCGATTGTAGGTTTTCGGGGTGTGCAAGAGGAGTCCTGTTATGTAAGAAGGAGTGATTTAAAAACGAGGGTTATTTCTTTCCTTTATAACGTCTCTAAAATTCTAAGGGTATTTCAGCATGTGCATGCGAGTCTATCGTAAGAACATTAATGATTCAAATTGCGCTATATGACGTGGCGAAATATGAGTCCTCTCTGAAAGCCAGGATAGCTGAGCCTAGGCTACGGGGTGGCCACCCGAAGAATTGTGTATCAAATCTCAGCAGCGGTAAGAGATTTTATGTTTTCCAAGTCGTTCAGACTAGCTGTGGGGCCCACGCAGACTCCTATTCAGTGGACTGTTTGTGCGCTTTCCCAAGCTTAAAGCGATGCGTGGAGATAAACCTCCACTAACCCATCGCCTTTGAACTGTGAACTGGGAAAATTTTAATTCTGTTTATTGTGCGCGTTTTTGTTGTCAACAGTTTCATTGCTTCAATCTACAGTTTTGAGCGACTTCTTGGCTGATATTAATCTCTTTGTCAGTTTACATTTGATAGACACATCTTTGTTACAAGAGAAAGCTCAGCTTTCAACTTTTTACATTTCTATGTTTCTTAGTTTCTGTATTTACTGCAGGAATTTTGACTGTCTGTAAATTTATGTGTAACCCATATGGAATAAAAACATAAATTACTGAAGCAGGAACCATAATAGAATTTTAGTGCTTATGACAAGATTTCAGTCTAATATAACCAATACATTCAATACTGTCTTTTGGAATTTCCCACTCCTTGGTCTAGTAAAAATGTAGTGAAATTTTGGGGCACGCGCCACACACACACACACACACACACACACACACACACACAAACAAACAAACGTCTGCGCAGGCCTTCACTTAGTGTGGGGATGCATTAATGGTTGTTAAAATTTGCGTAATTATAGGGAGGGACTTAAACATGCTAATATGATTTGATAAATAGGTGATCATATGTATTGTTGGAAAGATCAATTAATGGGTGGATAGATACGTAGATAAGAATGTAGATTATTATATATATGACCTGATGTATAGATACAAGCATAGATGGAAGGCTAGGTGAGGGCTTCAATAAAATGGAGGATAGTTGTCAGGTAGGCCAAATCTGTAATGCTTATACTTGTTACATATTTTAGTTAGTGAATGAGTGTCAGGACGGCAGGAGGGGTGTAGGAGAGACAGAGATTGAAAAGATTTCCCAGCGTGAAAATTTTTTGCATATATTTGCACATTAACGTGTTTGTACAGCCCTGCAATAATACAGAGAACGCGAAGGGACGGTAGTTCGAGCCGATGAATCTTTAAAGGCCTTGGATTGTGAATATTTAATGGGGACTGCAGCTCTAACTGCCGCGTTACACACCATGTCGCCGGTCACATGTAATCGTTCCTTTTCTCCGCCAGTACGTGCACAGAAGCAAGTTATTTTTGTGAGTCGTATTATTAACAGTTTAAGGCTCAGTGTTTACTATATGTACCACTAGTTTTAACACTAGAAAATTCTCCATTCTGCACACAGCGCGTCCGTCTTTGTTTTTTATGGATATCAGAAAAACAGTGCATAATTCCCTATACAACATCAACTTATTACACTTTGTAACCCAGAGAGAATGTGTTTACTGCGCGGTACGATCTCTATCTTTGAATGTAAATCAGGTTAACTATTGTCTTTTATAGGTTCAAGCAGGGTCGGTAGCAAATAGGTTGATGTTCCTCTCACAGCGTAGTTCTTGTTCAAGCCAGAAAATAAAACATACTTCGCACACAGTTTTTGTAAATTATACCAAAATATACCAGAAGATAGAAATATTTCCCCCCTCCATATTTTAACATAATAATTTTCACTCTGTTTTTAAGCGTGTAAAGTTTAAATCATTTTATCTTAGCTGTATATTGTATATGTTTATAAATTTATATTACGATTTTATTATCTTTTTTCACGTTAAAGATGCAATATTAATTTTTATATGCAGTAAAACGCAAGGTCAGTGTTGCTTTTCTTATGACCGTAAGGCGGGAAAATGTCGTGTACATAAATACAGGCTATATATCGATCTGGCACACTATGATGCTTTATAAGTAAATATTATTACATAGTTAGTACATGGTGAGTGATCGATATGTTGAAGATTGATTCTAGGTTATTTTTCTTTCCTTTTCTCCCTTATTTCTTCCTTCTTTCACTGTCCTTACGTGTTAAACGTTTTCTTCACTTGTTTAAAGGAAATGTGTAAAATAAACTGAGTACGGGGCTATGCTCCTTCCTCTAAAACGGCTCGTGATTCACAGTAGTTATCCTAACGCTGTTATATACTGAATATAAGACCTTATGGAATTGCTGACAGCACTGGTTAAATTTTAATCACTTAATCCATGAACTTGTATCAATTGCAGAAATTATTCAGGCTCCAGGATGATTATACTGAGCACAGAATAAACCCACTCGATGGAACACATACCACGACCTAAATTATTTATTGCAGAGTCTTGTTCGTCGTTTCCTGTGTAAATATCATAGCGTAATGTCTTCAATTTGAAATGAGAAGAAATTCATGTCGATAGTCTTGTACCAAATTGTAAGAACTTGAAGCCTTCGGGTTTCTGCGATATTATGCTATGTATGCTGTTAGTTGGCTAAACGTGTCCCGAGACAGCAGATCGGGCCCATCTCTAAGGGTCAAGCAACCAAGCAGTCCATTCTGTTTTCACTGCTTGACCCTCGAAAGAAATAAACAAATGACAATCGGGCGGAATAACTTTTGTAAAATATCAGTGTAGCTACATGTTTAAAACGGGCCGGGTAGCGTAGACAGTGTAGTGACTGGCTACGGGCTTGACAGCCGGGGATCGAATCCCGATGGGGGCAAGATTTTCCGCACCTGTCCAGACCGGCCCTGGGGCCCATCCAGCCGCCTGCACAATGGGTACCGGGTCTTTCCCGGGTTACAGAGCGGCCGGGACGTGACGCTGACCCCTCACCCCCTTCTAGTGCCATGGTCAAGAAAAAGTAGAGCTATACCTCTACTCCCCCTATGGGCCGTACGGCCTGTGCAGTCTCAGTGCCTGTACAAGTGTGCACTTTAATTTTTTATATGTTTAAACCTCTCGAGGTCATCATCGTGCTAGATTTGGAACATTTTAAAAATAGTGTTGGCCTACAAATTGCATTACTGGAAATCAGAGCTCGTTTCTTATACAGTGTGTTCACAGTTTCCGGCTTTATTTTTAATACATTCAAACATTTAATGTAGAAAACAGATAAAAATGAGAGCTGTAAAAAGCTGCTAAAATGCAGAGGTGGCAGGTGTGAGCGAAGACTATGGGGTAGTCGAGCTGTGTGCGACGTCTTATTCTACGGTGTGCTGGGTACCGGGTGGCATTTTCATACACAGATTGTGCAGTATGGTAAGACAAATTTTGGGCTACTTGAAAGGCGTGAGTTTTATTCATACCGAAGCTTTGGGCTTGATGCTGGGACTAACAGTCTGTCCTGAAATGTCGGTAACCGACTACCAACATACACCGCGTAACATCCCAGAAGAGCCAAGCCCTCAACTACACTGCAGCACAAGCCTGTGAATTCTTCCTACATTGTGTCGCCTTTATATAAAGCAGCAGAAACTCAAAACCCATACACGGAAGTGACATCAATCAACTAGTAAACCAATTATTATAATGTTAAGGATATAACCATTTTTATGACGTCATTTCAGACGACATCGAAATTTAACTGTATGTAAAAAACACTAATAATTATAAAAGAGGTTTATGTATTACTCCTTAAAAAATACAGTTCCTCAACCCGTCAACAAATTCCAAGCATTTTCTGTGAACCCGAAGGTTCATTACCGTGCTCACAAGAGCACTTCACTTTTCACATTCCTGGGGGCGATGAATCCAGTCCCACTCATTCTAGTTCTTCCGATCCTCTTGAATATACTCCTCTCATCTAGGCTTAGATTTTCTAAGTTGTCTCTTCTCCTAATGTCTCTCCAGCAAATTCCTGCTGCACCTCTCCTCTTACCCATACGTGCCACCAACTCCGCTCATCTCTTTCTGCTTGATTTGCTAACGAAAATGACATTTGGGTAGGAGTTCAAATCGTGGATCTCTTTGTTGTACAATTGCATGCATTCTCCTCTTACCCTTCCCTCGCAGATCCTGATATCTTCCTCGTGCTCGAGCTGCTTCTGACTATGTTCGTTTCTCATTGCGAGGGACCAGGATTTACACCCATATACATCTTGTAATTGAAGTGTTCAAGAAATAAGTAAATAATTTTTTTGTGATTTTAAGTTTGTAAACTATTGTCGTCACTGTTTCTGTATACAAAACATGAAGACTGGAGGAGACAAAGAGTGAGTTTCACTGCTTGTTGGTTGAGATGTTCGGTGGTCATTTGCTGTCAGGTTGAAACACGAAATGTAAGTGTTCGGAAACGAAGTACTCAGGAATATCATTGCGTCTAAGAAAGTATAATATCATTTACCTTAAAACTTTTGGTCGTACATCTACCATTATATAATTCCAGTTAAGAGAGTGAAATAAAGGTGTCTACGACAGACTGGCTGTTTTCTGTAGAATGGCGGGTCGTAAAATATAAGTACACAATTAATTTTACTCCAAAAACTTTGTGGACTTCTACATGGAAGCCCCAAAATATGTGAGGATAATATTAAGCTTGTTTGAAGGAACACTGAAGTAAATACAACTGGCTTGGCGTCTTGCCAAATGACGAACTTTGTTATTGGAGTGTGCTAAATTTTTGGGGTTTTTATGTTTGTTTATGGATTGTTTAATGACACTCTGCCAGTTGTATAGGTTCTGTGACGTCAAATATAAAAGTTATTTTAGTTGACAAATCTTAACTAGTCTAATACAACCCATACTCATTTATGGGTCAGAAGCCTGGACGACAACCACGGGAAAACTAATGCGCTCGGCATATTTGGAAGGAATATTGCAAGAAAAATACGTGGACACATAGAAGAAGGAGAACGTTGGATAATAGGAACTGGAAGATAAAGGGAACATTAACAGGGGCAGATATTATGAAACTTAAACAATGCCTCCGACTGAGAAATTATGATCATTTTTAAAGATTGAAAACTAACGAATGCCAAAACAAATATTGCAGCTACAATGGAAGGAAGAAGGAAAAAGAAAGGGAAGATCACGTAAACGATGGAGCGAAGAGCTGGATTTAAATACTTGGACTATGCAAATAAAAACAAGCAGAAAATGATCAGAGAGCGTCGGGCACGGAGAAAGATTGTATTGGAAGGCAAAGTCCCAAACGGTCACTTGTGCTTGAGACGAAGAAGAAGAAGAAGAAGAAGAAATGTTAAATATTGCGGGAGCAGGCGGTATGGTCTATTTTAAGGGATTGTCCCAGAACTTGTGTGGGGGCCTGAAGAAAAGCGTGGAGAAATGCGGGGGAGGGGCGGCCTCAGGTTTGACAATAGCAACTCACGAATGCGTTGTTATTAGACAAATTCTCTGTAATATTTGGTTTGTAACTCTTTCCGGTTGATTAGAAGTAAGAGTACAAAATGAATTGAATAATTTTGTCACGATTCTTCACTAATATCGAGTACAAACAGTTATTCTCGGCTGCAGTAAATTCAGAATTTTTTTTTTTTGGGGGGGGGGGTGGGGGGGGATGGCGTAAACTTGTGTTTTGAGGTTTATAAAAATGATCACCTTGCTGTATTTTAATGGCGGTTGATATGACCAATTAAGGTAATTCACTGAGAAATTTTTTATTGCTCTAGTGTAAATGTTTGTAAAAAAATTCACATTATTAAAAGTTACGTGCTCTACACTGCGTAGGAACGGGTGCTGAAGTTTTTGGAGGAAATCTCATGAAAAACGGTCTTTTTATGTGGCATGACTTTTTTTCGGAAAGCATCCTGGGCGAAGTGTTTAGTTAAAGAGAACAAATTACATAGATGTTTATGTGTAGAAATATTGTCCATTTGAACTGATTGTTAGAACATGAAGTAGCCAGGGCTTTCTATCCGTTTTAACGGCAATATATTAATAACCTTAATTTTCTAGGATTTGCTGTGTCTTAATGAAAGATGAAAAGATTGAATGAGGAAGCTCTAAGTTATGTTACTATGCTGGTAACAACAGCAACATTATCAAACCATCATCAATCTTACGCTGTAGTAGAATTTGAATTTATGAAACACTAAACCGATAGTGTGTTGTAGCAGCGGACAGAGCATCGCGGGGAAGACTGGTGGTAATGATTGATATAGGCTTAACTGAGACGGACATGGTGTTAGGCTGCTTTGAATAATAAAAGAAACGAAGAAATAATAGTTAAATTAACACACTTGCCAATGAGAAGCTTATTAGAGTCACACAGATGGAATTAGAAGGAAATCCTTGAAATTATCACTTTGCATATCAACTCCACAAAAATTTGTCTACATGGTGTTTTAAAATAGGATTATTCAATTAGACCTAATTTGTTAATCAGGCCTAATAATGGAGAGATTATTAATGTGCTTGAGACAAGATGGCATACGTCAGTCAAAAGGTTTGTCGCTAGTGAAGTTTATCACTTCAAACATTCGCTGGAACAGAACGACTAGACGGCTGGCATGGGGGGGGGGGCCTGGGGGCGTAACTTCTCAATAAAGGCTTGGAATTTCTTTCCTTGTCTTCAGCGTAGTAAAACTAAAAAAGAAAAATTAAATATTCCGTAAATGTCCTGTGTTGTTCCATATATTCTTATAATAAAATCAACGAGATGCACTAATTTCTCAAATTTATTTTTGGAATATGACTCCACATGTTTCGGACAGTATCTCTGTCCATCATTAGGAGTACAGCACTGTAAACTGCCTGCTAGCAGGATCAGGATGGAAGTGGTGTTCCATCCTGATCACGCTAGCAGGCAGTCAGCATAACCTGTATAACCTATACCTATTGCTGTGTTTACAGTGTTAGACTCCTGATGATGGACAGTGATACTGTCCGAAACATGTAGATTCATATTCCAAAAAAAGAGAAATTAGTGTTTCTCGTTGGTTTTATTATAAGAATATATCACGATGCACGGTCCTCTGAATGTCAAATGTTCCATATTAGGAAAAAATAAGGCCGTAGTATAGGGAAGTAAATAGACATTATTGTCCTGAATGGTAGAACAGACGACAGCCCATACAGGTCTTAATAGCTCCGAAAGTAAAGCAGAAGAACACTCTTGAATCTCGCACTTCGTTGAAAACCAATCATTACGGGCCCAGTGAACAAATATGGTTACGGAAATTAGAAGAAAGTGAATAAACTAATCAGAAGCTAATTCAGAATGAAAGGATAACCAATATACACAGTGGTGCAAAAGTCAGGTAACCAGTTAGTAATACGTACATTAAGATGCATTATAAATGACGTTATCCCTTACTTAATTTAAAATAATTATACCTGGGGGGGGGGGGGGGGATAAATGAAGTGCAAATTAAAAACCGGGTTGTACTTACCTTAAACTGGGGTCGCGAATTTTTACCTAAATTTTCCTGTTAA
>Ga0123355_10022476_pt1 | contig 10110 bp, 7 predicted proteins | sample TergutEmb28metaG_3_FD_89872 | JGI IMG/M metagenome (GOLD analysis project Ga0123355, IMG submission 89872) | Embiratermes neotenicus P1 segment gut microbial communities from Petit-Saut dam, French Guiana - Emb289 P1 | ecosystem: Host-associated > Arthropoda: Insects > Digestive system > Gut ...
CTACACCACACGTGAAAAAATACCACTAAGTCGTCAGCTCCTGAAGATGGGCACAAGGTGGCCCGAAACATGTTGAGCAACTTATAAAGGAGAAATAAATATAATACTAAGTGACATCTAGTTAGTTTCTTATTCCACACTGAATTATGATGCATGGTCAACCACACATCAGCATTACACGAAATGGGTCTTCAACAACTTTGTATTGATTAGGAATTCTTACTGTTATGTATGTTCTGTTCTACATATTCTGCTTTCATCGTGCCAACTGGGACTATTCGGCTACCCTGACTGAGGCTTTTCCATTGTTTTTCCTCAGTTGTAAGGCAAACGCCAAGGTATAAATCGCAAAGACAGGGCACGGTCCGCACTCTTCCCAAATTGTGTTGTTCTGTGTGCTGTTTGTGTGTAAATGTGTACTGTACTACTGCCACCGGGTGTCAACCCAATTGCAGATAACAAATATATCTATCTATATCTACATAGGAGGGAAACAGAAGAGGCAGATACCTGCAAGATGATTTACAGTAGCCAATCGGAAAGAAGTGATAGAACTGGGGACTAGAACGCAGTTGACAGGGCCAGTGAGATGTTTAGAGCATGAGTTGGATGATGTAACTGATAAAACAACACAGTCTTTCTTCCACTGACTACAATGAAACCACTCTGACACATAATGAATGTACCAAATACCATTCTAGCCAGCCAGCTAGCCAGTCAGCTGGCTACCTTAAAAGCCAAGATGAGAGCATGACAAATCAAGATGTAGAAGCAATCAAACTGCATTTTCATCTCACTGCATGTATGCATAGTCAAAAGATGTTATGCAGCAACAGAATTATGAAGAATGTGTACAATAAACCAGATTCACAATCTGAAGTATGCAGTAGGCACCCCTGCAGTAAAAAGACAGTAACAGCCCCACTCATCAGGCTGTAAATTTTGACAAGGAGGTGGGAGCAAATTGGATAGTAATACTATTTTCAGTTCTACACATGACTCAAAATTACCATGGCAATTCTAGTATTAGCAGCAATCTAAGCTTAAAAGTGCTGTTGAGGATGATGGTAGATTTTAGAGCTAGTAACATCAACAAAAGAAATCAACATTTATCTTTGCTGTTATTGGCATTTCAGAGTATTCTGGGCAGTCTGCTCTTAATTTCCTCAAGCGTACAACTTTCATTTGTTAGCATAACTGCAAAATATACAAAACTTTGCCACATTTTAAATGGATTTATTGTCTTTATGTTATGACTATGGTGGTGAAAAAAAGAATATATACGCAGTGTTCTCAGTACTTCTGTCTAGGCCGGCCTACTTACCAGCATCTAACAATGCTTCTGCATTCATCTTTACAGCGCTTATATTTGTGTTCAATAAACCGGTATGACAACTAACAGCACAGGAAAAAGATTCTATGTGATTATGTGATGGAAAATGGAACTTGCAAAAGCTGGTACACCTTACCAATGTCTTACATTAAATAACTGGATGTATACTGTGACAATACATCCTTCTACAGCCTAGATACCTGGCTGAAATCATTCACCTGTTTCCATGTTTCACCCACAGATTTCTCATGTTTGACCCTGAATCTGATCTGAATTATTTTTACAAACTATATGGGGTTAACAACCCTGTAATGTAATTAATTAATAACTGAGAATGTACTAATGGTTACAGTAGTACATGTACATGAATTCTGTTTGAATAATTCTTTAGTATTCTATAATACAGTGATGACAACATACACTGAGCATATTACCCCAATTAATGACATCACTGGAAGTTGTGGGTTGTGACACACTGCATTTCGAACATATATAGAAATAAATGCAAAGTTCTTCAAAACAGTCACGACTATATGTTTCCAGATGATAAAGGCAGCATGGTCCAAAACATGAGAATGTGCTCTTTTTCAGAGATGATACTAGAATCCATGAGAACTTCCATTAGCATAGGTTCAAATTGACTCATTAACATATGAACAACCAAGACTCAGTGCACTGACTCTCCTACCACAATTACCCATAACCCAATGCCATTCAACAGTAAGACTGTAGAAACAAACCCAAAATATTCAGGAGCATTTCACACAGACTCACTCCAATATAAAATATCTGAAAGACTGTTCCCACATATACAGTATATTGACTTACAATATTGCTGCAGTTCATAAAAATGATACCTAAATTATAGTGGTTTCGCTTCATTGCCTGCGGAACAATTCACCACACTACTGCTTCCTACTTCATCAATATCTGGTGATAAATTCCTGAATTTTGCAGGATCCCCTAAATTATGTGAAAACAGTACATGACGCTCAAGTGATAACTGTGAAGGGAACGTCAACTGACAAAATGGACATGAATAAATTTTCTCTGTATGATGAACATGAATGTGATTCTTCAATTTGCTACGTTTTGTATAAGCTTTGTTACAGATATTACAAATGAAAGGTTTCTCACCGCTGTGAACTACAAGATGTTGTTGGTAATTGTATTTGCTACTGAAAGCTCTGCCACAAACTTCACAATTGAACGGTTTTTCGCCGGTATGCACCCTGACATGACGTTCCAAGTGACTCTGTGTAGCAAATACTTTGTTGCAGATGGAGCACAAATGTCCATCACGGTTGTGCATTTTGATGTGTCGATCGAGAGCAACCTTATACTTAAATAGCTTTTTGCACAAACTGCACTGATAGATCTTCTGACCAGTGTGTACAATAGAATGCTGGTCAAGTTTTGCTTTCACAGGGAAAAATTTATGACAGTCAGGACACTGATGAACCTGTTCACCAGTATGTAACCTCATGTGCTGATGCATGGTACTTAGCTGCGAGAATGACTTGTCACATGCGTTGCAATGATATCGTTCACGTGTGTGCACAACCTGATGCCTGTCGAGATGAGCTTTCTGAAGAAAATGCTTATGGCACAGCGAACATTCGTATGGTTTCACTCCGGAATGTATAGTGCTGTGCTTTCGTAACAGGTAAGGTAGAGCAAATGCTTTGTTACACACAGTACATATATAGTTTTTTTCCAAAGGTAATTTTGATTTTTTCTTCTTTTTCTTTACTGTCGTTTCATTCTGTACATTTTCATTATTGTGCACGTTACCACTGCTTTCATCTTTCAGATTTGCTGCTATCTGAACAGATTCTTCAGAACCGACATGCTGGAAAACAAACAGTAAATAGTACCATGAAAGTGTAACAGGCACACATATCTGTTTTTGCCCAAAATTAGACAACAAATTTCAAGTCACATTACACATTGTACTTACAGTTGACAAACCATGTCAATTATACATATGAATAATGGAATGTATAATGGAATTGGATGGGTACAGAACATTTTGCCCCCCAGTGAGGTTCAAAACCCAGACCACCCATCCCATAGTGAATTGCTACACTATCCCAATGGCTATAACAATGCATTTTTTTCCTGCATCAAAAACTGGAATAAAGTATGTAGTATTATCAGTTTCTACACATTGTCATTACAGATGTGCCATTTATGATGTACCCAAAGACAACAGAATATCCTGGCAATATGTGCTGATGTTAAATAGTGTTAGGGCAAATATATGAATTCTACTCCTGCAATGTGTAGCTGTTCAGCCAAGCATGCATGTGTGAGTGTGTGTGTGTGTGTGTGTGTGTGTGTGTGTGTGATTTTTCTTCCAAGAATAGTGTTTCTGATCACAATATGGGTGACAGTTAACACTGCTACTGACCTACGATAGCTGGAAATGAAGTTAAATAGAGGAAAACAAATTGAATAACATCAACTGTGGATTCCACTCTACAATAATATACATAAATATGACACTTAATTACAATGTAACACTGTAAATGAGGCCATTAGCAGTAATCATCATCATCATCATCAACAACAACAACAACAACAACTTCGTAGAGTAGGCCACTGGCCTGTTTAGACTCTAGCCACCCACCACGAAAGATGGGACAGCTCACACTGGAGCATCAGTAGATTTGGCAATCTTCTCATATGGATCTTTCTACATTGCAAATTCCTTTTGGTTTGTAGTATATAAGTCATTATTGTCTTGTTCTGTCCTGTCCTATGGCTGTGATACTCCTAATACTGACCTTTTATCTGATGTCTTCTTCTGTGCATTGATGGTAATATAATGTATACATTGCTAAAGGTCTTAATAATTTCATTTCTGAAGCCTGCCACTCCTTTTACCTGCTGTGTTATTAATGTCCACATTGCAGAGCTGTATAGCAAAACCGGAAGAGCAATAATTTTATGCGAAGCAAGGGTAGCGTAGCAAGCTTGGGGGCTAGGCTATGAGCCGGACTATATGGGGTTGGATCCCAGCAGGGGTAACAGCTTTTCTCTCCTTCAGAATGTCCAGACTAAGCTCTGGGGTCCATGTGGCCTCCTATTCAATGGATACTGTTGGCTCTTTCCCTAGAGCCAAAGCCTGAATTTTAAGGTGCTTACACAAACATTTTTTAATACTTACCACCACACATAAGATGTCAGATAAAATGGCTATAAGGAAGAGTATTCCATAACACCATAATAATTCAAAGTGAATTTACAGTATATCAGGCTTATTTGCATAGAGCTCTTAAAATGTGTCAGAGAATTTTATCGTACAAATCATAAGCTAGAGAATATATACTGGAATAAAACACCCACTGTGAAAAAAAATTTCAGACAAGTCACAAAGCAATCCTACCAATCCTTACCATGACAGTTTCTCTACAGCTGAATCTGAATTGTCAATATTTGATGATTAGTTACTAAATCATGATCTCTTTGAATATTGGTAAATGTATATCATGCATTGCAGCAACCGGAGTCATAGGTGAAATTTGTGTCAATATGCTAACACTGGGTTTACATGAATAGGTAGTCCAAAGCCACTGATCACCAACTAACATCTGGAACACTAAACTGGGATATTCTTATAATAAAACCAACGAGAAGCACTAATTTCTCAAATTTATTTTTGGAATAGGACTCTACATGTTTCGGACAGTATCTCGTCCATCATCAGGAGTCTGGCACTGTACACACAGCAATAGGTACAGGTCATAGCTAGCAGGATCAGGATAGAACTGAGTTCCATCCTGATTTCACTAGCAAGCAGTCAGCATAACCTGTATGACCTGTACCTATTGCTGTGTGTACAGTGCTAGACTCCTGATGATGGACAGAGATACTGTCCAAAACATGTAGAGTCCTATTCCAAAAATAAATTTGAGAAATTAGGGCTTCTCATTGGTTTTAGTATAAGAATATATCACAATGCAGGGTCATCTGAATGTCAAACTAAACTGGGAATCATGTTGCTTACCTGTTTTTAAGAAGCATAACCAGTCAAACAACAGGTTACAAACTTACATACTGTATTTCCCACCTCATGAGGCACTGTAAGTGCTTATATGCACCCTATGATTCATAGGTTACTTTTGTGGATTTAACACCATAACAACTTTTGGTGTTTGATGCAGAATAATTTTTGGGGACATTGTTCTGGGAGTGGGAGGGGGGGGGGGGGGATTGTGTCTCATGAGGCAGGAAGTATGGTACATACATATGTACATTGGTAAATGTTATAACTGATTTAATGTAGCAAATATTAGCTTCAATATTTCATGTACTAAGTCCGTGTTAAAAGTATGCCAATATAAACAAAACAAAAGTGATGCAAATATGTATTTACTTCATACTGACACCAACTACCAAGTATGAATATAAAACATACGTAATAAAGTCTTTATGATGAAATATTGCTGTGAATTTTCTGTTTACCTGAGGCTCCTGTTTAACATTTATGATAACTTCAGGTTCAAGAAGGTGACCATGGACCTCATTATGCTTTTCAGTGCCATCAGGGTGTTGCTCATTGCAAGGAAATCCAACTCTTTGAACTTCTTGTGGCGTCATTAATGAGTCTGTCTCTGTCTGCCATGAAAAGAGATAAAACTTATGTAACTGTAACACAATACTGGAATTTTCATACTTATAAAACTTGTGCTTTTATACCTTTTGTCAAAACACACTAAAACTCCAAACACAACAATGCCACTTTGAACACCATTATTGAGGCTGTTAAGACAAAAAATATATCTGCAGAGGGTGAAAATATGGTGGCAAAAAGGAGAGGGGATAGAGTTGAGAAAGAGATATGCATTTTTTAAATTGGATTATCCATCCACAATTTTTAGATCTGGATAACGTTCAAACCAATTTAATCATGCATTAAAAATACTTCTCTCATTTTGTTTTAAATGTACCAACTTTCGGATGAAAAGTATGCACACATTTGTGTAGTGATATTTCATAGGGTGTTTGAGAACATGGTGTTGAGGAGAATATTTGGACCTAGGAGGGATGAGGTAACGGGGGAATGGAGGAGATTGCATAACGAGGAGCTAAATGATTTGTACTCCTCACCCAATATTATGCGGGTGATAAAATCGAGAAGAATGAGCTGGGCTGGGCACGTGGCATGTATGGGTGAGGAGAGGGGGGTGTATAGGGTCTTGGTGGGAAAACCAGAGGGAAGGAGACCACTGGGGAGACCTAAGCGTAGATGGGCGGATAATATTAGAACGGATCTCCAGGAGGTGGGATGTGTGTATATGGACTGGATTGGGCTGGCCCAGGATAGAGACAGGTGGCAGGCGCTTGTGAGTGTGGTAATGAACCTTCGGGTTCCGTGAAATGCGGGGAATTTCTTGACTAGCTGCAAACCAGTTAGCTTCTCAAGAAGGACTCTGCACCATGGAGTAAGTAAGTAGTAGTAGTAGTAAGGGTAGTAGAACACTTATTTACACACTGATTTAAGATCCATGCAATTCAAAACAGAAAAAGCAAGAGGATATTTTCAGCAAAGATTTTCCTGCAATGTTGTTTGACTAATTAAAAGGGGACAAGAATGTATCTGGCACTATAGAAAAACCCCTCATACAAATAAATTAAGAATATCAAATGATGGGAGTGAATGTTTTCGTCAGATTTCAGTCACAATAAAAACTGTAATGAACTTTCACATTCTGCAAACAGTGAAGAATTTCAACAATAGCATAGCAACTGCTAGATTCTCAGATAGGTCTCTGCTGCAAAGTCTGATAATTACTGCAGTTGGTCAAACCAAAATGCCACTGGCAGCAGTGGAAGGGCAAGTAGTTCCTCACTGGAATAGAGATGCTAATTTTCGGTAACAAAGGATAAGATTTTATGCCACTTGCAATATTTATCCCTGTAACTAAGCATCACACCATGAAGGTAAATGGGGACACTGGTATAAACAGTCTTCACCACTGAACTACATGGACCTGCATGGTCAGTCACTTTTGAACCAGAAACCACAGTTACTTAAGACAGGGCAGCTGGTTGCCATCAGCCAATCTGGATAGGGTGGCAAATACAGAAAGTTTTTTTTTTTTATCACTGAGCTAAGCAATGACAAGCGGACAGCGTCATCAGTAGCTAACCTGCAATGACGTTGTTCACCCTACGGCAAGCAGGCCGACAACAAACACTGTGCAGAAAATCCAAGTGTCCCTGCTGTAATCAAACCACGATAATCCATCCCACAGTTGTCACATTAACAACTGAGCAATCTCAGGTCAGGAAATTTCAATGGTTAATAACGTACAAACTTAATCAATTCATAACCATAAACAGAATATAAACACTGCGTACTAGGTCTATTAAAGTCACATTCTTGGCATAAAAGAAAGCAACATTGCTTTGAAAATAGCTGGTTTTATGGTTCTAATGACCTACTGTTTGTACTGTCTTTTACTGTATTAAGTTACAGTGCCTTACAGCACAATGTTCTGGACAATCAGACCACAGTACAGTTTCAGCAATTTAAACTGATTGGAGTACAGACCTGATACTCATCTTCCAAATGAGGTTCTTGCTTTATGTTTGTGTGCGTAACATCTGCTGTGTAGTCTTTAGCATACGTCACATCAGGTAATAACTTCTCTTCATTTGACATCACTGGTTTACAAAGTCCTACAAAATGATTACAAATTTACTGCATTACACTAATGGACATTCTGCTGTTTAAACTGGGGAGTTGAAAATAAATTCTTAAGCTTTAAAAAGCCAGTGGTATCTGTATGTACCATCTGCTATAACATTAAGAAAATCTTTATCTTGTCATACAGTGTTTATGTGTTTTGTATTTTTCTCCTAACAGTTTTCCCTATGCAGAACAAAACAGTTGGTATTTGTAATAAACACAGAGTGTGTTCTCTGTGATGTATAAACTGAAGTTTTACACCTTACATGAATGTCACTCTTCAAAGGGTTAATAAATTATTCAACACTCTGTGGTTCATAAACACACTGAGAGAGAAAGTGAAACTGCATTTACTTCAGAGGCTTCTAAAACACAAGTGAAACATTCTATAAACTGGAGACAATTTATGGGCATGAAGTTTCAGTAACATTTCATGCTTAAGATTCTGAGATGACTAAATCCTGGTTCACCTCATTTCATATGCTAATTCTGTGGACACTGCGTATGGCATTTAGCATGAAAGAAAAATACAGGATTATGGCAAAGGACTGGGAAGAAGGTTGTCATGATCTGCCTCAAGGCACCAGAATAATGTCTGTTTGAACATGATGAGTTAACTTATGCAGCATGAAGCAAAAATTTGAACTGAATACCTCCACTTAGGCTAACCTGCTTAGTCAACTGTTTACCTGATTTATTTAAATCTGTAAAGAACTTTACTTTCACTTTAGTTATACACTACACTGCAGATGTGACAATACCACACAAAGAACTTGTCAATGAGCAGAACACACAGTGGAATCATCAACTGATTACACTACTCACATGATACTCCACCTACTGAAAGTAAAGTCTGCCCATTTTAGCTATACACACAATTTGGGGGACATGCTGGAAAAGCATGATATACCACAACACAATGATATATATGGAATGAATACATAAAACGACAATTTGAATTTGTACAAATGAAACAACAGAACTGATAAAGAGGAAACTCAGAAGTCAAGTGTTGTTGGACCCTTCTTAATGCACTGTGTTAAGTTTATTGCTTCTAAGTGAAAGCCAAACTGTGTACAGATGCAAAGTGTTTCTGTATGTCCAATAACCACTACTTATAACAACATTCAATACTGTGCAAGCTACTTCTTCATGCTGTACTGTCACATATTTAATATGTGCTTCAGCACTTTTTACAGGGATAAAGGGGTTCTATAGAAAGGCATAAAGCACCCCTAGTGTCTAGGTTAAGAGTACAGTTACAGATACAGAAACAGATACAACAGATACATTTCACTGATGCATAAAAGCACCCACAAAGGGCAATGGATATGAAACATGTCATTAATCATATGGTATGATAATAACAATCACTGGTCAGTCTCAAGAATCAACATATAGTCAAAAAAAAACATTCAACAATAAAAAATATTATTCTATACAATGAAGAATTGATTTATAATTTCTAAAATCAGCATACTAAAAGACTGTTTTTACACATTTATTTATATTTACTCCACACATATTCCATCTATCCATGAAAGAGAGAAAACCAGTTGGATACAGAACACGTCAAAAAACACACACATCATCATCATCAGGCTTCACCTCATCAAGTAATTAATTAATAATAAATTCCTCAGTGAATAAAAGGATGTGTTATTAATGTGTGATTGAATGACTTGTGTTGGATTGTTCTATTTCTGTGCTACGACAGTTGCTTGCTATAGCATACACACCATTATATTACACAGCATATTCATATCTATGTTGACTATTCCTATATCTAAATGGGGTTTATCCCAAAAGATCCATGGAATGTAAAATATAAATAAATAAATAAATACTCTAAGCATTTTTTCAAAGTTGATACAAAACATTTTTATCCACTACTAATTATGCAACATATTCAGGTAACTCATTTAAGATCTTTATACTCATACAGTATACTCCCTTATATTTACACACTACTACCATGTATATTACTGCCTAGCCTCATTCTGTACTCTGCCTACTGCTATGTAATGACAAGTTCTATATCCACTCTGATGGATCTCTGGAATACTAAATAAATAAA
>Ga0123355_10022477_pt1 | contig 10109 bp, 5 predicted proteins | sample TergutEmb28metaG_3_FD_89872 | JGI IMG/M metagenome (GOLD analysis project Ga0123355, IMG submission 89872) | Embiratermes neotenicus P1 segment gut microbial communities from Petit-Saut dam, French Guiana - Emb289 P1 | ecosystem: Host-associated > Arthropoda: Insects > Digestive system > Gut ...
CTATAATTATTGCAATCTGTTTTATCCCCCTTCTTGTGAATAGGTACTATGATCGATTCCTTCCACTCTTCAGGCAGTTTCTCCTTCTTCCAAATAGAAGTAATAAGTTTATGAATCTCCAAGAAAATTGTTCTGCACCCTGCTTTAATCAGTTCTGTCGGTATTTGATCAACACCTGGCAATTTGTGACTTTTTAACTTATCGATAGCCAGCTCAACCTCAGCGGCACTTGGCTCAGGTACTAGTGTTTCTGCTGTGTGTATTTCTACCTGCCTAACGTCCTTAACCCCAAGCACGTTGAATAGCTGGGAGAAATAGTTCCTCCACCTAGCCACAGTACTGGGGGAGTCTGCCACCAAGTCACCTTTCTCATCCTTCACTATATTACATCTAGGCTGTTACCCCTTTTTAAAGTCATTGATGCCCCTATACAAGTCCCTGATGTTTTGGATCTTACTGTTAGTTTCAAGTTCCTCAATTTTAGCTCTCTGATATGCCTTCTTTTTGTCCCTGAAAATGTCCGACCACCTTTACCCCCAGGAAATACTCCTGGTACTTATTTCTGTTAGAGGCAGAGCCGACCCCAGGGCCATAGTGTGATCGGAAGAATTTTATGTCAATGAAAAATTCCAGTGACACTATCTGAGATCGAACCAGCGACCTTCCGATTTGTAGCACAGCACCTTAACCACTGCACTACCGCGGTCCCCATGAAATTTAGTACTTTGCTGAAAATATAACCAACGTTATCTACTTCTGTGACTTCGTAGTATGTTAGTTATGCCTGAATTTGAGTGCAATTCCCTAATATTACACATGTTTGGGTGGGCTGCTCTGTTAAATACAAACTCGAAATCAGCACTGACCCAGCCTCACTTTAAGTGTCGATTTTTTGTCTTTGTTTCTTCTCTCTCTATTTTATACTGTCTGTACTTCAAACCTTCTCTCGTTCTCTCTCTAAAGTAATAATACTCGACTACAAAAGCAGATATCACTCCCCCCGTCAAAGTAGAGAGAGAAGTTGGGTTTGGCGGGCGGCGGGGGTGCCGGGGGCTGTAGGAGGAGGGTGAATTGGAATTCCAAAGCAGCATGGCTGACTGTTATATGATGAAGTTACGATATATATGTATATAAGGTTGGGCATGCGTGTTGGTTGCTTGCTAACAGGAACCTAGAGGTTTGCTTGCGTGTGTTTGCATTAAGTAGGATTTATTGCAATTAATGTAATGCTTAATATAGTTGCCATCATATCTAGCTATTAGAATGAGTGAAATGTGTCTTATCTGCGATGGTAACCATTGCTGCCATCTTTACCTCTTTGTTGATATTATTTTTGTGTCATTTCATGGCCTGAGACTCGTTACGAAATCAATAACAATTTAAATGCTGGAAATGAAGTCGGGTTTGACTGCAGGGAATTGAGCCTGCTGCTTCCCCGACTACACGTAATGCCGTACTTGAGACACGCTTAAGTTAACAAGCCTGTATTCTGAGAACATCGAACGGCCTGTGTCATTGGTCTGTCGGATGAAAGGGCATCGCAGTGTAAATTGCTGCACTTTTAGAGTATGTTAGGTGCACCGTTTTTAAAGGGACACGCTTAAGGGCGCCTTTGAACGCAATCACACGTGATGTACCCTAACCTTGGAGCTAGCAGATTCTTGTGAACCGTCGACACAAATTTACCACACCGCACGGTGTCGCATTTGAGAAGCGGCTGACTTCGCAGTCACCGCCATGAGGGCCTCAAATACTAAGTAAACTTACGTGGCTTTATTATTATTATTATTATTATTATTATTATTATTATTAGTTTCATAGGTTGTGTCACATACATTCATTAATTAATACATACACATATGCACGTATATATATATATATGTATACACACATATCCATACGTGCATGCGTACATATAAACATGCGTACATTAAATACATGCATACATACATACACACATACATACATGCATGTATACATACATACATACATGCATACATACATACACACATACATACATACATACATACATACATACATACATACATACATAGTACATGCACACATACATACATACACACATACGTACATACATACATACGTGCACACATACATACATACATACATACATACATACATACATACATACATACATACATACATACATACATACATACATACATACCTACCTACCCACCCACTACCTACCTACCTACCCACCCACTACCTACCTACCTACCCACCCACTACCTACCTACCTACCTACCTACCTACATAGGGAGACGTACGTAGAATACGGGAAAATATACCATCCACAGTAAACATTATAAATCCGTCCGAGAAAGTCGACATTTCTGTATAAAGATTTCTATAGCTTTTATTATTAGCCCTTCACGAAGTGGGGTAGACAGAACTTCATGTCGTGTGGCCATGAACGGTATGAACAGGTCTGCTGCTTTTAGGTTAAAACGGTCAGTTGATTTAACCCTTAACCTGCTAACGTGGAGAATACGGTGAGCTCCTAATAATGCCAGCAGATGGCAGATGGGATTTAATTCGGCGTTTAAAGGGTTAAATATGCCTAGTGTTGGCATCTTAGTTGGCCGTGCAAGATTTTCCATGTATTCCCCTCTAGTCATCACTGACACCTCCTTCCTTTTTTTCTAATGTGGATGACGTTGCATTATGGCAGTTTGTGTGCATTGCCGACGTTTCGAAGATCCATACTGTCTCCGTCGGCACGGTACCTTGCTAGTTCGAAGCACAGAGGCTAAGATGTTTAATGCGACATTTGAGATTCTGACAGCGGTGTTGCTGAAGGCTGAAGAAGTCTTGAGTGTGACGCATTACTGTTGGGACTGCTCGCCCAGCGACATAGCGTCACATGCCAGAAGACACGATTCTTGTCACGCGAAGTGTGCTCTTGTACCAGTATGTCGCTATGCGTGGCCCGTATTTACTGTGTCAGGATATTTGTAACACCTTGAACCTTCTATAAACGTTTATCTGATGGAAGTAAGTGGGAAAGTGTTCACCTTCTACTGCAGCCACTGTTTTTGTTTTTGTTTTTTGTTTTTTGTAGGGCTGCTTCTTAATTCTGTTATACGGTGAACAGTGCCAGTGTGTTTAACAGTACAGCAGTTTGTGAGTGTAAAAGTTGTCTAATGAGATTGGTGTTCAGTGTTCGCGGATAGTTTGATGTCATAAATTCCCAAAAGAGGTTCTGGTGTGAGTCACCGTCGGAACATTTGATATTAAGAATAAATCGACTTTCTCGAAAGTACATTATATTTCAGTTGCAGTACTGATGTACACGGAGAGGGGTATTGTATTATGTAAATGTCAATGCGAATTCTATATGTGCGTGTGTGTATTCATTATGAACCGCTTATCTTTCGATAAAGTCACAGGAGCTGTTGCAGTAAGGAAGAGAGGTCGGGAGCACACAGTAAATCTCAGTACATGGTAATGTTTGTTATTTATGTATACACTTATAATCAGGACTCGTTTGCCTTCCTCTCTACTAGCTATTTCTGGGCCCGATAACGAGACTTGAGGTACTACAAATTGACATCACCGATTTGAACTAGGCTGCCGATGAAATGTTACTTGTTCTGCACCACCAGTGTTATTGTGCCGTTTCGCCATTGTTTGGATGGCAACACCGATGCCTCAACTTTTGAATGACACTTCGTCTGCGTGTTACACAGCAATTGAATACTTCATATAGAGACTTGTGCTGTAATCAAATCATTTTTCCGTTTTTTACGCGTGATGACTTCTGCATCGCATTTGGCTACCGGCGAAAATTAAAGACGATGTGAAATAGGAGGCACGAATATGTGTGTATGCCGGTCCCAATGGCCGCGCGGTCTAAGGCGTAGGTCTGCGGCCGCTGGCCTGCTGAGATTGTGGTTCGAATCCCACCGCGGGCATGGACGTTTGTCTATTGTGAGTGTTGTGTGTGTGTTGTCAGGAAGAGGTCTCTGCGACGAGCTGATCACTCGTCCAGAGGAGTCCTACCGACTGTGGAGCGTCGTTGTGTGTGATCTAGAAACCTCCTGAATGCGGAGGCCTTGGCCCACTGTGGATTGTCGCCCCAAAAACAAGCAAACAAATATGCGTGTATGTTTTAATAACTAATTAGACGTTAAAAAGTTTATTGGCGTCCCTGAAATTTATGTCTGCTCAGACCCGGGATCCCCGTAATGATTTATTGGGTATGAAATTTAATTCATTTTGTTCGCCACCGCAGCTGGGTCATTGCTGATGGTTTAGTGACTTACTGGATGGTAGAGGTATCGAACTTCCATTCCCCGGAGGAGAAACTTTTCTGCTTCCCACAGTGTCCACTTGGGTTCCTGGGGTCAACACAACCATCTACCCAGTGGGTACCTGAGTTTCCCTCACCGTGGGTAAAGCGGTCGTGTGCGTGATGCTGTACAGCTAGTAACCCACACGTCTGGATGGTGTGATGCTTAACTGTGAACATGGACAGCTTTGCCTTTTTACCCTTTTCACAAATCGGCCAACAAAATCACAGCGGTATCCGCTTTCACTCTCTGTGCCAGACGTGCTACCGCTGCGGTAGATAACGTGCGTCATTATTTACTGACGTGGACGTGCTAAGCTGCCAGTGTTTCACTGTAACACTGCTGTGTATAGCGGTTTGTTGTAGCATTGATATACATATAACGGGTGTTCTGCCTACATTTTGAGATGCCTGTCATGATACGATTCCATGAACTGCACTAAAGCGGAAGAACATCCATTTTATATTCAAAATAAAGGATCATGTGTTTCTCTTTAAGTTCTGTAAAACCGTGGTTGATTTGTTCACTGTCTGTTGTCTCAGGCAGTATACATTTGACGTACGCTACACAATTTTGGAGTTGGGCCTAATCGTCTTCCACCGATTGATACAGAACGCAGACCTGCACATTATGTATGACCTATGACAAATAAGGGAGCACGCGGTGGCGTAGTTTGTTGACGCACTGCGCTTCAAGCCGAATGGTCGCCGGTGCGATTCCCATTGTTGTCACTGGAATTTTTCATTGCCGTAATCTTACGGCCACACCATGGCCCGGGGGTCGGCTCGGCCTCTGACTATTTCTTTGGGGGTAAAGGCGGTCGATGCGTAGGGCTGACAACCGTACCACTTTGGTATGCCGATTCTTTAGAAATCTGGGAACCTCAGCCTGCTGGAACCCTCAGGGCCTCTCTAGGCCTGTACAGGGTTTGCTTTGCTGTGGTTCAGACACTTAGTCTAATAGCTGGCATGTTACCATACTACGTAGCGTGCATTCATAGGCACCATTGCTTTTGCCAGCTGTTACCACGCATCGTACAGTAAATAAGGTCTGTCACAGTACTGACGGTGACCCTAACACATCAGCAAAGCCACCTTCCCGAATAAAGGTAAAGCGACTGGAGCATGGTGTTGATTACCGGGTCGGGAATGGGTTCGAGCAGTCCTTTCGGCTCCCCTCTGGTGACCTTCACCGTAACTGCGTTTATAACATATGATCAGTTGCGAACGTTAAGGATACAGTTATTATTTTTGTCATGTTATGGTGGATGGTCGAAGTGGCAAACGTCGAGTGCGATGTGCACAGCCATTTCACTGTTTGGGATTTCATAATTATTTCATAGAGTTTGGTTATAGTGCAAGAATTTTATATTCATGGGTCCCTGCATCGTGAATCAATTTGAATAACTGTCCAACAAGATGCGACAGTATTCAGTTTATTACATATCTGTAGACAGCTCTACATGTTTCGGGTGTTGACATCCGTCATCAGGAGCTCGTACAACTGTAATTACAGCTTGTGACACTGGTCAACAGGGTCTGCTACCGTCCGCGGACGGTAGCGGACCCCGTTGACCAGTGTCACAAGCTGTAATTACAGTTGTACGAGCTCCTGATGACGGATGTCAACACCCGAAACATGTAGAGCTGTCTACAGATATGTAATAAACTGAATACAGTTGCATCTTGTTGGTCAGTTGTTCAATTAGGGCAAGAATATTAATTTGATCATGAATGCAATGATGGCGGACATTTGTTATCGCATCTGCTCCTTTTCGGTTTTGTTCTTTGTCGTAACTTTCAGTGGAACTATGCTACGGCAAGACCCGTGTCTGTCCCCAACGAGGTAATGTGGGCCAACTAGGTGTGGCTTTGCTGCCTAGAGAAGAGACAGACTTCTTACGAGACGAAACCGAAGCTCGTTATCCGACAGTTATGAGAATGTGTGGCAAAACCACTTATGATTTATGAGATGATTCCGTCTTCAGTTTAGTTGATAAATAACCTGAAGATGGAGGCAGAAAGCTCCTCCGAAATCTCTGTAACAACTCACCAGTCAACACTGTGTCATATGCGAGAATGCTGTAAACTTCATGTATGTTGCAGCAAGTTTGGTTTGCACTTGTTTTTATTTATGCATGTTATCTGCACATCGCTTCGTTTCTGTAGTCATCAGTGATATCCTCACGCAAATTGAAGCACAGAGGCTGCGCGCGCGCGCGTGTGTATGTGGACTGGGCACAGCACATTACAGAGCAATGGTCGTTCGTAACAACGGTAACAAATAACGAATGCCGCTACTGCACAGGGCAAGTACGCCGCTCGGATACCCGGCCGTGCGTTAGCACAACGTGTGAAATGAAGCCTGCAGTAATGACACGCTATTTGCTGCTAATAGATTCAGCCCACAGCGATTCACTATTTAATCCCCAATCAAGTACCAAACCAGTGTTTTCGTGATGATTATAGTGTGTCATTAAAATTGCCGTTGCAAGTTAAATGGCTTCACCGGTGTTTAAGTGCACTGCAAAATGCGAGGATTAGTTACATGATTTTAAATGGGCAATTTTTGCTTTAAAAACGACACAGCCAATATATTTGCATCGTGTTTATGACGAGTGCTGGTAAAATTAGGAGACATTTTTACCTATTTTGCATAGCTTTATGCCCATTTTTAACCTCATTAATGACATAATTACTTCAAATAACACCAAATAACTATTTTGCCTGTTGTCTTGTATGGGTGTGAAACTTGGTAGCTGACATTGCGTGAGGAAAGGAAGCTGAGGGTGTTTGAGAACATGGTGTTGAGGAGAATATTTGGACCTAGGAAGGATGAGGTAACGGGGGAATGGAGGAGATTGCATAACGAGGAGCTAAATTATCTGTACTCCTCACCCAATATTGTGCGGGTGATAAAATCGAGAAGAATGAGATGGGCTGGGCATGTGGCGCGTATGGGTGAGGATAGGGGGTGTATAGGGTCTTGGTGCGGAAACCGGAGGGAAAGAGACCACTGGGGAGACCTAGACGTAGATGGGTTGATAATTTTGGACGGATCTGCAGGAGGTGGGATGTGTGTATATGGACTGGATTGGGCTGGCCCAGGATAGAGACAGGTTGCGGACGCTTGTGAGTACGGTAATGAACCTCCTGGTTCCGTGAAATGCGGGGGATTTCTTGACTAGCTGCAAACCAGTTAGCTTCTCAAGAAGGACTCTGCACCATGAAGTAAGTAAGGAGTAATTAACACCAAATAACTTCCTCTTTATTTATCGAATTGCGACAGTTCTCACGAAGTAAAATTAGCGCCTCACGGTGGTGAACTGCATAATTTGTCGCATTGTGTACTTCATTCCTTGCAGCTTAGGAGAGGTTTGAATGCATGTCATATTATACTCGCACTTGTTTGTTTTATTTATGAGCAGTCGGTATTCCAGGTGCCTTTCCAACACTTATGTTTTGACTGACAAGTTGTTGGAACAAAGATTTCCCTCGAGGTATCTAAGGTCATATATTCTCCGGTAACAGACTGTATCTTGAATTTTAACTACTAGTATTACGATTATGAAAATAATTCCCTTTCCTTCTTTGTAAGTATTCACACTTCACTTCGTATTCGAGGGGGGAGGTCCCTTTTTGGAATCTTGACTGAAGGGTCGGCAACCCTGATTGCTTTATTCTTAGATTTCAAGTTCGCTGCAGCAAGCAGCGACACAGCACAAGGCTGATTTCTTTAACAACCTTCCCAAACTACCATGCGTAATGATTTTCTCTTTTCGTTTTCGAAACTTTGTGACGTCTGCAGATGTCGGCGGCGTGAAATGAATACATAAACATAATTTTTCCTAAATTTGCGTTAGTTTTTCATTTCTGTCACCGCTGGTTTTACAATCTAAGCATTTTCTGGTATTTTCTCCTTTCATCATCTTGCGTAATATGCCTGAAAGCAAACAGGTGAGGGAATTGTTTATGTAAATAGAACCAGTAGTGTGCCTAATGAGAAGAAATACGCCACTTAATAAACATTTGCGAGAAGTTCAGGGAAAACCACATACGCTCACTTTTTGAGTTTTCAACTGTCTAGAGACCGGTAGGAGTTATGCATGAATAATTAATTAGTAACTGTTTGCAGCCATAGTCACTATAATAATGGGCCTTGGGATGGACAACGGGCGAATCGCACTACGACTTCTGTGCTCCAAAGCGTCCAGATCGACTCCGGGGCCCACCCCGTCTTCTGTTTAGCAGTTACCTGGAAAGGATGGCCGGAGCGTGAAGGTTATCATTCACGTCAATGTAATGCCGACGTTAGTGCATGGCATATACGTCCACCCCTCCGTATACCTTAATTAACGTCATTAACAGCGTTACCGTTACGTTCTGTTTGGTGTCATTATTATACATACTTTTAGTTGTATAGGCGCCATTCGTCAGGCGAGGTTAGCTCCAACGACCGTGCATGAGTGTGAAGTTTGATGACAGTGCATAATTTAATTCAGAATTTTTGCGGAAGGAGGGTGGTCATAAAGGCACACACACACACACACACACACACACACACACGCATATTGACCGAATACTGTGCGAGCCATTAGATAAGGAACGTAGACGAAGATTGTCTTCTGATTGGACTGTGTTACCCGTTCCTACTATCATCTCGCATTTTGTGTGTGAGTATTCTTAGACATCAAATTGTATGAACTTCATTTTTATAGGTAATATTTTAATTTAATGGTCTGCTTTCTATTCTGTACGAAATCCCGTTCGTTAGTTGACACACATACACACACACACACACACACACACTTTCATTACCTTTCTAAGGCTGCGAACGATTCTTGCATGGTACACATGTAATTCTGGTGCAGCCTGTACTGTCTGTTCACCCTAATGCCTTGGCATGTTTTCACCATAAAATTATTCTTTGTCCCCCATTCTTCACATTCTCGGAAATTTTGTATACCTTTTCAGGTTAGTAATAATAAGTTAACTTTATACATACATTGTGATGTATAGCCTCTTTGTTCTGCTTTTTAAACAGGCTGTCGGCTACTTAAGAGAGATCTGGCTAATTGTGTTTCTCCACGTTACTTTATATGGAAGTTGTTCAGATGTGACAGAACTACAGTTTATAGATAACAGTAACACGACAAAAAGTGAAAGCAGATTTATATTCATAGTTTCAAAGTAAGAAGTTCTGGAATTAACTCATGATGCCTCCTTTAGTTCGGACATTTATATCACGATTTTATGTTCTGTTGACCGTGCATCTCTATATAATCTTGTAAATGACACAAACTAGGTGCACAATATTCTCAGTATATTTCATCAATTTTACTTATAACCTCTATATGTTGCGGACCTTTCCAGGTCTTCCATTGCCTGGATGCTCTCTCTGCGCTGGCCAACCTGAATGAGGTAACCCTCGCTTGGGTGCCGGGTCACCGGGGCATTTGTGGCAATGAGGAAGCTGATAAGCTTCCTAGACAATCGTCAGTCATGCCGTTACTCGGTCCAGAGCCGACTCTTGGAATACCTAAGTGTTCGGTAAGAGAAGCAATTAAGAACTGGACTGAGGTGCAACATCATGGAGCCTGGAAAGATTTTCCTGGCCTCAGACATGGCAAACTATTTATAGATAGACCAAGTAAGAAAAGAGCTGACTACCTACTTAAGTTAAGTAGGCATCAACTAAAAATGGTAACCGCCATCTACACAGGGCATGCACCTGTAAGGGGGCACCTGTATACTGTGGGCCTGTTTGATGGGGATCCAGTCTGCAGATTTTGCGGGA
>Ga0123355_10022478_pt1 | contig 10109 bp, 3 predicted proteins | sample TergutEmb28metaG_3_FD_89872 | JGI IMG/M metagenome (GOLD analysis project Ga0123355, IMG submission 89872) | Embiratermes neotenicus P1 segment gut microbial communities from Petit-Saut dam, French Guiana - Emb289 P1 | ecosystem: Host-associated > Arthropoda: Insects > Digestive system > Gut ...
ACCCCTTCAGCATTGCTGTGGTCTCTCAAAATTCGTTTTTGGCACTTACAAAACATGAATTGGTGACCTGCGCTCTTGTTTGTCGTGGAATTTTGACCCTTGAACATAGGACCGTTAGACTGTCTCGAAGCGTCGTCAACTAACTACCAATCTACGTTCTGTAAAATCCCAGAATAGCGGAAATCTCAATTACAGGGCGGCAAAAGCCTGAAATCCCGCACTATTTGCCCCTTTCTGTTTATATATTCTCGACTACGTGTTAACCTCACCGAAACGTACGATACGGTAACAACTGTCAGTTCACAAGGGCAAGCAACGGCTGTAGCTGTAAAATACAAACTAAGTGTATTTTATACAACCATCAATAAGCTAAGAAATGTGTGCGGACAGCCTGGATCCTTTTAAACAGATGTTAAACCATGAATGGTCATTGTCACTTATGCAATAAACTGCATCACAGATTTTGCTCAAATTCGATACAGACAAGATCCGTCTAAAATCAGACACCTCCGATTTTCATTCGCATTAATCCATAATAAAATTAGGAGCTTTTTCCTAAAGCCCAATGGAATTTCTACAGATTCTGTTTTTATCTTATGTGAGACCCTTCGGCCTAAACCAAATACATTAAACCTACTATAGCCATTTAATTGCTCTCATTCTTAAGGGAGCTTTGCATACTGATGGATTTCTGACGCAGTTGGTTCAGACACTGCGCTACAAGCCGGAAGGTCGCGGGTTCGATTCCCGATGGGATCATTGGGATTTTTTATTAACATAATCCAGACGGCCTCACTATGTCCCCGGGGTCGATTCAGTCTCTAACAGAAATGAAAACCAGGGGTATCTCCTGGGGGTAAAGGTGGCCGGTGCGTAGGACTGACAACCTTGCCACCTTCGTCTACCGACTGTGTAGAAATTCTTGGAGCCTCAGCCTCATGGAGCCCTAAGAGCCTGTCCATGACCGTAGTGCGATATCTTTACCTTCACATTAGGAATACAAAGGTTCCCGTCTTCTTGCCTCATAGGCCGCTCGTCGCTTTCTGTACGCAAACCTGAGACACATAAACTGAATCTTGATGTTTTGCTGACCGTGCATTTCAGTATTGTCTTAGTAATTAACCAACTTGATGCACAAAATCTTGTTTTATAATAAGTTTATTAATTGCTTCTATATGTTTCGAGCACTATGTGTTCATCAGCAGGAGGTCAAAATTATATTATACAGCATCTGGCATCATCACCCACCTACAGGTGTGACGATACCAGATGCTGTATAATACAATTTTGACCTCCTGATGATGAGCACAATAGTGCTCGAAACGTGTAGAGGCATTTAATACACTTATTTTAAAACAAGATTTTGTGCATCAAGTTGGTTAATTACTGAGAACATAAACTGAACGTTGACAGGTTTTATTGTCCGTAAGCTCACCCAAACATGTCATACGGGCCACCAAACAAAACAACTGCCAACCTCTGATCTAGGGCGTTGTCATCAGAATCGACAAACGACGTCCTACTTCGTAAGTTTGCTATTTTCTTTTAAACACATACCGAGCCGATTGTCTAGGACAAAGGTAAGTACAGGAAGTGACGATGACAGAAATTTTGTTGCACTTACGGCGGGCCGGAAGCACAAGGACTTTGAGAGTCAGCGACCTTCTCTGCGCTTACGAAAGGAATATGGAAGATCAAACGTGTGTTTTCTCTTTCAGGCTTAAACCTGTGACAAGGTGGAAAGCAACCATGGGAGCCACTTCAAGTGGCAGAACAAATGCCTTGGGCTGTGGCTCTACAAAGCTACCGGAACTAGCAGACAACGTCACGTGATCATGCAATGAATACTTTAGAAAGCCATTTAATTAACTGACTGAGAAAATAACCCAGTGTCACACGGTTTTCCATAAGACAGTTGACGGTTAATCAGCTGATCAATAAATATTTTGAACACAGCCCACAGCTTCAGTGTTGTGCTGACCAAATACCAATATTAACTACTCTCTTAACTACTTACTTATTACTTAAAAACTTACTTATTTTGTTGAGTCAAGTATTGTTAAGCATAAATAACATCGCAACACACAACTTCTATAAAACTGCCCAACCAACTACTCCGATCATAATTTGACACTATTGTAACAAGTTTCTTTTAACTTATGCTATTTTATAAGCGTATTTCACATTTTTGTGTCTCATTTTATATCACATAATATAATGTAAACGAGATTTCGTATTTTAAAGCCATTGCCAATTGTATATCAAATCGCCTTTTGAGCTACACCCTGAAGATGGCTTTATAAAAAAGCCGAAACTTGTCGCTAATATGATATTCTAATTATCTTTAAATATATTTTATATACTAAGGTTGTGTTAGACTGAAAATTTATATACATTTTATTAAAGCTTAATGATAATTCATTGGTTCAAAAATTAATATGGGGGAACACAGAGACACAGAGAGCGGACTGACCGCATTAGCTAACTCCTGTCAGGCATGAAAGTAGATAAATATGAAATATAATTTTGATGTTTTGCTGACCGTGCATCTCAGTATTATCTTAGTAATTAACCAACTTAATGCACAAATTATTGGTTTATAATAAGTTTATTATATGCCTCTACATGTTTCGAGCACTATGTGCTCATCATCAGGAGGTCACAGTTGTATTATACAGCATCTGGTATCGTCACACCTGTAGGTGGCCGTCCGGTGCGCAGGTTGAGAGAGGACTCTCAATCTGTGCATGGGACGACAACCTACAGGTATGGTGATACCAGATGCTGTGTAATACAATTTTAACCATAAAAGTCAGTCGTGTAGAAGCTGAGTTGTTCCACGCGGACGGACAGACAGTCGAAAACGACGAAGGTCATCCTTGTAAATAACCAACTTGAAGCACAATTTTTCGTGTATATTTATTTCTATTCTCTACACGTTTCGGGCAGGCATGTGCCCATCATCAGGAGAGTTATTGTATCAACGCGACGCCTGGTTCATGTCACTCTGTGTAGATGACCGTTTTGTTGACCATGCATCCTGGTATGATCCTTGTAAATAACCAACTTGACGCACAGTTTTTCATGTCACTCTGTGTAGATGACCGTCTGCATAGCAGACGGTCATCTACACAGAGTTACATGAACCAGGCGTCGCGTTGATACAATAACTCGCCTGATGATGGGTACATGCCTGCCCGAAACATGTAGAGAATAGAAATAAACATACACGAACAATTGTGCGTCAAGTTGGTTATTTACAAGGATCATACCAGGAAGCACAGTCAACAAAACAAAATTCGACGAAGGTCAGTCACTTTTCGCGCCTGAAAACAAGACGGACTAAAATTAGCTAGCGGTTCTTCGGGATATATAAACAGCGTAGCCTTATGCATTGTTAATAACTTTACGTGGAAAATTCACGGCATCTTCGGAGTGCCGGTAGGTCAGTTTTGTCAAAAGGGTTTTTTAAGTACCAGCCAGGTTGCGCGACGTCATAATCGAAATTATGCCTGCTATTACAACCCCCCAGTTTCGTAATATGGACAGACGTTCTTTCCAATGCGTGTACTATATGTGTATTGGCACTTTAAACAGCAAGCACTCGTATGAAATACCGCGCACTGACACGGATCAACACAAGTGTCATTATCCTGCCTTGCAACCATCGCGAGAAGCAAACAATACGGGCTTTGTTGCACAAACCTCGGCGTTAGGAAACAAGACACCAGGATTTCTCTCTGGCAAGTATTAACAAGTTAATTTACCATCATCACACCTCATCAGTTTGCACCACGATTATTTTTTTCTTTCTTCATCGTTTGAATCGAAAAAAAAAAGATCCAACAAAATCCGTGGTCGTACCGGACCCCAAGCCTGAGAGAAATGACAAGCACGATACCCTCACGCTCCGTGAACATTTCGACGCCGGTAGGAAATCTGGCCCAACCATAATGGCATGAAAAGTCTCGAACCTCAAAATCAAACACTCTGATTACAGACAAATGGCAAGGTTGGTGCGATGTTAAGACAACTTACAGATCTTCAAGTTAGAAGCAATGCTACTTTATATCTGTCTTTTGTGTGAACGGAGAAATATCCATTAAATTTAATAAATCCTGAATACAGAAACGTAGCCAAGTGTTTTAGTGGCAAAAACAGAAGAAAGAGCCCACAAGGGAGACGTGAAAAGGTACAGGTGTCAGTATAACACCAAATGGACGTCAAAGAAACGCGTCATCAGGACTGCAAATGGTCTAATGAGGCTATTCCTATATTAAAACCAACTAGATGCACCCGTATTTATTTTAGAATGACAATCTACATGTTTCGGACGGTCTTTCCGTCCATCATCAGGAGTTCAAAACTGTACGTACAGTAACAGGCGTTTGTCAAACAGATACTGCTGTCTGTTTACTCAAGCAGACAGCAGTATCTATTTGTACAGTCTTGAACTCCTGATGATGGACGGAAAGACGTCCGAAACACGTACATTGTCATTCTAAAATAAATAAATTTGATACATTGGTGCATCTGGTTGATTTTACTATAGGAATAATATTACGACGCAAGGCCCTGTGAACGTCAAATTTGGTCTAATGGGGATTTTGTGAACATGAGAATGTAATTGCTGGTACCACAAAAGGCGGAGGGAATCTTAAACAGGCTACACAAATATCAAGTTCCCAGTAAGTATTCAGCTCTATGGAGCTGATTAACCCTTTGACGCCTAACGACCCCTATAGTGGTCGTACCGCACCGCTAACCTCTAAACGTTGCATTTTATATATTTATTCAACAAATACAGGTATTGAATATTTTAAACATGGTATACTGTCCTTTTTTCTCTTCAAAATGCAGTTTGTTTCATAATTCTAACGTATTTGGTTCCTGTTTTATTCACATTTTATATACAGTGTGTGCTAAAATTAAAAAAATAATAATTCCGGCGCCAAAAGGTTAAACCATCATCATCATCATCATCTTCACTACCATCAGTTCAGCAGCTCTTGAGTGTGCCTTGTATTCTTCAATATTTTTCCGCCATTTTTCGCAGTCTTTGCCTCGCCTTCTGCAAGTTCGTAACATCAAAATATATCAAGTCATCCGCCACACCATCCAACCATCACTATTCCTGTCGAACCGTTCACCTGTGACCATCGGATTCAGCAGTGTCGTTTAGTTACCCATCCTTTTGAGATGTCCCATCAGCCTCACTCCAGCGAACTTTATCGTGGCGGTCATACGTATCTGATTGTTTAAAAAAAAGATAGTTTAATTCTTAGTTATATCTCAGCCGCCAGATTTCTTCCTCCTCCGTTGGACCACAAAATAATTCTTAAAGTTCTCCGTTAAAACGTTTTGTGCATCTTTTTCTTTTCGTCTTTGAAATGACCCATTTTTTCACAAATGGTAATACCAATCGTGTGGGAAGAGTTTTGCACAGTATAATTTTGGGTTCCTCGATGGGATCCTGGAACGTAGATGGCTCTGCAATCCCATATAGCACTTGCTGGTAGCAAAGAATGTAGCTGGTTAAATCATGGTTTCCAAAATGAGGCTGTAGGTTGGGTTAATGTGGATCAGAATGAGGTAGAATGACGCTGTATTTTGAACACAGGAATGAGCCTTCTGGTTTCATCAAAAGCTGGAAAAGAACCGTAATTTTTGCTTGATAAGAGTTCGTACATTGTAATTCGTTCAAGGCAACTGATCTCTCAAACGTCACGTTAAAGAAAAACATATACAGTGTCCATAAATTATATAAACACAGGATATTTTCTATGTAAATATGTAACATGTGTGTGTGTGTGTGTGTGTGTGTGTGTGTGTGTGTGTGTGTGTGCCACGTGGAAACCGAGGGTCATCTTGGTAATGGGTCTGATTTGAGTGTAGGTAAAGTCCAGTCTGAGTCGGGTCTATAGTTATGTGACAAATACAAAACGAGTTGCCTTTTGAGATTTCTGTCCCTCTGCCCACGGGTTGGAGAAGCAGTCCTTACGTAACAGCCACGTCTGAATCTCCTAAGCTTAGTGCGTTTCATACTTAGACCCAGTAACATACAAAATACCCCGTCTTGCATTACCCTATCTTTGGACTATGAACTAACCGGGGCGACGGTTAAAAATCACAAAGGTTCTACGAATTTGTATCTGGTATCTGTTGTTCTCTTTCTTCTTGTATGGAGGACATTCCGTTGTGCTGCACACAGCAATGCATTCCGTTGTGCTGCACATAGCAATACAAAGAGGAAATATCACCGCCATAACAGCCACTGGTTTATTATACTTTCTTTATTTATTTATGTACTCGATTATGTAAATAAATAAATAAATAATAAAAGTAGAAAGCAATACCGTCAACACAATTGTTATTTGTTATAAACTACTTATTTATTTATTTATATAATCGATTATGTAAATAAATACATAATAAAAGTAGGAAATAATGCCATCAACAGAACTCCTATTTCATTATAAATTATTCATTTATATAATCGGTTATATAAATAAGTAAATAATAAAGTAGAAAATAATACCATCGACATAAATTTTATTTTACTATATATTGGTTAATTATTTTTATAATCGATTATGTAAATAAATATTAATTAATAAATACACGCAGGAATTAATATCGTCGACAGAACTGGTATTTTATTACAAAATATTTATTTACCTAACCACCTGCCAGGTGCGTCTTTTCTAAACCGTGCACGAAACTCACGCTGCACTGTAATCACAGATCTGGACACCTCAAAACGGAGCACACAGAAAGCCTTTTCCTGCTACGACGCCATCTTGGAAACTGGCCCCGCATTATGCATGAGAAACAAACTGCTGGTAGCGCATGAGAAACTTGGACAGATGCTGCTGTTGACGGTGTAAATTGTGCCCGTGTAAGGTGAGAAATAAATTTCTTAACTTTTGAAACCGCATCATTCTTTTGTGTATACCCTGTATTTACTCTTTTTATTATTTCTCCACTCTGTATCAGAATGACATGTAGCAGGACTAAGATGCATATGAACTAAAGTGGCCTTTATGTGTGCACGGACCAAGAAACACAAAGGACGCTGTGTGAAGGCGCTCAATTAAACTTTGGCTTTCATCAACAGACCATAAACTAGCGCAATGCAGTAAAAAGTGAATTGACACGACACACAGAAAAACCCACAGCTGCAGGACATTATAGACTTAGTTCTGTTAGTCAAGTTAAGACAGCAAAACTAGGCAAGAAACAGCCTCGCTCAGATCCTCGGTTCGTAGGGTTTGTTTTCGTCAATTTCAGTGGGGTATCGTCCATCTCGACAGAACGTTGATCGCCGATCTGCTAACCAAATATTTCTGCCTTGTGAGAAAACCGAAGAACATCAGTAGACTGTCAATTACTTTTCTTCCCAATCGGATTCATCTAGCCCAAACAAACATAGATTCCATTTTTCCTAATGTTTGTACCGTACATCAATGACGATTAAAACACTATTATCCAAGAGATGCACAAATATATAATTCGTAGACACAATTACAATTATTATAAAATATAACGGACATGATAAACCATTACTGCAATTTTAGCCAACCACTGTATAAAGTTCCCTGATGGTGGATCCCTTATGATCCGAAACATGTTGGAGCAATTTTAAATATTTTATAATAATTCTAATTGTATCTACGAATTATATATTTGGATAATAAAGTATTTTAACAGATCCCATTTGTTCGTAGATTTTCCAAGTGGAAACTTTTCTTCGGGCTTTCTCTCTTAAACTGGTAGTTACGCTAGGCGACATTTAAGGTTCTCATAGAGGTCTTGCCGGAAAAGTCTTATGGGTTGTGAGCTGTGTCAAGTGGTGTATGTATGTATGTATGTATGTATGTATGTATGTATGTATGTGTATATATATATATATACACACACACACACACATACTCCATGGTGCAGAGTCCTTCTTGAGAAGCTAAACTGGTTTGCAGCTGGTCAAGAAATTCCCCGCATTTCACGGAACCCGAAGGTTCATTACCGCACTCACAAGCGTCCGCCACCCGTCACTATCCTGGGCCAGCCCAATCCAGTCCATGTACCCACATCCCACCTCCTGGAGATCCATCCTAATATTATCCACCCATCTACGCCTAGGTCTCCCCAGTGGTCTCTTTCCCTCCGGTTTCCCCACCAAGACCCTATGCACCTCCTCTCCTCACCCATACGCGCCACATGCCCAGCCCATCTCATTCTTCTAGATTTTAACACCCGCACAATATATATACATATATATATAAACACACACAGACGTTTCGGTGGTTAACTCTACATCTATATCTAGGATCAAGCAGCACAATACAGAGTTCTTGAACTACTTCACTAGTTATCAGTCAACACGGCGTAACATCCCAGAAGACTTGAAGCTTATCACCCTAAATTGCTATAATCGGTAGGGAATAACGCCGTGGACTTCACAGGGCTGCCGCAAAGACCTAAATGACGCCCAAGGCTTCCGAAAGATTCGGCTTCTCCTCACTTAGAAGTGACTTCAAATTTCTCAAAACCTCCTCGCAATTAAACTAAGAAACACAGAGGGTGCCAAAAAAAAACGTATACACATTTTAAGAGGTAACGTCTCTTAAAATGTGTACACATTTTTGGTACCCTCTGTTTATTAATAATTGTCCAACGAGATGCAACACAAAACAGTCTATTTATTACTCTGCAAGTTCACTCTACATGTTTCGGGTGTCAAACACACCCATCATCAAGAATACACAAAACCGTAACTACAGCCTCCGGTACTCTGCAGCTACCTCCCTCCAAAGTGGCCAAGTTGTCCACGTTGGATGGAGGTAGCTGCACAAAAAATATGACCAGTACCGGAGGCTGTAGTTACAGTTTTGTGTGCTCCTGATGATGGGTGTGGTTGACACCCGAAACACGTAGAGTGAACTTGCAGAATAACAAATAGACTGCTTTGTGTTGCATCTCGTTGGACAATTATTAATATAGATTAGCAATGCACGGAACCATAAACATAAACTACGAAAATTTATAGACATTAACGAAGACCCTCGTAGACGCAGTGCCGCTTAAAACAGGCCATTTACATTTTTGCGTACTGTCACTTAAACCTAAAGGTCAAGACATAAACAAAATATCAGCTGAAATTCATCTTTATTGAAATGGGAACGGAGTTCGATAAATGTGCCATGCCCGGTGAGAGCTTGGGTTTACTCTACTCTCGTCACGAGTTACATATCATGAAGTTCCTCATTATGTAGTCTTCGCCAGTCCCCTGATACCTCCTCCCTCTTAGGCCCAAATATCATCCCCGGTACCCTATTCTCTAACACCCTCAGCATATGTACCTCCCTCAATAAGAGAGACCCAAGTTGCATACCGACATAAAATAATAAACAAAATTATAGTTCTTTATGTTTTAACTTTATTATATAGAATCGGCAAGATAATATTAATCTGATATCGGGAAGTATTCCTTTCTAAACAGCACCATTAAAAACTGGAACCAGCTAGCTGCAGAAGCGTTAGGGACTTTTCCTTGTAAATCTAAAATTTTTAGAGAGAGATTTAGGAAAGCAATTATAAACGGGGTGAAGCGAAAGGAAGAGAAGTGTGGCGAAAATCGTCTAAAAGTGCAGTGAAGTGAAGTGAGGTGAAATGGAGCGGTAGGAAATTTAAATGGGGTTAAGCCAAATGAGAGAGTAGTGAAGTGTAGTGAAGTGTAGATGGGTGAAGTTTGGTGAAGTTTAAATGGGAAGAAGTGAAAATACAAACAAGTGTAGTGAAGTGGAGTGAAGTGTGGTGAAGTGGAGTGAAAGTCTTAGGAACAGGGTGTGTATCATTATTAGAAAATATATAGATCATATGAGGTTCGCATCTTCTAGCATATTCTTTTGGTTCTATTTTGTATCACTGTATTTATGGTTGTATGTTTTGTGTGTTTCTGTTTAATTTTGTAAATTATGTATTCTTATTGTTATGTATGTTCCGTTCTGTGTATTCTGTTTCATTGTGTTGTTCTGTGTACTGTTTGTGTGTAAATGTGTACTGTACTGCTGCCACCGGGTGTCAACCGAATTGCAGTTAACAAATATATC
>Ga0123355_10022479_pt1 | contig 10109 bp, 8 predicted proteins | sample TergutEmb28metaG_3_FD_89872 | JGI IMG/M metagenome (GOLD analysis project Ga0123355, IMG submission 89872) | Embiratermes neotenicus P1 segment gut microbial communities from Petit-Saut dam, French Guiana - Emb289 P1 | ecosystem: Host-associated > Arthropoda: Insects > Digestive system > Gut ...
CCACCAAAATGGTTTTGGTTACCCCCCCCCTTTCTTCTTTCTTTTTTTTTTAATTGGTAAAAAAAAATTTTTTTAAAATTAAACCCCTATTTTCCCCCCCCCTTATAAAAAAAAAAAAAAAAAAAAAAAAAAATTGTTTAATATGTCACCACTTAAATTAGCAAGGAAAGAGTACTATTTCCATTTAGGAATGACTTGGCAACAACAAAATATGCTACATTACCAGACAGCAGAGTCATTATTGAGACGATGACAGTCAATCAATAAATTCACATAATAAAACCAACAAGATGCACTAATTTCTCAAATTTATTTTTGGAATAAAATTCTACATGCTTTGGACAGTTCCTCTGTCCATCATCAGGAGTTTTTCACTGAACACACAGCAATGGTACATGTCATACATGTTTGCTGACAGCTGGCCAAAACAAGTAGAGTTTTATTCCAAAAATTAATTTGAGAAGTTAGTGCATCTAGTTGGTTTTTTAATAAGAATTTGTCATGATGCATGGTCACCTGAACGTCAAATGAGTCAATCAATCAGCAAAGAAATTTTCCAACTTTCATTACCATGTTCACACAAGCTCACCAATGGATCCCACCCGAAGTAAGCCAAATTCTTTCCACAATCTATTTACGTTAAGACCCACTTTCATACATATGATCCAAACTATGCTTAGTTCTCCCAAGTGATTTCTCCCCTTCAGGTTTTGAGACCAACATTTTACACAAGTTGTGCTTAATAAAATTCATACTAAATGATACTCTTGCTATCCAGTTTTCAAGATCATGGTCTACAGAAACTCCTGAAGTCTTCTGTTGTTGCTTAGGCCATGATACAGAAATTATTCAAGTTTCAGGCCCTCCATAACCCATGTAACACTCTAATACTTTAGGCAAGGGTCTGTCAACTGCGTCTTCATCAAAACCTAATCTGGTGAATAATGTCTGAATCACTCTTCTACCATTGAGCATCACGGTGACCTTCCATAGCTTGGAGCCATATCTGGCACCTACACCATGAGACCACACCATGCTGTGGCAATAAGCGACCCATTAAAATTGAACTAACATATTTTGTTGGCAATAAAATATCTGCTGTGTCAGTATTTCACACCCTACACATAAGTCTGGTCTGAAAGATTATCTTCTATTCTAGTGTAAAGTAAAATGTTCTACTCACCAGGTATGGTAAGGTTTTAGTATCACCTACATAGGGTGATAACTGCATGGCTGAGACAGTCCCAAATGGCACTGTGTACATTGGGTAGATATCACTTTTATGCAAGTCCCAAACATGAATCCTATAAAAAGAGAATTAATACGAGATTTTAAGATTCTTACAGCAGTGTTTCTGAAGGTTCGAGTCTTATGGGATGTTTTGCAGAGTTACTGGATAAATAGCTCCCTACTATTTACAAGAGACACAGTGTAACATCCGTGAAGACTTGAATCTACTAAAACATGTACTGCATATGGCTATAAGTTTTCTTTCATGCAGAAGGGTTTGCAAAACATATACACAAAAAGAACCAAGTGTTGTTATTCAGGTGTCTGTTCAGAAGGAAGTGTTATTTATAACTTTGTTTTGATGGAAGAAATGCATGTATATCTAAATACAATCATTCAGAAATAAAGAGTTTGAAAGCCACCAGAAATGTGTGCCTGATGGCTGAATATTAACAAGGAGATTACCAAAGCAGGTGAAAATAGTACTGAAAAAAAATTAATATTCTGCTAATTAAACTGTCTTCATAGGCTGTTATAGTAATGGAGTGTATGGTCAGGAAATTGATGAAAATTTCAGGTAACCTCAGCAATTATTCTGAAAAGTTACAGCTTATAAGTTAAGACATTTTCAATGATAAAAAGAATCTTAGAAAATTATCCAGTTACCTTGATGAGGAGTCTAAAGCAAAGAAGATGAAAGGCTTGGAACGAGACCACTGAATTGCAACAACAGGTTGTTCCTCACCAATAGAATCACCTGTTCCTGCCAATGTTGCAAGGGGTTTTTCTGAAGCCCGAGAATGCAGCCTCACTGTCCCCATCCCACAGCCAACCTGCAATTAAGAATCCATGTCATTATGCAGCACACATGCACATGTACACGTACACACACACACACACACACAATTTCAATTTTTTACTCTATTTACTGAACTAGTATACATAAAAATCCTCTTTCACTTATTTGTGTTCTTTTACTGGATGCTGGGTAAACATGAGAAATTGTGATTTAAGTACATTGCTGATTCACTATCAGCTGCCATGCATTTAATGGACATTCACATGCACACACTGTCTGCTGTTATTTCATCACTTGGCAACCATATAAAGCCTCAAGTGATCACTATGCAACAGTATACCAGTAAATAAGAAACACTGATCAGTATGAATATATCCACAAAATGATCATAATTAATAAGCATTGCCATAATTTCAGTATCAGTGACAGGTGAAAGGAACATATAGAGTGACAGAAATTAAGGTATGACACTGCTGCTTTGAAATGCAGCCTGTATTTTCAGAGCCTTTTCTGTGCCCGTATTGACAATAAACTAACCAAACACCTCACTTCATGGAGCAAAGTTCTTTCTGAAAGTCACGAAATTCCCCGCCTTGTATGGAACCTGATGGTTCAGTAGAATATTCACCAAAAGACTGCCACTGGCTTCTCTTCTGAGTCTTACGAATCCAGTCCACTATCTTTCAGCAATTTCTTTAATATCACTTTTAATATTATCCTACCATCTATATCTATGCTTTCTAACCAAAACTATGTACATATTTCTCATGTTTCCCATATGTTTTACATGCTCCATCCTTCTCGTCCTCCTTAAACGTATAATATTTAATGAACAGCACAATCTGTGGAGCTCTTCATTTTGCAGTTTCTTCCAGCCTCCTGGTACTTCTGCCTTCACTAATAATAAAAATAATACCATATTTAATCTTTAATGCAGTGTACTCACCAGAAAGTAGGGTTCTCCATACAGGCAAGGTTCTATGCACTTCACTTCTGTAAATTCATCTGCAAATAAATATGACAAAAATCAGGACGCGAAAATAACTTTAAAAGGTGAATGTCATGTTGCAACCCCAAACATGTGGAAAGATATATCAGTTTTGTATGAACTTACTCACCCACATTTGGAATGTAAAACTGTGGTGTTGGCTTGCCACCACTTCTCAGACTGTGCACTACACATCCTGTATTGGCTCCAATATAAAGATGATTGTAATCACAAGCATCAAGTTGTAGGTCAAAACATGTCAGATTGAAGCGCAAGTTATTATCTCTAAAAGAAGAGAAGTGGAAGTGGTAAAATCGTGTCCAGACGTTAATTGATTCTGACAATACTTTCAATATCTCGGAGTACATAATGTCAACTGGTAGGATGGGTAGTGAACAATACCTTAAAAAGTATGGGAAATGTAGGATGGGAGAAGATGTCAGATATGAAATACTATCCTGAGACTTGTCTGGATGAAAGGATAAAAGCCATAAATACCTTGAGACTGGGTAGTCAGAGTGGTGACTATGATTCATACTAGACACCTCTGAAATATAAGATACGTGCACTACTATTTCAGCCAAATACCTCTGCCAAAAGCTAACTCAACAAAAATGTACAATACTCAAGGCTGTAATTATTTATGTTACATATTGTAATCTTGATAACAGAAATTCTGTTATCCATGTAAGGAATCTTTCCACAGTCATTTTATTGTTATATATTATGTCATTCTCCCCAAGGTTTCAATCTTCAGTGAGCATAACAGACAAGCAAAAATGAATATATGCACTCGCTGTTGTAATTATGCAAGATGCAACAGTATGTACTTAAGTTACCAAGTGATGCATTAGGCCGTTAAGTGATTAACCCCATCCATCGGATACTGAGACTCACTGTCCTATGAGCACAAGGGAACACAGGTCTGCCTCAAACTGCTTTACATATGTATTTCAGAGACATTTTACCCTTTCAAGAATTCTCTCTTTGCAACAAATAAAAATACACATGAACGTGAAATTTCATTTTGAACATCCACTTTAAACCAGAATGACACAAAAAGAATTCTATATAATTTCTATGATTTTTTTTTCTTCTTTAATCAGTGTATCTTTATACATCCTTCAGGCAAAATCATAAACTTTTGACTATTACACTCACATAAACTGGCAGGTAAACACTAGGATCACCACATTTTTCTAAAAATGGGCAGATGAATATAGCAGGATATAGAGAGTTTACTGTGTATCAGAAAACAGAAGACAAACTAAGTACTCACAGTGGGATTGTGTCCGTAAGTGAGAATGCTGAACTACACACCAGGCGCACTCTGCCCCAGTGAGCCAGTCCCAGATCCGAGTATGGCATTCCATTCAGGTGACCTTGTTTGTAACTCTGGATCACACTCCATATGATAACTCTACCTACCTCATCCAAACTGCATATCTAAAAGCCACAGTATATGTTAACCCAACATGAAAACCCTGTGGGACAAAACTGTGGCAGCAGTACCTAATTACAGATTAGACATAATGGTTCAGAATTTTACTGGCATCATGAAGTTGAATCGTTGAATGTGAAATTAATATCATTCTAATCCACTCCACTCCTCATCTACTGCATAGCAACCTGCGTCAGAGTCCACACTGTTGTCACATGCATTACTGCACCTTTTCAATATAATATCCTTGTAAACACATTTGCATTAGACTTCTTACAGTTTCTAAAACTGTTACCACAGTTGTGTTCCTTACTGACAGTACTATGATCACTACCATTAAAACAGATACTATTTTCACTATTGTAGTGACTAGTAGCATTCACCTTTATATGATTAGTGAATGGAATACCCAACGTCAGCATTTTTCAGATGCAGACCTCAAAAACTACATGAAAACTGGATTTTATTTCAAGCTGCACTTGTTTTTGGAAAGCTTAGGCAATACAACATGGCTGTCACAATTCATTGCATCCAATACACTTTGTTTTAAACTGCAACTTGTATGCCTAGTTCTGGAAACAGAAACTGTTTGCAGTGTTCCATGATGTTTGACAAAATTTACACGTAAGAGCACCAAGATTTTGATTTGCTTGCACTTAAGATCAGATCTAACTACTAGTTACAGTCATGTGTGTGTGTGTGTGTGTGTGTGTGTGTGTGTGTGTGTGTGTGTGTGTGCGCGCGCATGTGTGTGTGTGCATGCACACATACAAGCATCAGAGTGAGCTACACTTAAGGAAAACATCAATGGATAGATATGAAAGCAGGAGTGAAAATCATTTGTTTGTGTTCATGATAACAAACTAAGGATGTGAAAAATAACAAAGGCTGATAGTTAAGAAAATATGTTAAAATGTAAGTTAAAAGAGGATAAATTTCAAAAAAGGCATTTAAAGTTCTTTAGATGGATTAAAATACTCTAATTTGCATGGCAAGGAACCTTAAATAAGACAAAATATTTCTTACCAGTAGGTCAAAAAGTGACTAAAAAAAAAAAAACCAGTATCACACAAATTTCACTGTTGTGTATGTAAGTATTACAGAGGTGGTGCACAAATTTTGGGTGCGTAGCTGCCTGGGTGATGACATTTTGTACAGTGGCACCTACTGCAATATCTGCAGTGTTATTATTACAGGTTGCAGGGGCATCAGCATAGCTGCAAAAAGCGCCCATTAGCTCTGTCATGCCTGTCCATCTGTTTGTAGGAATGCCTGTGAAATTTGATTTTGGTGACTTCTATGAAAATGTATTGAGAAAACTCCAAATTTGATTAAAGTCAGGAAAAAATGTCACACTTTCTGTACGGTTGGCAGCAAAATTAAATCGCTATGAAAGCTCCTTCTTCGAATGACATAGTATCAGGCAGTAATAACAGACACGGAGGTATAAGTACTATGTTAAAACACCACAGTGTTATTTTATATGTACATTGCCTATCTTGTTACACCTTGCATACAAAAATGTGTATCAGTTCACATGCACTGAGAAGAAAGTGCTGGATAACAGTGAGGTTCACAGGACACTCCAGAATTGTTGGCCCTCATTATGGAACTCACTTCATGTCACCACTTCAGCATCTATTATTTGGCGGTGACTCCTAGAGCTTTAAAAAATTTGTGGTCCCTTGTACTATATACATGACTGAATTTCAGACCAGATTTTACTTTCAGCGTAGTCTAATGGTGTGATGACATTTTGGAGTTTCCCTTTCACAAGACTGTCTCTAAACTCAAGCAAATTAGATCAGAAGTGAAGCCTTAGGGGAAGTGACCCTGTGTCATAGGTAAGTAGTAGACACAGTCTTCAGAACCACTCAAATTTGACGGCATAATTTAATTTTACCTGAGTTGGTGAAAGTTCAGATGCTTCTGATACATGAGATTCCACTTCATTTCCTACCAGTGGCTGCAATGCAACAACCTTACCAAGATGTCCTTTGTCTTTCAAAATTTCAGCTGAAAGTAAATTCTTGGTTTTAGGTGAATAATTCACACAACAATATTAAATATGGTCCAGTATGGTCCAAAAGATATTTCAGGAAAATCACTGACATGCCACATTTCTAAATACAGAACATTCAATTCTCTTTACCTGCCTGCATATAACAGTGATGGCAGTTCCTACAATACCTAATATTATAGGAATGTATGTACTTCATGGCTAAATACAGAGTTAGAAAACACAACATAAATTTCACATGACACTTAGACAAGCTGTGTTAATGTTCATAATGAAGGAATATGGAATTTTGAATCCCCTAGTACCATGGGGATGGTGATGGGATTTTAAGTCATTTTGCAGGTACCAGAAGACAGAGAGAAAAAATGCAGTGTTCTGTCAGCTGGGTCATGTGCATAATCTGTTACAAGAATACAGTGCTTAACTGGCTGGACTATGTACCATAAAAGTAGTGCAATGCACAGCCAATTGGACAAATATGTATGTGTTGTTACAGTAGTGTAACAATTATCCAGCTGTCATTACAGTACCGCTAGTACGTAAATGTCCTTAGTCAACACTCAGTTTTGTTTCTCCAATTACAAACACATTCGATTTTTTAAAATAATTTCAAAAGAAATAGCATATTAACAGCAAAATAAACATAAATAATGGCTGGAAAAATGCCCTTAACAATGTCATATTGTCAGCTGAAGACAGGGTATGATATTACAGAATGTCAGCTGATGAAAGCATGACGCATCACAGGATGTCAGCTGAAGAGAGCAGCACATCACAATATGTCCAGTGAAGACAGTGCATGATATCACAGACTGTCAGCTGAAGAGTTCAACACATCACACAATGTGAACTGGAGATAGTGCAAGATTTCACAGAATGTCAGCTGAAGAGAGTGCAAGTCAGCACAACATGTCAGCTGAAGACAATATATAATATCAAACAATTTCATAGAATGATCAGTGTTCTAGATAAGTTGAACAAAGAAAGACAACTCAAATACAATAGGTAAAGGATTGTATCTAAATAACAGTGAAAATATCTCAGTCTGTCTTTGCTATTCATGCAATTCCTTCTTTATACTCCAAAACTGCAAGCTTATTTGAAATTTCAAACTGGTAGTCTTGATAAATTTTTGCAACCACATTATTATTTCATTTGTCTTTAATAATGTCTCTGTGTATTTTTTACTGCATAATGTTCTTAATGTTGCTACCGTAAGACAATCATAATGTTGCAGGCAGCCATATATATAACATGAGACATAAATCATACCTGAATTGTTTCTTCATTAGAAAGTTTCCTATTCTCCGCTCTTAGCATTGTTATATCATAGCCAAATAATCATGTTGTATCTATGAAACTAAAACACCATGGATTATGCAACCACTGTGACTGGCAATAACATACATGACAACACACTTTAGTTACCTGTGCTGTAGGTTGGTGATCGTAAGACCCATTCCCTATGTTCAGTTTCAACCTTCTGGTGACAATGAGAGTTCTCTCTCAAGTCCCACATACAAAGTGACCCATCTTCCTGTCCTGCAAACACTAAGTTGGCTGTTGAAGTATTGAAACAAGCTGCAGTAATTTCATGAACAGCCACAAGAATCTTCTGTGGTAATGATGGTTCTAGAATACTCCATATTGCTATCATGCTCCGACACAATGACAAATTGTCCACCTGCCTATCCCCCTGGGAAAGACAAAAAAAGAAAGAGAAAAAAACTTTAACTAAAATTGTTATTGCCTCTGTTTTAGGCATGAACTGCATGTTGCTTCTAATAACTTTTGGAGGACTAATTAATTTTAATGAAACTGGGTAGAAAGCCAATTCTGTCCTGAAAATGAAGGCAGAAGTTTCTTTCAAAATGTTAGTTACCTATATGGCACACTACATGGCACAACATACCAGAAGAGTGTAACATCAGTACACACTTACTGCCATGAGAACCTTAAATCTCATCTAAGATATTTTATTCCTGAAGGATGGGTTTTGAAGGAAAATGAGGAGAAGAAGGGAAATGCAAAACTTATCTTTTCTTAACTTGTTTATATTGTTATTCCAACATGTATAAATATTTCAATTTTCTAAGATGATTATTCCTTTAATAATATATTAAATTAAGGCACAAATGCTAACATGCATAATGTATAGTACTGCACTTAATGATTTAAAAATGATATAATGCCCAGGATAACACTGCTCTATTGAAACATATCCATCCTTCATGATACTTACAAATACTGTGTTATTGTGAACACTTAGTAAAAGGCTGGCATGATGACGTGGAAAACAGACAATTGAAATAGGCCTGTCAGCTAAAAAGGGAACTGATTCCACACCAAGAGATATGTAGCCATCACTAAATGGAATATCCATCATATTTCTATGAAGCTTGTTGGCACTGGGCATCTCTCTCTCTTCCAGTAACACCAGAACAACCTGAAACATTAACAGAACTTTTATATAGCACAATATGCATAGTAAAAATACCATTAATTGTTTCACTACTACAGAGTGGAAAATAAGTGGGCAACATATTGTAGTAACTTGTTGCTGCCTCTGGGAACTGCGCTACAATGCTAGAACTCAATCTAGCTGTCCAAAGGAAACTGGGTGGACATAAGCTGACTGGTGTTTCAGCCAATATCAGTATAATGTGTATGTGTGTATATGTATCTGTCAGTACAGGAAGGAATGGGCAAACCTAAAACTAAACAACTGAGTATGTTACATATTTTCAAATTAGTAAGATAACCCAGTTGTAAATACACAGTTCTATGAAGTTTAAATTATGAATAAAACATATTATGATGAGTACTACCATACTCATATGTTACTCAAGCTAGTACACAAGCCCATCTGATGCCACATTTCCAAAAGAATCAAATCTCACCCTTCTCTTCAAATAAAAATGAAAGAGTACTAAATGAATGGCACAAGACCTTAAATGAGCAGCTGAAGTTATTTAGATGATTTGGAATCCAAGGGTTCATAACCATTATCACACATGCCCTCCATCACACACTCTCCTTTACCAGTTATGTTCACAGCTCACCCATGTGTTCCTCTACTATCCATTCATAATTTCATATATTACTCTAACATCAACATCATTCAACCAAACATCTGTTACGAATAAAAGTGTGTATCATTTGAAATGATTTGTAAGACCAACTTGATGAAACAGTTGTGATTTCTTAATCAACCATTAGCTCAACATGTTTCGGGCACCATTATGCCCATCTTCAGGAGCGCAAGTCCATATACTACTGCATATGGTTTTCGGCACTTAATGTGCTGGCTGGAGTCTTGGGAATTTGGCAGGCAAGTCGTGTGCACCGAGTAGAACATCAAAAGTGTGTATCATTTATTGCAATGTTGTATCATTAACAAATACATACAAATAAATAAAACTGGTTTGTCTTGCCATATTTCAACTAGTGTAATTCCCACTGAAAGTTCAAAGGCAGAATGTACTAATTTGTAAACTTTTGTACACTTATCTCTCTCCCTTTTTTTTTTTTTTTTTTTTTTCTTTTCTTTTTTTTTTTAAATTATATTTTTAATTAATTTTTCCTTTTTTTGTAATATGACTCGTTGTATTTTTTTTTACAATACACCCAA
>Ga0123355_10022480_pt1 | contig 10109 bp, 8 predicted proteins | sample TergutEmb28metaG_3_FD_89872 | JGI IMG/M metagenome (GOLD analysis project Ga0123355, IMG submission 89872) | Embiratermes neotenicus P1 segment gut microbial communities from Petit-Saut dam, French Guiana - Emb289 P1 | ecosystem: Host-associated > Arthropoda: Insects > Digestive system > Gut ...
TGCGTCGTTGTATGTGATCTAGAAACCTCAAGAATGAGGAGGCCATGGCCCGCTTGGGTTCGTAGCGCCACAGGAAAAAAAATGCATGCTAAAATTCATTTGTTTTTTACATTGTTGTATAAAAGAATTGCCTGATGTTGGTTCGTGTGAGCCGAAACATGTAGTACAGTGTTATGTGACATTCAAGTGTTGTGTTGGACGGGGAATTGCGGTTGTTTGTGGTATTTATTAATGCCTGCAACGATATACAAAACACTTCTTGATATCGTCTGAAATCATTGTAGCTTGCTGAATTTTTTTTTAAATTGTGTACTGAAAAAATATATAGCTGTTACAAAATTGATTGTGACAACTTTTACTTATTGTCCGTTATATTAAAAACGTTTTTTCAAGCCACTTCTTTTCAGAACACTCTGCATATTTCCATATTCAAGAGTAAAGGTAAAGGTAAATCAGTCCCGTTACGGGCCCGGAGGAACTCAGAGGGTTCCAGGAAGTTAAGGTTCCCAGATTTCGTGACAACGGCACAGGATGATGGCAGGTTGTCACCCGTACGCACCGGCCGCCTTTACCCCCAGAAAATACTCCTGGGAATCATTTCTGTTAGAGGCTGAGTCGACCCCGGGGCCATAGTGCGAACGGAACGATTTTATTTCAATGAAAAATACACTGACACTATCTGGGATCGAATCAGCGACCTTCCGATTTTTAGCACACCACTGTGCTACCGCGGTCCCCATATTAAAGAGTATCACAGTACATTTACAGGAAGCATGGGCCTTTATCTTACTCTAAACATATTATCAACTGTAATGTAACGAAATAATTTAACTACAAAAAACGTTAAAAGATCCAACAATTACAAAGGAAACTGTTCTGTCTTAAGGACATCCAGCTCCACGCGCCACTGTGCCATTGTGCCATCGCTTAAAAATGCAGTCACAATAACAATAAGGATTTCTCTTCCAGTTTCGTGCCACTCATTCTCCACTCATCGTTCCAATCTTTCGGAAATTAACCTAATTAAAGCAAGATTTTGCACGCGCTTCTTCGCTGCCTCGTCACCGTAACCTCGCAATCAACCTTCAAAATCTCTCTGGGTAACGATTAAGTTCACAGGATTACAGAAGATGGGGCCCAGTAAATTAAGCCCGCGCTCTGGTACATTTCCGAGAGTTAATGAGGAAATATCTTTCCTACGTAAAAATTGGCTTCGTAAGCGCTTGCTGATGTGCCTGATGAGTCTGTAAGTAGCGTCGTGTTTTGTAGGTACATGGAGAAGATACTCTAAAGTAGCTGACACTTATTATTCTGGTCAAGACAATTAATGGTCTTATGAAACCAGAAGACGGGAAGATAAACGAAGAAGGAAAGCGGGAGAAGGTGAAGGAAATAGTGGGAAAGAAAAATGAAGTTAGAAAGTAAGAAAAGTACATCGCCATGTTACTATTCGAAGTCATCCGTATCCAGGTCTATAACCTGAAACAAACACCGTATGGAACATCTTTAATCGTGCGTCATCCCCGTTGTGTTTGTTCAAATAAAGATTTTAGTGTACTATGCTTACAATCGAACACAACTATATTTCACTTAGTAGTACAGTAGGAATACAACTACATGTTTCGGCCCTATATGTGGGCCATCTACAGGTTGCGAACAAACGTTTCAGGGCCCGCTGTACAAGAATGTGGGTTACTTTGGGTATTTGGGGTTGCGTGGGGGGAGGGGAGGGGACGATATCTCGTTGTTCCAATAGTGGGTACCATGACCTGGGGCTATTACAAATGGATTATCATTAGTTTTCTATGTACACGTGTCAAAGTGTACACAGAAAACTAATGATAATCCACTTGTAATAGCACAAGGTCATGGTACCCACTATTGGAACAACGAGATCTCGTCCCCTCCCCTCCCCCCACCCAACCCCAAATACCCAAAACAACCCACATTCTTGTACAGCGGCCCCTGAAAAGTTAGATCGCAACCTGAAGATGACCCACATATAGGGCCGAAACATGTAGATGTATCCCTACTGTACTACTTAGTGAAATATAGTTGTGTTCGACTGAAGGTATAATACACCAAGTTCTTGTTATCTTTCTCGTTGCACGGTGCATTTCGTAGAGTCATTTAATCAGCACAACAACTGATGCACATACATAACATTTTTTACATTAAAATATTTAAAAACGCTCCAAAATTTTTCGATCCTAAGATCATCTTTCTGTGAGCTACACTGTTCCTGTTTTTAAAAATGTTACTTTAGCAAGGAACAGTGTAGCTCCTTGAAGATGATTTAAGGATCGAAACATGTTGGAGCGATTTTAAATGTTTTAATGTAAAAAAAAATTATGTATGTGCATTAGTTGGTGTGCTAATTAAATGATGATAGGGAACAGTCTTACACACACACAGACAATACATCATATAGTCCAGAAACACTTCACATTTTGGGAAACTTGAAGTATCATTACCTCTTACACAACAGCTCGTTAATTTTGATGTTTTGCTGAGAGTGCATCTCAGTATATTTATCTTAGTAATTAACCAACTTGATGCACAAAATGTTTGTTTTACAATAAGTTTATTTCATGCCTCTACATGTTTCGAGCACACGTGCTCATCATCAGGAGGCCAAAATTATATTATACAGCCTCTGGTATCATCACACTTATAGGTGTGATGATACCAGAGGCTCTGTGCCCGAGATGGCCGCCTATAGGTGTGATGATACCAGAAGCCGTGTAATACAATTTTGACCTCCTAATGATGAGCACATGGTGCTCGAAACATGTAGAGGCATGAAATAAAATTATTGTAAAACAAAAATTTTTTGTATCAAGTAGGTAAATTACTAAGATAAAAAAGCTCGTTAATTGTCTCTATCCTGAGCCAGATAAATCCAAGCCACGACGTTCCGGCCTATTTCTCTAAGAACTTCTTCATTACTACCCTCCCATCTACGACTAGGAGTTACGTGGCCTTTTTTACTTTAATGTAGGTAGGTTTTCACCCTTTTTATAGGCCACGCAGGCCCTTAGGGTGAGTAGAGGTATAGCTCTACTCATTTCTAGGATCTTCGGCACTAGATGGGGGGGGGGGTCAGCCCCACTCCCCGGCCGCCTCTACTTCCGGGAAAGACCCGGTACCCATTGTACAAGAGGCTGGGTGGGCCCCAGGGCCGGAATTGGACGGGCGGAAAGTCTCGTCCCAACCGGGATTCGATCCCGGACCGTCGAGCCTGTATACAGTCGCTATACCGACTGAGCTACCCGGCCCAGTTTTAATTTAATGTACTCCAAGAAAACACTACAAACACTTAAACAATATCCCTTGCAGTGTCATTCCGTCAGTACTCATGCGTATGAAATTTCGTATACACTTTTAGTTCAAAATTATTTGCTTTTTGCGTGCTGGGAAGTCCCGGCAAAAACGTAACACTTTGTTTAATAATTAAAACAATCCCACATTAAATATTGGACAGGAACTATTTCTTTAATTCTTTTCTACACTGTCCCACGTCCTATCCACATAATGTCCTCATACCCTTGTCAAGCCGTTTCCGTAGCTAGTCTCTAACACTGATCTCTGAATCAATCTTTTCAGCAGATAACCTGAACGTCAGGAGCGCCTTACCCCCGGCGAAGGAACACTCGTTACCCACTGAATACGGGGCTGTGTGGGCCCCAGAGACGGTCTGCACATTTCTTACGTACTTACTTACTTCATAGAGTAGATACCCTGTTGAAAAGCTAACCGGTTCTCAGCCAGTCAAGAAATTCCCCGAATTTTATGGAACCTGACTGTTCTTTACCGCATTCACAAGTACCCGCCACCTGTCCCTGTTCTGAGCCAGCTCGGTCCAGTCCATACCCCATATCCCACTTCCGGAAGATCCATCTTAATATTATCATTCCATCTACGTTAGGGTCACCCAAGTGGTCTCTTTCCCTCAGGTTTCCCCACCAAAACTCTCTCCCCCATATGCGCTACATGCCCCGCCCATCTCATTCTTCTCGATGTGATCGCCCAAACAATTTTGGATGACGTGTAGAGATCATGAAGCTGTTCATCATGCAACTTACTCCACTCCCTTCTTACCTCGTCCCACCTAGGCCCAAATATTCTCCTCAGCACCATATTCTCAAACACCCTCAACCTACGATTATCCCTCAATATGAAGAACCAAGTTTCACACCCATACAAAGCAACAGTCAATATTAAAGTTCTGGATATCTTAACCTTTAAATTTTTGGATACCAAACTACAAGAAAAAAGATTCTGCAGACATTTCTGCTTATTTTCCAGTCCCTATTCTTGTACGGGCTGTGCTATCCTGGCTCCCAAATTAATATAGAAATAACTTCACAACAAATGATTTAAAAAAAAAGATGGACGTCGAGACAGGAGTCACATAACCAACAACTAACATCCACACGTGATAAAGCGCAGCCCAAAAATTATCAAATAAAACTTTATATTAATACGAAGCGTACGTATTTTGTAGCTTGGGTGGGATATTTTGCTTGTTACTGACTGCCCCTTTGTACATTAACTACACTAATCTATCCGGCTTCCAGAGGCACGTTGAATCCGGAGATGCTGAACAGGGAATTGGCTGAACCCTCATACAAGTACCAGTTAAAAACTGCGTACAGCAGTGGATAGTAGAAGATGTTGGGCATGTCCAACACAGACGAGGGCCCAGGAAGTTGCTGATTGGTCTCAGTGTGAAGCAAGATTACAATAACGCAGCACGCCACAGAGCACCTGTGGTCTTTATTGTTATATCCCGGCTTCCTGTTGGGGGTGCGAGAGGGGAAGATACACTAATCATCGTTGTTGGAACAGACGTGCAGACAGGCCCACATTTTCTGCTGTAGAACCTGGCTGAAGGTGAAGTGGTGGCGACTGGTGCTTCGTGTTCTCGGATTCGATTTTCGACTCACATGTTGGCTATGAACAATGAAAAACTACAAGATTATTCAAATTGGTAGATAAGGCCCCCTCAGATCCCGCAGTGCAGGGCGACCCCAAAACGTACATACTACTAAAATTTGGTATATGCTCTTTCTAAACGAATCCTGTTCTTCTCACAGAATTCAGTAACCTGGATCCCTGTTATGAGATCTGAGACTTGCTTCTCTAATAATTACAAGGGGATTCAAACTTATCAAGAAATGGGGGGCCCAAAACCAGTACTCTGTAATTTTGTGGTTGTCTGAGGCTAAGAGATACACAAATATACACTGATACAAACATCGACTTGCACTGTAATGCTTCAACAGTAATGTAAAACTATTGTCAGTTACCGTATGTCATAGCAACAGATGTAAAAATCCCAACGAAAACCAAAAGAAACGCCTGATAATTTAAAAAAAACATTTCCGAAACAACAGCCCGAACCTACTTGCTGTAGGCCTACTGTTTGTGCAAAAATACTGCAGTATGTCGCCAAATATACCATCGACAAGACCCCATTATTTGATTTATTTGCAGGACCTCATCGACTTAAGAACAAGACACTGAACACCCAGTCATTAGCCACAAATAGGCATTTAGGTGCACTATACTCCCTTCAAGATGTCGAGGGGGATCAAAATAAGTTCCATTTGTTTTGTCCCAAAAAAAGGGGCATTGTGATAATCAGCACTTTGTGCGAACAATTCGAGATATAGTTGGACTGAAATATTAATGACATCTTTATATTATTTTGATGTTTTGCTGACCGTGCATCTCAGTATAATCTTAGTAATTAACCAACTTAATGCACAAATTCTTGTTTTATAATAAGTTTATTATATGCCCCTACATGTTTCGAGCACTATTGTGCTCATCATCAAGTGGTCAAAATTGTATTATACAGCATCTGGTCTTCTCTCAGCCTGTGCACCAGACGGCCACCTATAGGTGTGATGATACCAGATGCTGTATAATACAATTTTAACCTCCTGATGAAGAGCCCATGTGCTCGAAACATGTAAAGGCATACAATAAACTTATTATAAAACAAGATTTTGTGCATCAAGTTGGTTAATTACTAAGATCTTTATATTAGTTTGAATTGAAATTTTCCTAAGGAAATTATGGACGTAACTTCGGTTGGTCGTAATTCGGGGACTGACTGTAGTTACTTTTCCAATTAATAGTAATTATCTGTGGACCTACTCGTATGCATGACAAAGAAAATACAACCTGTTGACATAATCTTCACAGTATAAGTACCTCGGCCGTGATGATGGGAACATCAGATCCCGCCGAAACTTTCGTGACCACTTAATAGATTAACTAGTGTGATGGCCCAAAAAAGTAAAATCTAAATTAACTGAGTGTGAGTGGTGAAATAAAGGGGGACAATTTTGGAGTGAACCGTGGCAACAAGGACGAAGAGATACACAATGCAGACAAGAGTTTAGTTTGAAAGTTTGAAGAGAAGTTAAAACTTGAGAAATCTGGACGTAAATGGAAAGATAAAGTTAAAATAAATGTTTATTTCTAGTTGTACCTTTGCGAATAATTCGCACGTAAGAACAGAAAAATATGTAATAAATATTACAGCGTGCTGACCCTCTAATACGCGTCACAAAACTCTGTCCGGTACAAACAGATCACAAGCAACGTGTAAATAAGAAAAAGAACAGTCGTAGAGGCCAGTTTAAATGTGATGGCACACGCCCAGGAACCAGATTTCGTCTTTCGACGAAACGGACGAGTCCATTTAAATCGGTGGGGGCATCAGTTCAGTCGACTACTGGCAGCCGAGGTGTGCGCATCGGCGGTAGTAATGCTGGATACACCATGTTCCGAGGCAGCGTGAAAAGTACTGGCTACCCACTCCATTCGCCAGTTTCCCCTTCACTTCCCCTCCCATGCGTCACCGTTTGCCATCACATTTCAACTGCAATCTACTTCAAGCGCAGGCCAATCGAAGAACATGAAATATGTTACCGTCCATTGACTTCCGCTTGAGGCAGCACTGTCAATTTTTAAGTTTAATCTTTTTTGTTTAAAAAAACAATTTTTGAGACGAAACCAATAAAAACCAAGTAGTTTGCTATCAATGCAGAATCATAAACTTTCCAAAAATGTCTATCTTGAAATTCATTCGGTAGTTCGGCAGATCACGATGTCGTTAAAAAAGAAAACCTCACCCGATTAGTATGTACGACGATGATGAAAACGATGACGATGATGATAATGATGATTGGATTGTGCGAACTTTGAATGGCTCCATCATGCCTCACGACTGGACCTAGTAAAGCGCTCCTGTGAATACGACAAAAAACCTTTTGGCTCCATAACCCTTGATAATTTCTCGACAAACCTAGTCAAGTTCGGCTTCGAAACAGCGATGCTCTTCTCGTCGTTAATTAGTTATACAGTAAAACTAGGCACTAAAGAAGTATTCTTCTCGAATGGCAGTTGCAGGCAACAAGCTTGCTTGGTCCTGAAAGTTTCAAACGTAGATGTAAGCCGATAAGTGCGGAAGGCATGGTAGTTTCACTTCTGTGTGCGGCACGTCACGTGGACGGGCGGAAATTAAAACGCCTGACCTCCATGTGACGCGGTAAATCAGCGCATGCGTGCGCAATAAGGTTGGTGTTGCTGCATCCACTTCGTCACAATGCTGGTGACATTACAGTTTGTACAAGCGGACGTTTTCAAATAACGTTACTGACGGTCAAAGGTGAAGTTATTCCCGTTCTAATAGTCATGTCTCCGCGAAAGCACGTAAAGGAGTGGAACTGTAGCTCCTCTGGTTCTTAACGTCGGAACTAGACGGAGGTAAGTGGTCAGCTTCATACTCCGACTTCTTTTCTACTTATAATAAAGGCCAACGAGATGCACTATTTCACAAATTTATTTTGATAAAGAACTCTACATGTCCATCCTGACCTCGCTAGCAGACAGTCAACATAACTAGCACAACAAATACCTATTGCTATGTATACAGCGTTGAGACTCCTGATGATGGACAGTAGATCTCTCCGAAAGATGTAAAGTTCTTAATCAAAATAGATTTGAGAAACAGTTCATCTCTTTGGCTTCCATTATAAGCATATATCACGATTCACGGTCCTCTGAATGTCCAAATCGGCTGCTCTACTCCAGGGTATTTGCTGAAGAGGAGTCTTTGGTAATTCCCAGAGCCAATCTCGACGATTTCAGGAAGAGGACACCTCTTACTCCTGTTGAGACGCTGATCTCTTAACCGTCTGCCTGCCAACAGTACAATGATCTGCTTTAATAGGATCCAACCTTACATTGTTGGCCATTCACTGTCATCGAAGGACGGGTCATTCGTTCCTGGCGCAAGTCTAGCGGAACACAACGATGAATTATTAGTGACCTTGGCCTACGCTAAGGAAACACCCGGAAATTTGGCAGTAGGAAATAAAAAAAATCTTATGTATATATGTATGTATATATCGGTTTCAAAACTTCGTTCTACGTTATCCAACACCTAGACTCCACTGCTTCCTATCTTCCCACCGGCCTTCATTTAGGTTTCTTTCGTTCATGGCCTTCCTTATACCTTCCATCCAGTTTTTCTTCGGTCTTCCTCGTGCTCTCTTTTGTTTCAGCATCCACTTCAATGCTATTTTGAGTAATCTTATACCTTATATACCATATATGTATATCATATATATACCATACATATGGTATATATATATATAATATGCCTTACTTTATTCGCAATGTGCACCTACCTCGAAGGTGACTGAAAATTTCATGGTTCTGTTATCAGACTGTAAAGGTGAACATCTCCCTGTAATACACCATGAAGGTACAGAGAGGGAGTAGAAGTATAGTTCCACTCGTTCTTAACTTCGTCAATAAATCAGGGGGGGGGGAGGGGGTGGTGGTCAACACCACACCTCGGCCGCTTTCCTCCTGGGAATAGCTCCGATATCCAATATACACGAGGCTGGGTAAGCGTCAGAACTGGTCAGGATGTGGAGAGGACAAAATCCCTTGCATCCATCGGGGTTCGAAACCCGGCCCGTCCAGCCAACAGTGAACCACTACACCGACAAAGCTGTCTCGATCCCCACTATCAGTCTGTAAGCTAATTAATTAATTAATTAGTGAGAGCCAATTATGTAACATAGTTAGGTACGTCAAGTGGCCAGTTAAATCATTACTCTTCAGTCGCTTTATCAACTGACTATTGAGTCAATTATGTACTGAAATTATGTGACTAGCGCGGAAACTACTACACGTAAGTCATTCTGTTTGTCAACCAATCTGACCGCAAATCAGTCAATTCACTGTGTCGATAAGTTATTTTCTTTACTAAGTTACGATATTCAATTAAACAGCCAATGTATTAATCGATAACTTTGTCAACGAATAAAGCAGATGTGTCAGTCACGCAGCATATATGCCTTTATTTAGGTGGTTAGTTAGCTGCTTAGTTAGTCATTGTCTAAGTTGATTCTTCAGTCAAGCAGTAAATTTTTATTTACTTTGCGTAGCTATTTCAGTTATTTAGCAGCTAGGCAATCAGTTAACCGGCCGGACAACATTCAGCCAGACACACAGATAGACTGTAAATTGTTTAACTGCTTACTTCCCTAGTTAGCTTCTCGGTTATCCAAAGTCCAGTCAATAATGAATTCAGTCAATTTACCTAGATACGTTACGGAAGTAACACAAGTTATTCCACCGTTGTTTACTCGTCGCTCTAGGTACATCAACTCTAATTCTCAAGTGTAATATGACAAGACGAGGCCGCGGTAGCACAGTGGTTAAGGTACTGCGCTACAAATCGGAAGGTCGCTGGTTTCGATTCCAGTTGGTGTCATTGGAATTTTTCATCGACATAATCCTTCCGATCGCACTTTGATCTTGGGGTCGACTCAGTCTCTAACAGAAATGAGTACCAGGAGCATTTCCTGGGGGTAAAGGCTGCCGATTAGGAGGGACGAGTTAACGGGGGAATGGAGGAGATTGCATAACAAGGAGCTAAATTATCTGTACTGCTCACCCAATATTGTGCGGGTGATAAAATGGAGAAGAATGAGATGGGCTGGGCATGTGGCGCGTATGGGTGAGGAGAAGGGGTGTGTAGGGTCTTGCTGGGGAAACCGGAGGGAAGGAGACCA
>Ga0123355_10022481_pt1 | contig 10108 bp, 12 predicted proteins | sample TergutEmb28metaG_3_FD_89872 | JGI IMG/M metagenome (GOLD analysis project Ga0123355, IMG submission 89872) | Embiratermes neotenicus P1 segment gut microbial communities from Petit-Saut dam, French Guiana - Emb289 P1 | ecosystem: Host-associated > Arthropoda: Insects > Digestive system > Gut ...
ACCTTGGGGCTCTGCCCTCACGTAAGCTACGCTTACTGGCCGGGTGGCCCGATGCTTCGCATCGCCAGCTTCGCTGGATGAAACCCCAAACCCCGCAAGCTTTTTGAAAAAAGCTTGAGCAAAAACTTTATTAAAAATCGCGAAAAGCGCGCGATTTTTGGGTGATATTATTATCCTTGGGGGGTTAGTTTTTTTGCTAGGTTCGCGGCCTTTTCATCAGATACAACCACACAAAACACCGTATCGTCGCCGGCAATGGACCCTAGTACATCTTCAAATTCCATTTCGTCCATGGCCAGTGCCACTGCCATTGCCATGCCGCTTCTGGTTTTTATAACTAACATATTGCCCGCATTTTGGACAGAGACCAGACTTTCTTCAAGCAATCTATCCAGGTTGCGTTTGGGGGAGGCCACGTATCTTGTGCCCGACGGGTATCTCTCCAGCACCAGGCCAAGCTCGCGCATATCGCGGCTTATTGTGGATTGGGTAGCATTAAAGCCAGTCCCTTCCAAGGCAATTGTAAGCTCGGACTGGCTGGCTATGTTTTGTTTTTGAATCAGTTCAAGTATTGCCGCATGTCTGTTTGATTTCATAGGATTTTCTTCTTTCGCAAAACTTCATAGAAATGCGCCGATGTTGTTTTTATTATTGTAGCACAAACGGGGGCCCGGGCAATTTCTGCGGTTTCCCCGCCTTGCAATATCTCTTTTTTTTCACCGTCAATCATAAGTACCGCAGGCCCTGCGGGCACAATGCTAATAGTGTCGTCCGCAGAAACCACACATGGCCTGGCACCCAAGCTATGCGGGCATACGGCTGTGATTACTATCATCTGGCCGTAAGGCGCAAGTATGGGCCCGCCGGCAGATAAATTGTAGGCCGTAGAACCGGTTGGTGTGGCCACAATAATCCCTACCGCGCGTATTTCGTCCATGTGCAAGCCGTTTACATACACGTTGTAACGCACAAGCCCGCCGGTGGGGCTACTTACAAGCACTTCGTTAAGGGCCAAGTGTTGCCCGCGTTTGCTGTATAGCATAAGCCGCTTTTGACTCTCGAAGCGCCCGGCCAGTACATTTGCAAGTGCCGTAATGCCGTCTTCCTTGTCTACATCTGTAAGAAAGCCCATAGTGCCAAGGTTTATGCCAAGCAGCGGCACATCCAGGTGTGCGGCCTCTTGGGCCGCCCGTAGCATAGTGCCGTCGCCGCCAAGCACAACCCAAAAGTCGGCCTTCTCACCGGCAGGCGTAATTGTAACGCCCCTGGCTTCCAAAAAGGTTTTGACCTGGCATGTATATGCCAGGCCGCTGTCTTTTTGTTGGTTGGCAACTATGCCTACGGTCATATCCTGTCGAAACCCCGTTGGTTGATGACAAAATTGGCTTCGTCAACCCACTCGTTGATAACCAGGTCGTTGAACATTTCAAACCTACGGGATTCAATTACTCTTGCACGTAAATCCGCTTCAATTTCGTCCAAATCAATTTCGTCATCTCTGCTTACTACATATACTAGTACTTCAAAAGATTCAATATTGCCGGTTGCTTGATCCCACTCAAATAGCGGAATTATCGGCGATACTTCCCCGGGCTGAAGCTCTAGTAGCATTTCCCTGTCTTCGGGGGAAAGCATCATTTGTTCGATCATGCCAAGCAGGCCGTCTTGGCCTGTAAGCGGTATTACATCCACATCGTCGTCTTCTTCAATCCATTCGTTGAACTGGCGGACTATGTCAGCAAAATCTGTTGTGCCCACTAAGCTGTAGGCTTCTTGCATTGCATCCGCATCTTCCAGCACAAGGAGCATTACTTCAATGTCATAATGGTCATGGAGGTTGTTTTCCTTGTAATTTTCCCACATCTCTGCAAAATCTTCTTCGACCAGCTCATAGGTTGGGACATAAATATCCATTAAGCGCGCGCTAACGGCCTCAACGGTAAATAGCTCTGCCATCCTTGCATTGCTAATGGGGAATGTGGCCCCGGGGCCGTGCATCATTATTTGCCACTCTCTTTGTGATTGTGCGGCCGCTTCTGCTTCGATGCGTTCTTCTGCTGTAAGTCCTACGCCATGGGTTTCGGCTCTATCAATCAAGGCTACAACTGCTTGCAGGCTATGAAGTGCCGCTTGGTGTGCACCCGGTTCATTTTGAAAATGTAGCTGATGTACCACTGTAAAATCCGCAACTGCCACACGGCCGCCATCGTAGCGCATAAGCCAGCGCGCGTCTTGGGCGGCCCATATGCCAAAGCCTATTGCCCCAAGCAGGGCCAGGGCTACCACAAGTGCTATCACTCTTGCGACAAGCTTACGACTCTTTAGATCACGTTCGATTTTTAGGTTTTCTTGCTTCCTGTTTGCCATTTCTAATTCTCCTTTAGAATGAGGGCGCTGCCCTCAAGCTCCCGCCGCTTCGCGGGGCTAAGCCCCGCTTCGCTTCCTCACTTGCGCCTTTGGCGCTTTGTTGCGGGTGGGTGCTTCGCACCCATGTTGCGGTGGGCTTGATTTAGTATTATTTTGCGCTTTTGGAACAAATCCTACGCATTATACCCTTTTATGGGGGAAAAGACACTACTTTGCAAATGTTTCATTAAAATGTAATTCTGTGATAATGCGCGAAATATCTTCTGCAATGCCTTTTGCATCCAGCCGGTATCTTTCGAATAACTCGTCCCGGGTGCCCGCTTCTATAAATTTATCTGGGAAGGCAAAGCCGTGGATGTAGGGGGGGGGCTTATTTGTTGTTGTCAGCTCCCTTTGCAGGCTTGATGCATAGCCGCCAACACATGACGCGTCTTCCAGTACGAATACTTGCTTGTAATCGCTCAGGCGCTTAGCCAGCTCAATGTCCAGGGGCTTTACAAACCTGGCGTTGTAAATGCTTGGGTCACGGTTCCTGCTTCTGGCGCGGATAATTGAGGCTACCTCTAATATGGTCTTCATCATTGTACCCACAGATACCAGTGCAATATTCTTGCCTTGGTAGACTTGCTGGGATTTAGCGTACTCTATTGGGGGGACAAAGGCGTCTATATTGGCCGCCGCGTCCCTGGGGTATCTTATTGCTACGGGGCCGGTGTGGCTTAGCGCAAACTTTAGCATGGAGGTAAGCTCCGCACCGTCTTTGGGTGCAAGTATTGTCATGTTGGGGATATGCGAAAGGTAGGCTAGGTCGTAGAGGCCCTGGTGGGTTTCTCCGTCTTCGCCCACAATGCCTGCCCTGTCTATGGCAAAAACTACTGGCAGGTTTTGCAGTGCTACGTCGTGAAGCACTTGGTCGTATGCCCGCTGCAAAAAGGAGGAATATACCGTTAGTACAGGCCTAAGGCCGCCCTTTGCAAGCCCTGCCGCAAAGGTAACGGCATGGCCTTCCGCAATACCCACATCGAAATAGCGTTTTGGGAACTTTGCCAAGAAAGGCTCAAGCCCAGTGCCTGCCGCCATTGCGGCGGTTATGGCAACAATTTTATCATCCTTGGCGGCGCATTCCATTAGCGCGTCGGAAAATACATCTGTATAGCTTGGCACAGGTTTCTTCTTTACCTTGCCGGTACTCGCGTCAAAGGCTCCCACCCCGTGGAAATCTGACGGCGCTTCTTCTGCGTGCTCGTACCCTTTTCCCTTTTTTGTAAGCACATGCACAAGCACCGGGCCGCGGATTTTTTTTACGCCTTCAAGTACTTTTAGCAGTTTGGGGATGTCGTGGCCGTCTACAGGGCCAAAGTAGCGGAAGCCCATTTCTTCAAACAGCACGCCATGGAGTAGCAGATACTTCAGGGACGCCTTTACAGACTCCAGTCCACTGGAAAGCGGCCCCCCAACTACTGGTAGCCTGTCCAGCAGGCGGTGAATATCCTGCTTAGCGCCAAGGTACAGTGGCCCCGTGCGGATATCGTTTAGGTGGCGGGAGATGGCCCCTACGTTTTCGCCAATAGACATTTGATTGTCGTTGAGGATTACTATCAGGTCTGTGTCAGAACGGCCGGCGTTATTTAGCCCTTCATAGGCCAGGCCCCCTGTCATGGAGCCGTCGCCAATTACCGCGATTATTTTTTCACGTTTGATGCAGTTTTTCGGATAATCTTCGCTATACCGCAAATCCCGTGCCGTAGCCAGGCCCAGCGCCGCAGAAATAGACGTGGAGCTGTGTCCCGTGTCAAAAACGTCGTGGGCACTTTCGCTGGTTTTGGGGAAGCCGCTTAAGCCGTCCAGTTTGCGCAAATCGTGGAAGCGGCTTTTGCGGCCCGTTATTATTTTATGTACATAGGACTGATGGCCCACGTCCCATATTATTTTATCCTTGGGGGAATCGAAGACTTTGTGTAGTGCAAGGGTGAGTTCTACCACCCCAAGGTTACTGGCAAGATGCCCACCTGTGACCGCAACGCTTTGTATTAGAAAGTCGCGAATCTCAGCGGCAAGCTGGTGAAGCGCCGGTGGGGGGAGGCGTTTTAGTTTTTTTGGGGTGTTTATACGGTCTAGTAGCATGGGTTGGCTCCGTGAAGTGTATTTATGCCAGTTCTGGCTTCGGCTTGTGAAAATGCAAATGAAGAGATTTGAGGCCTGGACGCGCGAGGATGCTCTTAATTCTGTCCATATCAACATCATCAGGGGTGACTGCTGTACCTTCACTTATATCTTCGCCATTTTGCGTACCATAATGAATGGTGACAGCATAGCCCTGTTTCATTTTTTCTGCGAAAGGGTTCTTGGATGCGTTGGAAAAATCATACTCGTCTCTCATTTTATTGCCTCCTATACTGCACGCGTTCGCTTCTTGTAGCTTCGCGAGCTGATATTATGCGGATAACAGAGTCATTGTCTCTATAGCAATGGCATACCATTAAGATATTCGATTGGTCACTAACCCCAAGCACAATAAATCTTTCTTCGTAATCAGAATGGGCATCATCGGATTTATACAGGGCGTCGTCATCATCAAAAACAGTTATCGCTTCATCAAATGTAATCCCATGCTTTTTTTCGTTTATTATTTCCTTGTCCTCGTCCCAGTCAAAAAACATCCCAAGAAACTCAACCACTATACACCTCTACGCAACAGGCACAAACAGCATATGCAAATCTTCTTCCGCTATCTCAAAATAAAATAACCGCCAAAAATCATTGCGGGCAAATATCGAAAGCAGCCGCGAATTAGTGTTGGGGGTAAATACCGCAAAATACATCTGATACATACCATTGTGGCGCACAAAGGATGATTTGTGCACACTCATGTCGGCAAGCTGGGGGCTTATGGCCGCAACATCAATTTCCCTGCCAACACCAAAATCCATACCGCACTCAGAGTCGGCGTAAAAAAGCCTAAACTGGGGCCAATTATCCCAATCTGCTGACACAAACAGGGCTTGGTAGCGCCGGCCGTCAAAGTTAATTTCGTGATGCCAAATGCCTAAGCCGTCCAGGTCGGCTGTCACGTATTTTCTTTCTGACCAGTTTAGCAGGTCATTGGTTTCTATATATAGCAGCTGTGAATTGAAATTGGTGTACCACATCCTGTGGGTGTCGCCGTCACGCATGATTACTTTACTCATATAATGGTCTGCCCCATCTGGGCAATCCAGCATGATTTCCAGCTCCCCCCAGTTAACTAGGTCGCTGGTTACAGTCCTGTAAACCCTATGATGGTCGCCATGGGGGATGTGGCGGCCATTTTCGTCCCTGGCCAACGAACGCCTAAACCATAATTCCAACACATCGCCATTACGTATAAGAAACGGGTCAGAATAATAGCCGCCCTGGCGTACATCCGGTGGTGTGCCTACTACGGGGTTTACTACACCTTCGGGCACTTCCCATATAATACCGCACTGGGAACCCAGTATAGACGGGTTTTCGTGGGCATTGTTGGCATATGGGTAGGGCGTTATTGCCATGATATAGTGAAAGCCCATGAATTTTTCTTCAAAAAACAAAACATGTGGATGTGCTGTTTGGCCGCTGCCTTCATAGGTCGCAATAGTAAGAAATTGCGGGTTGAGAACTATGCCTTCTAGGTGCTCTGCCACTTCTACTTGAAGTTCAACATGCGCCGGTTCATCACTGCTTGCACATGCCGCCAGAATAACAAGTACCAGCCATAGTAGCGCTAATAAGATTTGCCTTCTCATTTACTATTTTTCCCGGTGAAGAGTGCGCGTAACCAGCTGGTGCAGTGCGTCATTTTTTTGCTGAACCCGACCAAGTACATCGTAGGCGGCGGTTATTAGCCTTGTATATTCGGCCTCGGCCTGCTCTAGCCCATGCAAGGTTATATAGGTTGTCTTCTGGTTTTTGGAGTCACTGCCAATGGGCTTGCCCAGCTTATCCTCTGTGGATGTAACATCTAATATATCATCCCGCACTTGGAATGCCAGGCCTACTATGCCGCCAAGATTAACCATATTTTGCAGGATATCATCTTCTGCACCAGCCAATATGGCACCTGCTTCAAAGCAGGCGGTAAACAGGCAACCTGTTTTGCGCCTGTGGATACCAGCCAGGGTTTCGGCGTCGATTTTTTTGCCTTCATTTTGTATATCCGCTACTTGACCGGCAACCATGCCGTTTACCCCTGCGGCTTTTATTACTGTAGTTAGGGCCTTGGCGGCATATGGCGTGTCTTGAAGCCGGTTTGCCATCACTTCCACTGCAAGGCTAAGAAGCCCGTCACCTGCCAAAATTGCCGACGCTTCTGTATAGGCTTTGTGGCATGTGGGGCGGCCGCGTCTAAAGTCGTCGTTGTCCATGGCGGGCAAATCGTCGTGGGCAAGAGAATATGCGTGTATCATTTCTATTGCGCATGCAAAGTCCAGCGCCACGTCGGAAAAATTGCCACTCAGGGCTTCGCAGGTGGCCAGTAGTAGTTGAGGGCGAAGTCGCTTGCCTTCGCCTAGTACGGCGTAGGACATTACTTCCCTAAGATGGGGTTCTTGGCACTGTAAAAGCAGTGTTTCAAGTCTTGAGTTGATTTGTGTTATATAGTCAGCCATTGTGCTAGTTTCCTCCGTTAAAGGGGCTGAGGACAAAAGCCTCTTTGGCGTCTTTTTGCAGTGCTAAAACTTCAGATTCGTAGGTGCCTAGTATGTCGCCGCAGTTTGTTGCTAAGTCCAGCCCTTCTTTATATAGCTTGATTGCGCTATCCAGGGTGGTTTCGCCGTCCTCAATGGCTTCTACTATGTTTGTTAGGCGGGCTAATGCTTGTTCGAATTTTAGTTGTTTCTTTGCCATTTTATCTTCCTCTTGCATTCCATAATATAACTAATGTGTGTCTTGTTGCACCAGGCGACCGCTTTTGGCAAAAACGACGTCGCGTGATGTTGAGTGACTATTGGTGGCTAATTTGCCAAATATAGGGGCAAGTCGTCCGTCTTGTGGCCTTTGTAGGGGCGGGGTCATCTTGCCCGGAAGATATATTAACTTAACCCGTTGCGCTAGATGAATGATAGCAATATCGTCGCAAACGTAGCAATCGCTTGTAGGGGCAGACCTTGTGTCTGCCCGAGCTTGCCGCCAGCGCACACTTAGCCCAAACATAAACGATTGTGCCAACTATATGGCTGTGCGGGCAGACACAAGGTCTGCCCCTACAAGATAGCTTTGGGACTAAGTTGACACTTATGGGGAAGACCCACCCCAAAACATACAAACATGAAGTTAGTCAATATTCAACACCTCGGCCACAACACGCCCATCGGCCCATTGCAACGTAAGTCTTTCGCCTATAGTAAGCCCTACAGCACTACTTACTCCCCTACCCTCTTCGTCCTGCACCATAGCAAACCCACGCTTAAAGGCCGCATATGGCGACACTTTTTCCAACAGGGCCGCGCCGTGGGCTAGCTTCTGCCTTTCAAGTTCAAGCCTACGGGTAGCGCGGCGTGTAAGTTCGGCCAGCAATTGCCGTGCTTGATCATGTTTATTTGTAATATCGCCACGCACAGCATCATGCAGACGGCTGTATATATCCTGCAAATATGCCGCCACTTGCGCATGGTCATATGCCACCAGCTGGGCGGCGGCCGTGGGCGTGGGGGCGCGGTAATCCGCTACAAAGTCAGTAATAGTCACGTCTGTTTCATGGCCAACGGCCGATACAACAGGGATACGGGAATCGGCAACAGCACGTGCGGTGACCTCTTCGTTAAAGGCCCACAAATCCTCTATAGAGCCGCCGCCGCGGCCAATAATTATTACATCGGCCTGCCCCCAGGCGTTTACGTCCTGCATGGCACGAGCCAGGTCATCGGCGGCACCCTGCCCTTGCACCTGAGCCGGTACTATTACCAGCTTAATAGCAGGGTTACGGGCGCGTATGACTTTAATTATATCCTGCACTGCCGCACCGGTTGGGCTTGTGATAACCGCCACACAAGATGGATACTCGGGTATAGGCTTTTTCCGCGACTCTTCGAAGAGGCCTTCGGCGCGCAATTTCTCTACCAATTGCTGAAATGCCAGTTGCAAGCCGCCAATGCCCGCCGGTTCCATTTGTTCGACATATAGCTGGTACTGGCCGGTTTTTTCATACAAAGAAAGCCGCCCAAAGGCAACAATTTTTTGGCCGTTTGCGGGCCTAAATTTTAGCCCGCCCGCACTACCTTGAAACATAACACTGCTTAGCGCGGCAGACGCATCTTTCAGTGTAAAGTACATATGCCCAGAAGAATGGGCGTTAAAATTAGAAATTTCCCCTTCGATAAACAGCTCGCTAGCTAGGGCGTCGGCCTCCAGCATCCGCTTAATATAGCGGTTTACCTGGCTTACAGTAAAGGGCTTTGGCATTCCAGACTTAGTCACGGCCGGCCTCTTTTATGCCCCTTGCCACATTTCCAAGCACACCGTTAATAAACCCCGGGGAGTCATCGTCGCCATAGACTTTGGCAAGCTCCACGGCTTCGTTAACGGCAACGCCGTAAGGCACGTCCGGCTGGGTTAGCATTTCAAAAATTGCCAGCCGCATCAGGGCCAGGTCAATTTTATTAATGCGTTCAAGCTCCCAACCCTTTAGGAAGTTACTAATTACGCCGTCCAGTTGGGCTTGCTTTTCCAGTGTGCCCCATATTACCCTGTCTATATACTCGTCATGGCCGCCTGTTGGGCGGGGTTCGTCTATATTGTCCAGATATTCATAATACAGGGTTTTTAGCCAGGCAAGATTTTCTTCCGGCTTTTTTGTATCATGAAAAGGAAATTGGAATATAAGCAAAAAGCAGTGGCGGCGCGCTATGGATCGTGTCATGTTTTTGCTCACATCCGGCGTTTGCTTTCGTCAACAAGTGCGCCCACGCTAACATTGACCTCTACCACGGTAAGGCCTGTCATTGTTTCTATTGCGCTTTTTACCCGCTGTTGCACGTCGCGGCTCACTTCTTGCAATTTGATGCCAAATTTGACGCTAATGGCCAAATTAAGCATAACCGCGTCACCTGTTACTTTTACCGCAACACCTTTAGACAGATGCTTGCGCACGTATTTATTGTTAAGATCGCTTAATATGTTACCTGCAAGGCCTGCTACACCTTCTGCCTCAAGGGCGGCGGTGCCGGCAATAACGGCCAGCACATCGTCTGCAATATGAATTGCACCTGTGCCTTCGGATTTAAGTTGTGTCATGGAAAATCTCCTTTCTTTGTTAAAAAGATAAGACAGCAGGGCTCCGCCCCGCACCTAGGTTGCATAGGCGAGCAGCAAACGTGCCTTTCGTTTGCGACCAGCCCCGTAAGCTTTTTGAAAAAAGCTTAACCAAAAACTTTGGTAAAAATCGCGAAATGCGCGCGATTTTTGGGAATTATGATTTATATGGTATACGGATTATATCAAAATCTTAGGGTTTTGCAATGTGATACGAATCTCGAAAATCATCGTCGTCGACACATCGCGAAAAACGGCTTAAAGCTGCCGAATTTTCGCTCGGTTGCCGACGTGATTTTCAGAGATTCGTAATAATTGACAGCAGGGGCCTAACTGCCTATAATACCTTTGTGTGGTGGTTGCGCGTTGCGCGGTTGTGTCATAGTATGTAGGTAACAAGGCGCCATGGCCAAGTGGTAAGGCAGAGGTTTGCAAAACCTTTATTCGCCAGTTCGAATCTGGCTGGTGCCTGGAT
>Ga0123355_10022483_pt1 | contig 10108 bp, 7 predicted proteins | sample TergutEmb28metaG_3_FD_89872 | JGI IMG/M metagenome (GOLD analysis project Ga0123355, IMG submission 89872) | Embiratermes neotenicus P1 segment gut microbial communities from Petit-Saut dam, French Guiana - Emb289 P1 | ecosystem: Host-associated > Arthropoda: Insects > Digestive system > Gut ...
CTCACTCAGACGCGTTGCTATGGCCAGCAGGTCTCCGATTCCATCGGTCTCTGCCGTCTCCATATAAGGTGAAGAGGTCATGTCCGGGAAATAACCCACAAGCTCCTCGCCCGGGGTAAGGGCGAAAACACTCTCATCGCCGGATCCGGTCGTGAGATTCGCATCTACCAGAAGAGCATATTCAAAACTCCGAACCACAAACTCCATTACTTCTTTGTCTCCAGCTGCCTTGGCATATTTCTCCATTCCCAGCAATCCCCGCAGGTGAGCGCCAGAATGCGCATTCCTTTCCGTGCCCGGATGAGAGTAGAAGGTACCGTCCGGACCATAGAAATTCTTTCGGAGGTAGTTAATCACTCGCTTTGTCAGCCTGAGGCCCGGTTCATAGCCCAGCACATCAGACGCTTCTGCCAAACCCAGCACTACGTTTGTTCCTTCCACCTCAATGGGGTGGGTTGGCATCGGAGGATGATAAGGTTTGCTCTTTGCGGCGGAGAAAAAGGAAGGCCAAAAGTAGGCATATTCCCCCTCCACCACTGCCAGACGGTTCAGACCATCAATCAGTCGACGTGCCGAATCCTTCCACGGTCCGTTGGGATCTCTCCTGGCATACACCGCCAGCGTGCGGAGCATGCATCCACAAAGATAGGGTTGAAGAATCTGGTCTCCGGGATACCTGATAGCCTCGCCTTTTGGAAGTTGATACCCATCAAGGCCCTCAACGCCCCATGGACGTCCCTTCAGTGGTGCGTACAGCAAGCCGTCAGGACCCTGGAGTTTAAGTGCTACCTCCATCCATCGCTGGTCAACATGGACGTTCTGCTCACTGCCGCTCATCAGCCGGTTCCGTGCCGTCGCCTCGATCCAACCTTCCTCCCAAGGCTCCATCCAGCACAACAGGGTCATGGACGGCGGATTGCTCAAGGGCGAGAAGACAGAGTAGACCTCGTAATTGGCAGGTTCGTACGTCGTCTCAGTCAGACCGTTGACCGCTACGCTGGCCCGCTCTGCGAGATCCAATGTGTCCGGAACGGTCACTTCGTACCGTTTACCTTTAAAAGAACGCAGCTGAAAACCGGCAATATTAGGGTTGATATACCCAATAGGATCTCCCGGTTTCCACCCTGCCAGCTTGTTACTAGCGTGGCCCGTAGCGCCAAATGCAATGTTTGACATCGAACTGAGATTCCGCCCGATTCCGAGTGCCATAGCACCCATCACTCCAGCTTTCAGCAAATCCCGCCTCGTCATTTCATATTGCATCTCATTGCCCTCCTGTTCGGCAGAGACTCACTAAGCCAACGCCGGACTCTTAGGGTCTAATCCCCAAAAACGCGCCAGTGCATCAGCGACCACGCTCCATCTCGACCTTTGTTCTATTTGCCTACTCGAAAATTGCTGTATACGATATACATAACTCGAGCTCTTGTCAACGTCATGCTCCTCACGTCATGCTCCTCAGGGTGCGCGACGTTTACATTAAGGCTTAGTTCCAACGGGACTCAAACGTGCCAATCAGCTGGCAGCAGCGCAGGGCGATAATGGCGTTGGCTCCGCGCACGGTCCAGAACATACCGTGTAATCGGGCTTGCGGTTCAGCTTACCCGAATACTCAACACCGGTTCCAAATTCGGTTCGCTGGGGATAGCGCCACCCACCGAGTCGAACCCCACCAAATTACCAGAGGCATGCGTAGTGCCCGCGTAAAGCTGGAACGGCGACTGGATGGAAGCCGCTGGAAGCGATGGCGAAACCGAATCATACCCCCTCGAACGTTGGAGCGGGCGCGCGTGATTGTCAAGCCTCCGGCCCCAGCCCGAGCTATTCCGGAAAGGAATTTTCTATTTTGCGTTGACACACCATTTCGTCAAATTTATTGACCTTCCGGTTAGGGACCCCGGCACGGGGCGAGACTTCCATTCTTTTTATACTGGCATGCAATCCTTGCTGCACGAGGATTTTTCTCACCGAGTCGACAGGTGGCACATGGCGGGAGCATTGAGTTGAGCGCCTTCTAGGGCGTTTTGGCAAACGCCTTGAAATGATCTTCAGGAGGGGGTGTGCAACACCCAGAAAAATAGGCGGCTGCACAGTTGGGAAACGCTCCAGCAAGAAGTCACCCGGGAAGTAGGCTAGAGCTGCAGCTAATTTTCCGGCAACGACAAGCAAACCCGGGCTTGGAGAAGCCGTTGAGATGGCGGTCCGGTCCGCCATGCACCAAGCCGGAGCGAGCGTCTTGACCCAACTACTCGAGTTTGGACCTCTTGGCCGCACCGGCGGCAGCTGCCGTGTGCCTGCGGCCATGCAGCCAAATACCTGGGCGTAACGCTCGAAGCCGGTGCGTGAAGCCCAATCTCTCCGCCCCTGCTACTGCGTGCGAGCATTGCCACCAAGGCGGTTTCCGAATGGGGTGTTCGAATGGGGTGTTCGAATGGGGGAGTTGACAAGTTCGCGGGTAGGTTTTACACTCCCCCTGGCTATGTATACCGTATTCATCATTATTTATACCGCCCGCATTTGCCTTGCTAACAATTCGGGAGGATACGCGATGAAACGGTTTCGCGAATTACTAGTCTTGACGATAATAATTCTCTTGGGCGCATGCTGCTGGGTTCCCCAAACGGCTTTCGCGCAATCCCAAGCAGCGACGGCCGCCTTGACAGGTTGCGCTTCGGACCTCAGTGGCGCAAGGATCCTCCCTGGAGCAGAGGTCCAAGGACGAGAGACTCACACTTCGGATTTGAGCCAAGTCCTATCTCCTTCCGCCATCCATCAACTGCCTACGCTCTCGCAACATCCGACGACACTCATTGTACTAGGAGTAACGGTTAGCTATATCACTGGTCAACGACAGGATGGGAGTCAATCCACCAGTTCGAATAACTCATTAGACCATAGTGGGCGAGTACACTGTGGACCAAGTGTCGCATCATATTCCTACTTTGGTAATGATTCACTATACGAAAGGACCTATTATCGCTCAGACCATCCCCTTAATACACACTTGACCTGCGTGTGAGTTTTGCTATTGCGGACTCACGCAACCATGCAGAGCAGATATTCTAACTGGCCAGCGAGGACTCTGAAATGAATATGGCTCTAAGTGACCATCTAGACAATCTTGAAGAGTACCTACTTTATTGTGAAGGTCGACTCGCCGATCCATATCCGCTGCTTGAGTGGCTTCGGGAGAGAGATCCGATACATTGGAGTGAGCGGCTCACCAGCTGGCTCATTACTCGATATGACGATGTTTACGCGTGCCTAAACGATCCGCGCTTAGCATCCAACCGGGCGTCGGCCTACATGCGTGTTCTTCCTGAACCGCAGCGAAGGGAACTGGAACCATTAGGTGAACATATATCGAATTGGTTAGGGTTTACGGATCCTCCCAAACATACACGCATGCGGAAACTCGTGAGCAAGGTATTTACTCCGAGGCTTGCGGAGGATATGCGCGACCGTATCCAAGCGATAGTTCACGCACTCCTTCACCGTGCGCGGTCAAGAGGGCAGATGGACATCATCAAGGACTTCGCATTTCCTCTGCCAGCCACTGTAATCTGTGAGATTTTAGGGATTGACTCCGATAAACAGGAGGAATTCAAGGCCTGCCTCGATGATATTAACGCTTTTGTCGGTGGGTTCGGTCCATCCTTGACAAAGATCGCGAACCAAGCCTACGAAAGCCAAAAGAAAGTAGCAAGCTTCCTCCGCGAACTTGCACTCCAGCGTCGCAGTCAGCCGCTCACCGACATGATCAGCGCGCTGGCTGCCGTCGAAGGTATAGATGGAGGACTAACAGAGCAAGAGCTACTTGGGCTGTGTGTATTTCTCTTTTCAGCTGGAGAGGAAACAACGGTGAGCTTAATTGGAAACGGCATGCTTCTCTTGATGCGCAATCCGGATGTTTTACAAAGGCTCAAGGAGGAGCCTGAATTAGGCAAGTCAGCTATCGAAGAGTTTCTCCGATATGAGAGCCCTATTCAGATCCTACCCCGTCTTGCCGTTGACGACATTGAAATGCGGGGTCGTTGGATAAGAAAGGGGCAGGCTGTGATACTTGTCTTAGGTTCGGCTAACAGGGATCCATCAGTATTCTCGGACTCGCACCAGTTGAAAATTGATCGACAGAATAACAGGCATCTAGCCTTCGGCTGGAATATTCATTTCTGTCTTGGTGCTCCGTTGGCGCGAATCGAAGGCCAAATCGCGATCACTAGCCTGATACAGACATTTCCAAACATCCGCCTTCAAGACAAGAACGCTTTAAAATGGAGAGACAATCTTACGATCCGATGTCTCGAATCACTGCCAGTGCAGTTGTGAATGCGCATTACAGGAGTGCCTGGTCACTGAGAGACACACGCAACAGTTAGAGGAGTAGTCGAAGATAGGGCATAAACCAGCAAAGGACGAACATTATGACACGATCGAACCAGTGTTTGACGAAGATTCCAAGGAGGCGGTTTCTTCAGGCTGGCGCTCTCAGTCTGGCAGCAGCGAGCACGAGTCAGGCCGAGGTTTTTGCTGAGATGAAGGGGGCCGCTGCCAAAGCTGTGGGCGCTGGGGACCCGGGTCCATTCCTGCCAGACCCGAAAGCCATCGGAACAATTGAATATATCAACCCCAATCCCCCGGCTTTCCAGGCTCCGGATTATCCAGGCGAGTATTACAACGCTATAGTTCCAGCGACGCTCGACTTGGCTGAACGTGCTCGCTTAGCTGTGCACGCAATGACCAGCATGACGAACCCGAATCTTGATTACGAGATGTATTTTCCCGTGGCACACATGGCACAGCCGCCGGCCATGTACGTCTCTCAAAGCGACCTAGACACTTGGGGTATGTTCGGAGAGGCAACAGCCCTGATGCGGATAATGAGCGGCAGCAGAGAGAATCTCCACGTTGACAAAACATGGATGGAGGTCATGCTCAAGGGGCAGGGTTCCGACGGAATTATCTATTCCCCCACAACAGGCCGCGATTGGACCATGTATTCAGAGGCAATGCCCGAAGGCGGTGCCGCGGGGAGTGAGAATCCCACGAAGCAGTACAGCCTATTGAGTTTTGGCACCGCCCACTGGCTCCCTGCCACGTGCCTGCTGGCGCAGATGGACCCGCAAGGCCCGTGGGCGGAAGCCGCGCGCAAGTTGGCTGGCGGGTACGTCCCCTTGATGATCAATAAGGGCGCCGACAGAAGCTATCTCTTCTCTCCGTGGATGTACCCTGGTCGGCTTGTCCACAAGCTGGCGCACAACATCATGGAGGAATCCATCTACACCGCGGGCACTCAGTCCTGGATCGCCATGTGCTTGGTCATGTATGACCGCGCCCTGCATGACCCGCCCGCTAGCCAGTTGGCGGAACGCATAATGAACTTCAACATCTTCGACCGCGGCGTGAATGAGTCGGAAGGACGCTTTCATGAGTCGCCTGAGGTCGGGGATGGCCCTGCTAAGGGACAATATGCCCATTTCCTCACCCATGCAACGAATATCCTCGCCAGCATTTACGTCTACATGCAAACCGGCAATAAGCCTTTGCTCGATCGGGCAATCAAGTCATATGAATACGCGAAACTGAAGGGGGATCCACTGGTGGGGTTCTTTCCAGAAGTGTGCAGCGACTATAAGCAGGTCGGGTCGCGACCGTGCGAGACGTGCGCTACAGCCGCCATGGTTGTAGCTGCGCTGATGCTGGCCAAGCTAGGCTATGATCGCTGTTGGGATGAAGCGGATCGCTGGATACGCAACCAGCTCGCGGAAAATCAACTCACGCAGATTGATTGGTTGAGTGACGGCCACCTGGATTATTCCCGATCGAAAACATCTCCTGACTTTTTCGATCCGAAGCGGTATACCACGGATCGCGTTGCGGAGCGGACCCTCGGTGCTTTCGCCGGCTGGGCGGGGCCCAACGACTGGGTCTCACAGGAAGACTGGGAAGGCGGCAACACAGAGAATATTGTTACCACCATTCAGAACTGTTGTACTGCGGATGGCTCACGGGCGCTCTTTGCTGCGTGGCGGGATATGCTTAGCTACGATCAAGGTGTTCTGAAGGTAAATCTGCTGTTCAACCGTGCCTCGAAGTGGGTTGACATCGATAGCTATCTCCCATACATGGGTCGAGTAGAGCTGAGGGTCAAAGAGCAAGTTAAATTAGCCCTCCGTCTGCCAGAGTGGGTCAATCCGGGTGATGCGCGGTGTGAAGTAGGTGGGACCGTGCGCGCTCTCACGTATGAAGGACGGTACGCACAACTTGGCCGAGCAGATCGAGATGAAACGATTGTGTTGAGCTTTCCGATCTCGGAACGGACGGAAAGACGACGCATTGAAGGATCTGATTACACCTTTGTCCTCCGAGGCAATGACGTAGTGAGTGTCGATCCAACAGGAACGTATCTGCCCTTATACCAAAGGGCTCACTATCGGCTAGGCCGCCCGCTATATGAAAAGGTGACACGATTTGTTGTCCCCCAGGATTTGTCCTGGTGGTAAGTTCTATTTTCTATGAATTCACGCCATCATGCAGAGCCAAGGGATGTAAGCTGGCCAGCAAGGAACCTATCAGGATCCTAACTATGCCCTGGAAGGCTACCGTGTGTAACCGCAACATATAGTATGCTGCACCCCTGTAGCGCTTGACCTTCTGTTGACTGCCATCGCCAACGCTGATAACCATTGTGTTTGATGTACTGGAACTTTCGACAAATCATCGCTTATGTAAATGCGCCACGAGAAGCGACCAATCCGTCTCATTTCAAGGCCCCTCATCGATTGGACACAACGCTTGGTATCTTCCTAATATTTAAACAGAAAGGTGGACGCGTGATTCGTAATTGAGTGGCCAGCTAAGGCGACCCACACTTACACATTGACTAACAACGATTAACGGAGGCGGCACGTATCACACTCAACGTGCCATGAGGCTTGTCTTATACCCACCAAATAGGTACGTTAGAAGTTAGATTAGATGGATGTTTACTTGACTCAGGTAACCACAACCTGTAGTATCGTGGGTCCATGAAGGATTTTCCGCGCAGCCTGCAGGAATTTGATCAGCAATTCGCGACCGATCAAGCGTGCCGCGACTACTTGTTCCGGCTGCGCGGGTCCCAAGGTGTTTGCCTGTCCCCGATGTTCGGGCTGTCAGTATTGGCCGGTGAGGTCCGAGTTCCTGGAGTGCGCCAAATGTGGCCACCAGACCTCGGTGACAGCGGGGACGACCTTCCAGGACACCCGCAAACCGCTGACCGATTGGTTTCCCGCGATGTACTGGGTTACGACTCAGAGGAACGGGGCGAGCGCACTGGGCGTACAGCGCGTACTCGAACTGAAGGGCTACAAGACCGCCCGGACTTGGCTGCACAAGTTGCGTCATGCGATGGTTCCGCCGGGAACGGACCCGCTGACGGCCGGGTCGAGGTGGACGAGATCTTCACGGCTGTTGTAGATGAGGGCGCGCGCGGGCACCATGCAGGACGTAAGGCGTTGACTATTATTGCTCCGCAGGAAGATGGGCCCGGGATCGGGCGGATTCGTATGTGTGGCATCCCCGACGTCTCAGCAGAGAGTCTGCTGCCGTTCATGAAGGAAGCCATCGAGACTAGCAGCACCGTTAACACTGACGGCTGGGTCGGTTACGTCGCTTTGGAAGTCGCCAGCTATGATCACGAGGTCACATTCGTAAGCGGGAAGAAAAAGATCGCATCGGAACTGATGCCTCGGGTTCATCGCGTGGCATCGTTGCTCAAGCGCTGGCTAATGGGCACCCACCCGGGAGCGGCAACTCAGGAGCATGGACGACTTCACTTCCGATTCAACCGTCGCCGATCTGCCAACCGCGGGGAGGTCTTTTTATCGCTTGCTGCAGCAGGCTGTCGCCATCAATCCGGCCCCTGTAGGGGTCACCTGATTCAAGCATATATCTACGTTGGACTATTTAGTTTAATGCCAGTTGCGGCAGTGTGGATTTTCCGTTTAATTATATCGCGGGTCGATCAGTAACAGGGCTGCATACATGTTATTTGCTTGATTTACATCATAGTCAAATGCGAGACAGTAAACAGCTATAATGAGAGAGCGCTCGATTTCGGGAGGTCTTCTTATGAATCACAGACTAGAGGGAAAAGTTGCATTGATCACTGGAGCAAGCAAAGGAATCGGCCGAGGATTGGCGGTTGCGCTTGCGTCGCACGGTGCACAGGTTGCCATCAACTACAAGATGGACAAAGCAGGTGCTGAGGCGACAAGGTCAGAGGTAAAACAACTAGGAGGGACTGGAGAGATTTTCCAGGCAGATATTGGTTCCAGGAGGGCATTCGAAGAATTAATTAATGCGACCTGTCAAATGTTTGGTGGCCTCGATATCTTAGTCAATAATGCTGCCAGAACTCGGTTCGCCCCCTTTCGTGAGATAACTGACGAGGATTTTGAAGATGTCATCAATACCAATTTACGAGGTCCTTTTTTTGGATCGGCAGCGGCCGCCGCCAGAATGTTCCAACGAGGAGGCGGAGCTATCATAAATATCAGTTCGTGCGCCGCCCGGTTAATGCTTCCACTTCATTCGGCGTATTGCATGGCGAAAGGTGGCCTGGAGGCGCTCACTCGTCAGCTTGCGTTAGAGTTGGCTCCGCACGTTCGGGTCAATGCTATAGCACCGGGCCCGACGAGCACGGAGAGGAACCGAGGATACGATCCGGAATATGATCGTCAGTGGAGTGCGGTGATTCCTGCGGGGCGTCTAGCTCTCGTTGAGGATTACGCGGGCATTTGCGTTTTTCTCGCTAGTGATGAGTCCGCATTAATAACTGGACAGATTATCGGTGTGGACGGAGGATGGACTGTAAAAGGCTATCCCCCGGATATGTCAAAAGCCGATTTCTCTAAAGACCGTGTCCGGGATATCGTTTAATGTCGCGGGCGAAAGCAGGCACAAATCGATAGCAATATGTAATGAAGAAGTGGGTCTTGCGGGTCTTGCCTGCCGTGTATCATCCAACGCGACGGACGATCTTTTTTAGGTTCCAAGACGGGAAGTTCGACGAGGGGAGATCTTATGCGAAGACCGCAGCTCTTGCACCTTTGGGGAGTTCTCACGGGCGCTGCCAATGCTCGCGGCATTAGTAGAAGAACGGTCAGCTCGGCATCAGTTGGCTCGCCATCAGGATATCAGAACAAGGTAAGGGAACACCTCGCGCATCTTGTCCGAACACGACAAGACGTCAGCGACTGGCTTGCCGGTCGGGCATTTCCGTTCAGCAAGTACGATGCCGCACTTGGTTATTTGCACCGGGATCGCCGCTTTAGACAGGGTATCGATAACAGTGTGTGCACCTATACCTATGATAAGTCTGGAGCACGCCATACCATTATGCACTCTGAAAGACCTTGCCGCATTAACACCTATGGAAATAGTCTTACCAGCTGCGAGCAGGTCAACGATGGGCAGACATGGCAGGAGGTGCTAGCCGCCTTTCTCGGCGAGCCCATCCGAAACTATGGCATCGGGGGATATTCGGTATATCTAGCATATCTCCGCATGAAGCGTGAGGAAACAGTCTATCCCGCGCCGTACATCATCTTCAACATTGCTGACGACGACCATTACCGCAACCTGATCAGTTGGCAGGAGATTACGAACGGGAAAAACTGGCAACATTTTCAGCCACCGCTGCCATATATAATTGTTGATCCGGCGAGCGGCCAGTTCAAAGAGATGACGAACCCCTGTCCGACGCGAGAATCGCTATATAACTTATGTAACCTGGATTGGGTTTACAACAGATTCAAAGACGATTTCGTCCTAACGCTGCGGCTCGCTCAAGGAATGGAGAAGAACCCCGACCACGAAATTGTGCAGATGGTCCAAGCTCTTGCCTCAGAACAAGGGATGCAGACGCGTGTGAATTATAGTGGCGACGAGTTAATTAAAACGGCCGACTCCCTTTACACTCAGGCAGCGATTTTTGCCAGCACGCGCATTATTGATCAAATCGAGCAATTTGCGATAGCCAACCAAAAGAAAGTGCTTTATGTACTTTCCTATGGCCCAGCGAACGTGGCGAAGAGACTTCAAGGCGAGAAACGCTTTGACCAAC
>Ga0123355_10022484_pt1 | contig 10108 bp, 6 predicted proteins | sample TergutEmb28metaG_3_FD_89872 | JGI IMG/M metagenome (GOLD analysis project Ga0123355, IMG submission 89872) | Embiratermes neotenicus P1 segment gut microbial communities from Petit-Saut dam, French Guiana - Emb289 P1 | ecosystem: Host-associated > Arthropoda: Insects > Digestive system > Gut ...
ACCCGAAGGTTAATTACTGCTTTCACAACAGCCCACCACCTGCCCCTATCTTCAGCCAGATCAATCCAGTCCATGCACCACCACCCCATCTCGTTTTTTGAAGATCCATTTTAATAGTATCCTCCCGTCTACGCCCACATTCTACATAAAATTTGAAAAATTTCTGGGGTTTGGGTCACGTCACAGCAGTGATCAGAACATTATGTCATCATTACAAAGCTACTATTACTATTTTACTTTCATTACACTTCCGGTATTCATAAGTAGGTGGGAAGTTTATACAGGTGGGGTTAATAATGCAGCAGAACTACCTTTCGTCGTAAAACTAGCCTGCCTTCTGAATACCCATTAAGTATCAGAGAAAATGCCAGGGTCTGCCATGTTATTGCCATAATAGCAGAACTACAAGCCACAGAAGCGAGCTGCATTCATAAAAAATAACATATTTTGTTGTTTTAACCATGCTTACTTAAAATAGATGTGTTTTAGCTTCCTTTTTTTTATGAGGCAGTGTCTGACAATTTACATATTTTAATAAATAAATATACATATTACGGGGAAGGAGCAGTAGGTTACCGTAGTGAATAGGCTACGAGTTGAAAGGCAGAAATATCTAGTTCCATTTCTAGCAGTTGAACGATATTATTTCATTTTACAGAGTGTCAAGAATACTCTCAAGGCGCACGTAGCCCCTATGCAACAGATAACAGAAATCCTTTCTCAAGGGGCCACTCACCCCCATCTCATGTCAATGTTACGAATACGTGGAGCTATAGTTTTAATCCTCCATATGATACACACATTGTGTCCCGCGACGTAATGTGCAAACTTCAGGAGCGTATTCTACAGGTCATGTACACCAAAAAAGTCTGATAAACTACAGTTCGTTTCGATACCCTTATGAAATTATGCGCTAATGGCGCAACTGCTGGCAGCATGCATGTGTGACGGTGAGCACTACGAACATGTGTAGCAATAACCATGAAACATCAATGTTGCTGTAACGTTTAAAATAATGACAATACAGACGAGTTGAAAAGGAAAATTTTATTCAGCGTTACATTAAGCTTGGTATCAGAGCCATTATTAGAATTTTCGTCCCACAAATGACCTGTAGAACACGCTCCTGAACACTGGTCATTACATCACAGAATACGCTGTTTGTTACTGATTCCATAAGAGCAGGTGTTACATTGTGAAACACTGAAGATTGTTAATAATACCGCCGTACGTGGGATTCCGTTGAAAACACAGGAAACATTGTTTAGAGCAGTCCCATTACAGGCCTCGAGTGGCCCAGAGGGTTCCAGAAAGTTAAGGTTCCCAGATTTCCTGACAACGGCACAGGTTGGTGGTAGGTTGTCAGCCTTACGCACCGGCCGCCTTTACCCCCAGAAAATGCTCCTGGTACTCATTTCTGTTAGAGGCTGAGTAGACCCCAGGGCCATAGTGCGATCGGAAGGATTTTATGTCTATGAAAAATTCCAAAGACACCAGCTGGGATCGAATCAGCGAATTTCCGATTTGTAGCACAGCACCTTAACCACTGTGCCACCGCAAAAGTCTGGTAAGACAAGGTCTTAAGCATTTCTTTTATTTGTCCTGTCGTCTATTGCAGATATTCCTAAACTAATATTTTCTGGATTCTCACACGAAAGCACTTGAATAGTACATTGGTGCAGTATCGTACTCAAGTATGACACAGCCAGAACCGTGATTTCCAGTCAATAAACTTGTGGAAACTAGATGAACAATAATTACAATTTTTCTCTATTTAGGTGCTTGGGTACAAGCGTAATGGCCAATAAGACAACAACAATAATAATAATAATAATATGTACCTAAAGACAGGGGGACCGCGGTGGCACAGTGGTTAAGGTACTGTGCTACAAATCGGAAGGTCGCTGGTTCGATTCCAGATGGTGTCTTTGGATTTTTCATTGACATAAAAATACTTCCAATCGCACTATGGCCCTGGGGTCGACTCAGCCTCTAACAGAAATGAGTACCTGGAGCATTTCCTGGGGGTAAAGGCGGCCGGTGCGTAAGGCTGACGAACTTACCAACATCCTGTGCCGTTGTCATGAAATCTGGGAACCTTAACTTCCTGGAAACCTCTGGGCCACTCCAGGCCTGTAACGGGACTGCTTTACCTTTACCTAAAGACAGAGGGGAGAAGAAAGAAATTCTGCGTGGGCGAAAACCGCAAAAAGTCGCTGTGCCTCACTCCAAGGCCTTTCAGGAGCTCTGCAAGGAAAGTGTTGATATGAACTTACAAAGGCAACAAAATAACTCCGAATGGCGTTAATGTTCTCTTTTTTCCCTTTCACAGATGTGCATGCTACTGGACATATTTCGCGGGACACGAATCCTGAGTGAATGGACTTCGATCTACCTCGCCCTTCCCATCTTCGCCAGCAGTGCAGTCAATCCTTGGGCTTACGGCTATAGAAATTCCGAGATCCGAACTTCCGTTCAACGGGTAATGGAAGAACTTCTGGGTAGATTAGGTTACGTTCCATCGCATTATGTCTGTCCGGAACTTTTGGCAGCCACAAATGGAGATCAAGCAGAACTAAACAGTTTCGCTTCCCACGTACGCCTGTGTGCGGTCTCGCCCAACCAAACTACGTTGCTCTTAATCCCGTCGACAAGACAGGACACAGCTGAGGGGAGCACTGGGGTGACCACTGTGAAGGAAACGGTCGTACACCTCGAACTTCCGCCAAAGATACAGGCGAACGGAGAGAAAGTTGGGATGTAATGTGTTGCTTCATTAAATAAGTACAAACCAGTGACCATTGAGATATAAACTGGAATGGGAGGATTGTACAAGAGCAGAGAGTGTGTTCATATTTTTGTTTACGTAAGATATACTGATACATTTAAAGAATTGAATTGTCCCTGAATTTTAAACGCACATATTCATTGACCTAAAATGTTTCTCAAGGTACTGATTTTTCCCAGTTTTTACGATTCTGTATTGTACACTCTCGGAGAGAGAAATATGGAGAAACTCATAGCATAAACAGAATGCAAACTGCAGCTATAAAGAAATCAATATATTTTTGCTCTTCAACTTCTTTCTTTATTCCCTATCATTATCACACCGATTCACCATTAAATGTTCACATTAATTACATAAACATTATGATGCAATTTAAGGTTTGAAAGTAAATTTATTCTTTCACGAGACTGTTTTATCTGGTTAATTAAAATTACACTAATGAAGAAATGTAGTAACAGGTTCAATACGCGGATTCCTTGCTGTTATGCTCCAAATAACTTCTCATCTACCCTACCACACGCTATCTTAATATAGGAATACTGAATTACACAAAACCACAACTTCAGAACTTCTATGCATCTGAAAATTGATCTCTCAAGCTAACGGAGAAACATACATGGAGGCTATCTTCATTGCTGCAACGTGCATTTCGTTGAATCATTTAATTAACACACCAACTAATACACATATATAAAATTTTTTACATTAAAACATTTAAAATCGCTCCAAAATATTTCGATCCTAAGATCATCTTCAGGGACTTACACAATATGACATGCTGCCACAGCACTAAATTAATATAAGAAAATTAATCAGTAAGTGTATTTTTAAAAATATGACTTTAGCAAGGAACAGCTTATCTCCCTGAAGATGATCTTAGGATCGAAATATGTTGGAGCGATTTTAAATGTTTTAATGTAAAAATATATATATATATGCATTAGTTGGTGTGCTAATTAAATGATACATTGAGACTGCTTCAGAAAAGGTGTTGAGGAAAACACTTCGAGCTAAGACTCGAGACTTAAAAGAAAGGTGAAGAAAGGTGCACAAAGAGAAAATCAACATTTCGCTTTCTTTGTCAAATATGGTGGGTCAATAAAAGTAGACACTGTTGGTGCAGCATGCCGTGAGACAAAGGTGACATATGCTAAGAAAACTGTAGTCGAAAACCCTGAGGGAAAGACCTCAGCGTGATTGGACTTTTGGTGTGAAAATGGATCATAACATTAAAAGGGTCGAGGAGGGAAGTGGTCTTGATTCATCGGGTTCATCTTAGAAGCCACTGGCTACCTTTTGCGAACACGGGGATGAACATTCACACATTATAAAAGGAGATCAATTTCTCAACTAGGTCGGCAAGTCCTAGTTTCTGAAGAATAAATCGGCTTTTTGGAGCTGGTTCCTTAGCTATTCAATTTCAATATGTTATCCTTCTCTATTCAAAACGCACATTTCAATTTCTTTCTGTATAACATTTTTTAAAAGGCCATGATTATTATGTCCGTTGCACATAAGGTAACGCACGCTTGAAGATTTGCGGCATCGAACACTGTCAATAAAATATTCTTCAGGCTATGCATAATGTCAAATATAATGTACGTATAATAAAGAGACCGTTGTTACTAAGCTTCAGAGAAATAGGAAGCATGCAATAGTAAACATTCACCTTTATGAATTCTTGTATGGGTGAAATTACGGTGCCAACGTGTCTTAAGACACAATAAAACAGCCCTCTTTTTTGCGAGAAAAACAAGTCCAGTGATTTGGTTACTGCAGACCGCTACAATGGGAAGGGAAAATACAACTCCCTTTTGTTTCAATCATACAATTTTGAAGAACTTTGGTCATGAAAATAATGTAAGTATCCATCCTCACTACATGTATTTGCCATCCTTTTCACACAACAGACAAGGTACGTAGCAGTCGCATTTCCAGGCTCCAAGTTGGAAACGTGCCAATGATGAAAACTTAAAAAAAATTAACCTGCGAATACGTTATTCAGATATTACACTTAATGTACGGTAAAATATAAAGTTATTAACAAATATAAAGTTATTAACAAATATTACACGTCTTTGTAGTTGCACCGTGCATGTTGATAGTATTAAGTCCTTTATTTGTCCAACTAATGCACACAATTCTTAAAAAATTGTTAAACCCTTAAAATAATTTAAAATTGTAATAGTTGCTCCAACATGTTTCGGTTTACATAAACCATCATCAGGGAACTCTCAGCCTGTGCTTCGTTGAAGTTACAATGTAGACTTCAGTTACATATTGTTATTTGAAGTTATCGCTATTGTGGCTGCGAATTTTGCTCAGTCCTGTTATGCGTGTGGATCGTGCACTGTGCACTGAGCAAATTACGCAGTTACACGCATAACATGTCTGTGCAAAATATGCAGCCACAGTACCGATAACTTCAAGTAATAATATGTAACCGATATCAACATTGCAACTGACGAAGCACAGGCTGAGAGCTCCCTGATGATGGTTTATGTAAACCGAAACATGTTGGAGCAACTATTATAATTTTAAATGATTTTAACAGTTTAACAGTTTTATAAGAATTGTATACATTATTTGAAGAATAAGAGACCAACCTGATGTCACAATTTATTAAGTTTTATTTTACTTCTTCTATGCTCAACATGTTTCGGATATTAATACATCCATCGTCAGAAGCCTGCGTCCTTTCTGTTGTATCACCACATTGGTTGTGTGTTCTTATAAGAACACGCAACCATTGTGGTGATGCAACAGAAAAGTCGCAGGCTCCTGAAGATGAATGTATTAATATCCGAAACATGTTGAGCATAGAAAAAGTGAAATAAAACTTAATAAATTGTGACATCAGGTTGGTCTCTTATTCTTCAACTATTACAATGATGCACGGTCCAATACACATAAGATGTGCGCATTAGTTGAACAAATAAAGAACTAAATATTATTCATGTTTAACCTCGAGTATGTTTGAGCAGGGGTCACTGCTTTTGCTACGAATTTATTATGTTTTTCAGATTATAAATTTAGGAACAATTTTCTAACCCGTTATTTAATTCGCCAAATCGAACGTAAATTTTTGGCAAAAGAACGACTGTTCTTTTGGAGTTTCATCTGTCTGCTCATACACTTGCCGGGTTCAATCGGCACTTTCAAATACTATCTTAAACACTTCATTCAGAAATCGAATTAAATATGTTGCGACGATATAATCATTTCCCATATGCCAGCAGTACGTAACTTCCGGAGCTACGAGAGAAGGATTGAAGTTGAAATTAATGGGTTCTGACAGCAGTGACTACGAATTCTGGTATTTGACGTCGTGTAGTTTGACAAGGCAGTACCGATGTGTCATCGGATTCTGCTGCCCCCATAATTGCGGGAAAACAACCCTGATAAAACAATCTTTAACTAAGAGTTTAAAAAAAAGTATTTTACAGCTCGAAGTTTTACAACAGATTACATTTCAAAACTTCGAAAGGATACGAGGTATTACTATGAATTTAAAAAAAAAGCCCTTCTAAGAATATTTAGCGGTCAATTTCTTTCTACAGTAACAAATAATGTTACCAATAATCACTATATCCATACATAAAAAGGTAAAGGTAAAGTGATCCCGTCACAGGCCCGGTGTGGCCCAGAGAGTGGGTAGAGGTATAGCTCTACTCTTCCATGACCGCGGCACTAGAAGGGGGTGAGTGATCAGCAGCACGCCCCGGCCGCAATTTACTCCCGGAAAGGACCCGGTACCCATTTTACAGGAGGCTGGGTGGGCCCCAGGGCCGGTTTGGACGGGCAGAAAATCTCGTCCTCATCGGGATTCGATCCCGAACCGCCCAGCCCGTAGCTCAGTCGCTATACCGACTGAGCTACCGGGCCCCCATATCCTTACTTAGGTTACATTACATTAATATTCAAATACCCAACCCTAAATCGTCGGAATAACAGCACTTTAACCTGTTTTTGGTATAAGATAACAACCATGTTTTCTTGTCCGAGAATTTATTACATCCATCAGTAATCCTGATGCCTCTGTCTGAGATCTCGTTTGGACTAAAACTGTCTTAGTACAATTCTCTAAGAATAAATGTAACCGGATTCCCAATCCCTCCTCCACACATGCTATAATATTTCTACTGGTATTTTTCACGGATAGAACTAAACTAATGGGGGTGTTGTTGGTTGAAGTTCCCGGTTCCCCTACTGCAGGAAAAGAAAAAGTAACGGGTGTTAGTGAAATTCCCTTCGCACTTGACAAGATTTATACCATTCGGAAGACGATCTGCCAACTCTAATCATTACTTCCACTTTCAGCCATTGTCATGTTACGACTATCTTATTTTCTGCTCCCTAAGTAAACATTTTATATTATATTACGCTCCTAATTTTTGTTTATAAGCTACTTCTAAAAATAAATGATATCGTACTAACAGTGAGTATCGTGTTTGAAAAGCTAACTGAACTGCAATTAATATTCTTAAGGTAGAAAGTTCAACTTCTGCCAAAGGGAATCTTAGGTTATTGTGTGAAAAAGTTGCAAAAGCTATGGGTCAAGAAAGTGTTAAAAATTATTATATAAAAGGAATCAGACTAAATTGTGACACCTGCAGAATTCTAGTAAACAAAGGGTAGAGTTGGCCATGAAGGCACACAAGGCGCGTAGAGGTATAGCTCTGTTCTTTCTTTAACCTCAGCGCTAGATAAAGGTGGATGGTTAATGCCAGGCTTTGGCCGCTTTACGCTCGGGAATTACCCGGTAACCACTGTATAGAAGGCTGAATGAGCACCAGGGCCGTTCTGAACGCGTGCAGAAAATCTCGACCCCAACGGGATTAGATCCCCGGACCGTCCAGTCCGTAACGAGTCGCTATGGCGGCTACGCTACCCCGGCATTAAAGTTAGTCTTATGCCAAAAAATAAAGGTGAATTGATTTTATGTGACCCAGGATAGAAACCGCTGACGGATTTTTATGCATATGGCAATGACCAGCGGAACTAATTTCACCTGCCCAAGGTTAGGAACAAGTGACGGGCTGTTATGAATACAGCAATTAACCACCGTAGCCGATAAAATACGGACAATTTCTTGATCAACTGGCAGAGCATTAGTTTCTCAAGTAAACCTTTAATACACTCAATAAATCCTTCAGAACTAACGTACCAGACATTAATTTCTTCACGAACTGATATTTAAAATATTTTAACACGCATCCAAATTTACTAGCGCCACATCTCCGTATGTTGTTCTACTGTTTCAATGTCATTCACAACCAAGTTTAGATGCTCCCCGTCGGCAACCAAGTGGAACAAAGTGCTCGGTGTGTTAAGTGCTATTCATTTGGACCACCCAACTCAATCCATTAACAAAATACAGTCACATAACCGTCAAATTCATACTGCCTTTGACTTCAGTCCAAACTTTTAGGACAGAATAGAGCAGTTCCGTGTGAACATTCCTTCTTAATGGTTTTCTGGGGATTCTCTGAATGTTCGTGATGGTAGCATTATTTCACAAGGATTATGCTGGAAAACGTCACTCAGGGGTTATTTTTCGACACGTTTAACATTTCGGGGGTTTGGCACTTCTCCCATATTAAGGCATGTCTTTGTAATATTTTTATTTTCATGTTACTGCCCTCAGTTGGGCTAGAACGCGGCACCTTTTGAATGCCAGACAAATAAGCTAAGGAGTATAGATACACTCCCAAAATGTCATATAAATGACATCCAATATACCTCAATAAATAATAAATAACATAGCCTAATTCTCGCACATATTTTTCTTTTTCTGTGGTGGAACAGCCCAAATCGGTCCAAGGGTCCCTCATTTTTGAGGTTTCTAGATTAAACTTAATTAAACACACAGCCCGTAGGACTCCTCTCAACAAATAATCAGCTCGTCGCAGGGGCCGCTAACTACGCGGCAGACAACAAACACAAAAGACGAACTTCCATGCCACCTACGGGATTCGAAACCGCCATCCCAACAATCAAGCGGCCTCACATCTACGTTTTAAACCACACGGCCACTAGGATCAGCTAGAAACGGAATATATACCTCCCACCAACAAAGTTAGCCGGTCTCACAAACCACAACACAGTAATGGGATCTGTGCTATCTTTACAATCGGCACGTTCTCATTCATTCACCGTGACGTCATTTAAAGGCCTGCCTACAGATTTCTTTTGGTAGGTATACATACAAGTTAGTGCCTTGTTCATTACAAGAAATAGTGTCGCGAGATACTTCCATCCCTTTCCTCATCTTTCTCATTTTATAGACGTCGTTCTTCTGCATTCCTCCAGTTGCCTGTACCACATTGCGATAATACTCTCAAGAATATTAACGGTGTCACATCGAGCACACGTTCTGAGAACAGCTATATTACTCGGTACATGATTGTACAGCACTTCTTTGCTTAATTAAAAGTGATGTTCTTTGAATTAATTGAAATTACACGTCAAAGAAAGGATACTGGTGTAATATAACAACAAGTTTTAGTAGAGCAGGCAAATCGAAGCATTAAGAGGCACAAGAGCCGTCTCCAGTTATTTAAGTACGAGGACACCTACAAAGAACCATTCTGTTCAGAAGCTGTAGATCCAAAAATAATATTTATCATTTTCACATACACTTATTACAAGAAACACGGGTTCGTGCATTATATTTAGAAAGGCGCATTAAATTCTACGAACAAAAGTCAAGAAAATGGATAAACTGGCCGCAATCATAAGTGTGTGTAGAAACTTATATCGATGTTAATTATTATCATCAATCATTCGCAACAACACTTACCTCATAATTTATATACACTTCATTCTATGGACCAATCAATAACACAGCTACATATCGTTGCAGGTAGGGAGGTGGCACAACTGACACACATTTGGAAAATTCAAAATCCTTAGTGTGACCGAACAGCTCTATTAGGAAAGCTTTAACAGTCCCTCCTATTACCCGCAATATTTCGCACCACATTTCCATTCCTTTCATACAACAGCAGGCAAAATGTCAAAATTGTTTCCTCCCCAAGTTTTCAGCTTCACAAGCCCACTAATCTTCGAAACTTCGTAAAATCAATCACTGCAAGATAAAAGGAAACATAGATAAATTTCATCCCCTTATACTGCTCGTCTGTCGTACACAAACAGCCACAAATTTTCGAATTCAGAATACTGAGTTTGGCCTAGGGTCTTGTTACCATAACGGTCGTGTATTCCGTTTTGCTGCAAAAAGAAAATTCATATTGTGCCGTCGATATACGTCCTTTATTCCACCAACAAATGGTACACACACACACACACACACACACA
>Ga0123355_10022485_pt1 | contig 10108 bp, 8 predicted proteins | sample TergutEmb28metaG_3_FD_89872 | JGI IMG/M metagenome (GOLD analysis project Ga0123355, IMG submission 89872) | Embiratermes neotenicus P1 segment gut microbial communities from Petit-Saut dam, French Guiana - Emb289 P1 | ecosystem: Host-associated > Arthropoda: Insects > Digestive system > Gut ...
AAAGAATGGGACAACTGCGATAGATGTGGGTTTCCTCACCCCATCGACATGTTGAGCATGCAGTTGGGGTTAAAACTGTGTAAAGATCACGGGTGTTTTGATGACCTAATCTCGTACTACCGATACCAGGTCATCTCGAACATTCTCGAGAATGATGATGAGGGCCGTACTGACAAACCAGACGTCTTTATCGACCCACAGGAGTTAACATTTTGATTAGTATTCTCGCATACCACCGACGCGCGGTTGAGCTAGAGTTGGGGAATCGTGCGGATATCGTCCAAATGGGCCCTAACGGGGAGCCGTCGCGTGTGGACGAGTGGTTGTGGCAGAGCTATCTGGGTTTCGCGCGGACGTATGAGTTTTCCGAAGCGCAGGTAACCATCTCCGGGCAGTGGAAAACCGGCATGGACGCGATTGTGTGGCCGGACAACTGTCGTGCGATCGACAGTATTAAGTTTTACTGGCCGAATGGAACAAGCGTTCGTACCCGGTGGAAAGACATGGATTACCTCCGAAGATACCCAACCGGTCCAAGCACCTTGCCGACATTCGTCTACCCGTTAATGTCGATTGGACCTCCAGCGATAACCGCCCAGCATGGTAATCGCATTTATGTAAGGCCCTACGCGGACCAAATTATGTACACATACATTTTAGACTACTTTGTTAAGCCTCAACAAATCGTAGGTGAGGATAGCTTCGACCCACCCTACGTGGCGAAGTCACCATTTGATATCGGGGCGACGGAGTTTTTAGTTGGAGATGACTGGCTCGAGATAGTCGAGCTGGGTGCTCAGCTGCGCGGGCATATTAATCTAGGCGAGCCGGACAAAGCCAGCGCGATTCAACAGTTGTTGTTTGGTGTAACGACCCCAACGACTGGTAAGATGGTACCGGGCCTTATCGCGCAGGCGTTGAACCGACGTCAGATCATGGCCCCGCGCATGGACTACAACATCCAACCCGCGCAGGCTAAACGGGACTATACAAACGTAGGGTAATATGCCGTACACAAAAAACCCGATCTCAAAACCGCCTTTCGGAGGATGGAACGACTCCGCGCCGAGCGCGGTGTTGCAGGCGAGCTCTTTCCGCCAGATCACAAACTGGATGATTCGGTATAACCGAATCCATCCATTTTTTCAAACGAGTTTGTGGGCGGAACAGAGCATATTGGGTTCGTCCACGTTAATGAACGCTCGCACGTTTACAGACCAACAGGGGTTTATCCACACGTTTTTATTGACAGATACCGGCTGGGGGGAGATTGTACCGGGCGTAGCGGGTGCACCCTACACAATCACAAACGTACCGTGGACCGCAGCTTATCCAACCTACACCGCGTCTCAACTCTTTTCTGTTGTTGTCTTTAACGGGCAGTTGTACTTCGCCAACGGCGCTATCCCCCTAACAATGTTTAAGGGAGACGGTAATGTTTATGCTGTGGGTGGTAACAATCCGAATTCAACTCCACCTCTCATACCTGTGGGTGATTTTCCGGGCTCGGCGTTTTTTCTTGCCGCGTTCAGTGATCGGTTGTTAGCGCTCAATACGGTTGAACCGTATAGTTTACTACCCGGCAGTACGAATTTCCCTTCAACAATCCGGTACAGCGCGGTTAATAACGGGTTGGAGTGGGATTTTACCGTCGATACGAGCGCGGGTGAATTTATCATTTCCGACGCTGAAGATGCGTTGAGTGGATGGGTGACAATCAACCAAACAGGCTTTGCGTTTCGCCGGAATGGTATCACCGCGATTAGTGCTACCGGCAATCAACTGGTACCGTTTTTCGTGGAGAACTTTTCTGTCGGGCCGAATGGGGTGGGCGCATTTCTCCCGTACTGTTTAAGCGCGTACGGCACGATAGCATGCTTTGTCGCGCAGGATGATGTATATACATTTTCTGGAGGGGCTCCACAAGCGATTGGGAGTACCGCGCGGAGGTCAATTTTCCGTGACTTGGGTACGTCAAGTTCGACTCCTTTTGGACTGATGGTTGGATCGTTCCAATTCGTAGATTATCTGACGTACTGGTTAGTCGTGCCGCAGGCGAGTGATACATTCAGTAGTTTATGGATCTTTCACTTCGACGATAAAAGTTGGATAAACGTACACTGGCCGTACGGTGCGTTACGCAGCGTAAGTAACATCGCGACAGCATGAGTATAGTTCTAAACCCGAGTTCGATCAATATGGGCGTTGTTCCTTTAGGGGCTGAGGCGGCAGTCCCCTGTAATGCTCAAAACACCGGTCAGGCCAACGTGTCGATCGACAGCATTTCGATCGCGGGTACTCCAGGTCCGTTTAGTGCTTTACAGCCCGTCGGGATTAGTTTACCGTTTTCGTTACCTCCGGGCGAGGCGTTGGATTTTGGTGTAACATTCCAATCGTCAACCGCGGGCTCATTCAACGCGGTGTGCCAAGTCGTAACGAGTCTTGGTACGTTCACAATCTCCTGTACCGCGACAGCCGCAGCTAACCCGTTAATAACAATTTCACCTCCACAGTTAACGTTTCCGGTTCAGATCGTGGGTAGCTTTCAGTTCTTGACCGTAACAATCACGAACAATTCTGGTTCGCCCGTGCCGTTGACAAATCCGGTCTTTTCCGATCCGACATTCAGTTTCGTCCCCCCAGCTCCGGTTTTTCCCGTAACGATCGCCGCGGGCAGCAATGTAACAATGAACATCCAATCAAACCCAGACGCGTTCGGAGCGTTCGTTGGAACGCTCACAATGACGGCTGGCGTGAGTGATATTTTAACAATCCCCATGACCGCGATAGCGGTTTTGTTTTTTGAACAGAACGCGTTGACGGGTACGGATTATGTGTTCTTGCTGGGGTTTGGGGCGCCGAGCGATGTGCAGGAGGTTGATCCGTTTAACGTGAACTCCGAACTCGGCCAAACATTAATATTCAACGGAACGTTGTGGGATGGGGTAAGCTCGGAGAAAGTAATCAGACGGTTACAGTTTTATTATGAAAACTTTGGAGTTTGCACGTTGACTGCCACCGCGCAAGTACAACGTTACGATCGTAACGGGGGTGTGTTTACAGACCAAAAAACGTCAACCGTGACGTTCGGTACCGTTGAAGCGGATGAGTTAGAATATTCGGCGTTTTTTGATTTTCAGGTGGCTGGTGAAATAATCAACGTAACGATCAACCGTGAGCCGAACGCAGGTCCGTGTTATCTCTACATGTTCGTTCCGTTTATCGAACCGAAGGGTGAAAAGGTCGAAAACGTATGAAGGTAGAACAAACATACACACTGAACGACGCGCAGTACTTAAGGAGGAGGATTGAAAACACCGGCCGGGTGGTAAACGGTTTGCTTGAATTCGGTAACCCAGCGAACGGTAACATTAACATGAGCGGGTTTTGGGTTTCAGTCAACACCGGCGCGGCTAACACACCTTTCACAGTAACACACAACCTGGGTCGGATCCCCGTAGGCATGTTGGTGTTTAGTGTTGATCAACCCAACGCGGTGATACAAAGCGTGAGTGTAAGTTCATGGACAACGGTAACGGCACAATTTCAATGCAACGTGGCGAGCGTGAATTTAGTGGGTTTCGTCACCTAAAACGGATTGATGAAACCAACACGACCCCGCAGCGGTTTAAGTGGTTGTGGGATCATATTTGCGTGTGTGAGGAGGCGTTTGACGATTTTACGCGGGGCAGACCAGAATTTTTTATCGATCGGTTTCAAAACCCGGATTATGAATTTTACGAGGTTGGAGATGCGGGGTTGGTAATTTTGAGCGATGTGATTGAACGAGGGACGTGTGAAGTACATTATTTAACATGGAACCGCGAGATGGGGATGAGTGGACAGAAGAGCGTGGCGCGGGAGTTGTTGGATTATGTGTTTTTCGAACGTAAAGTACATCATGTTGTTGGCTTCATCGCGTCAGTAAACGCAGTCGCGGTGAGGTTTGCTTTGTCTGTTGGAATGAAGTTTGAAGGGGAGATCCGAGAACGGTTTTTGTTTCGTGATCGATATTACTCAATGCATATTTATGGAATGTTGGATCGTGAGTATGTGAACGTGAGAGGGAGATTGTCATGACCATAGGCGCGCAGGGTTCCGCTGGTGGGCAGACTTCATCGACAAACCAATTGACAACAACCCCTATGACCCCGATCTTTAACCAGTTGGCGGGGGCCGGCGGCCCATTAACCACGGGTTTAACAACTCTCGCGTCGGGGGCGGGTATCACCCAAGGTATGCAAAACATCACGAACTATTCCAACCAAAACCTCGAAACGGGTATTCAGGGGATGAAGAGCGCGTTTGCTGGGAGTGGGATGGGACAAAGTACCGCGCTTGCATCCGGTATAAACCAACTAACACAACAGTCTGAGACGGGGTTGCAGGCAAGTCTGTCACAATTCCAGATGCAGGGGTTGACCAACCAACTAGGAGCGTTGGGTGAGATCATCGCGCTGGCGCAGGGATCGAGTGCGGTAAGCCAAAACACGAACACATTTGGTTGGAATGCGGGCGGAGGATTTAGTATTTAAGGAGCCTTTATGGGAGGATATCTACCACCACTACCGGGACCACCCCAACTGCCAGGACCTCCGGGTCCGGGGGGAGGAGGAGGTGGAGGTGGGGGAGGACGAGGGCAAGGACAAGCGGAAGATCCGAGTGAAAGCACTCTATCCTACATATCTCACGGATCGAACGTGCTCGACATGTTCGGGAGGTTCATTAATAGGAAACAGCATGAGCAAGCGAAAGCGTTGAGCGATTTTCAGTCCGCGCTCCGCTTGTCCCAGTTCATGCCAGTCAGTGACGCGTATTTGAAGAAAAAAATGAACGCGTCTCCGTTGAAGGGGGTGTTAGAGACCGACCCAGCGAAGGCTGATGCGTGGTATAAGTCAATAACAGGACAGGATGTAGATGGTCAGCCCGCGCAGACTGGACAAGCCGCGCAGGGTAGGGATCCGCGTGGAGGACAACAAAACGTACAGGGCCAGGGTAGAGGTCCAGGACCAGCAAGCAAACTGCCTGGTTTGGCACAACAGGGCGGTGCCGCGGCAATGCAAGGCAGCGCTCAGATGCCTATGCCTCCAAACGCCGATCACCACACGCAGGATTTAGTCAACATGCATAACCGTATCGCCGCGTCGGGTAAGATGGCTAGCCCCCAGGATATGGCGTTGATGTATTGGAAGGGTGTAGCTGCTCGTGCCGCGAAGATGCAAAACATGCAGATGATGGATGATCAAGCGCGGATGTCAATGCAGATGCACATTGACCAGTTATGGGATCGCGCGTCGGGAAAAGGGCCGGAGGCAGAACGGGCGCAGGGACAGTTAATGCAACTAGGACAGATTAAGCCCCCTCCACTGGACGTGACATTATACAACGACATGAGTACGGATGAAAAGCAGACGTACCGGCATAAGATCGAGGGGTATGAAACCGAGCAGGATAAAGCTCAACGTTCGCAGGGAATCGCCGACCATTTAATCGCGCAAGGGATAACGTCCGACCCTGAGGTTGCGATGAAGATTGGCGATGCGCTAGCACACGGTAACTCAATCCCACCCGAACTACGTTCCCAAATGCATGTAAGTGCGGTTCAGTCGTTGCAAGGGTTGCAGTACATGGGTCAGTTACAAGACATGGGGTATGGGGGAGCTGACCTGCAGAAAGCAATGGACGCGGCAGGTTACGGTGGGATCGCGAACTCAATCCCTACCGGGTTGAAATCGTTACGTCAGCAAGAACTTGAAATAAACAGCAAGCGGTACGACCTTGAGAAGCAGGAGCTTGATGTTAGGTTGGACATGGCTAAAAAAGCCGACCTCGCCGCGGAGACGGCCGCGAAGAAAGAAGCCGCGCTTGAGGCGAAGGATCGGTTTCTTGCGTTAGGGGAGATGGAAAAAGCCCACAAAGGTACAGTCACTCCCCAAATGTGGGAAGAAGCACGTAAGAACTGGATGGAGTCAACCGGATGGGATGCCCACAAAACCCGAACTGTTTGGGATAGAATATTGGGGCGGGAAGAAAACACCGGCGAGTATGAGTACACGCCAAAGAGGGGGACGAAGGAAGACGAGGATGTTATAAAACAGTCGGCGGGCGGACAAGGTGGGCAGGCGCAGTCGGGCAGGCCCGGCGGTATGAAACCCGTGCAGGGGTTTGACGCAACAATGTCGGCGATCGGTACGATGGGCAGCGCGTTGGGTGGTATCGCGCGAGGGATGTTGGGGGCGGCCGGCGCGCGGAGTAAAGCGCGTGAAGATCGGGGGAGTCTTTGACCAACCCGTATGGAAATCGTTCTCGATAGATGAGTTGGCGAATGAAGTGACCCAGATGGAGGGGCCGAGCAAAATCGCTATCCGTAACAACAACCCGGGTAATTTGAAGGATACCGAAGGCAACTTCATAAAGTTCGACACAATGGAGGAAGGGCGTGCTGCGTTAAAACAACGTTTACGAAACTGGCAGAGACGCTTCCCCGACATGACGATCGAACAGTTTAATCAGAGGTATTCTCCAGATAAAGGAGCGCATAAAGGGGACAACCCCCCGGGTACGGAGGAGGGTCGAAATAAATTCTTACGTAGCTATCTCAAGCGGAGGGAGGGTCTATAGTGGCCGACGGGCAGGACCAACCAAAACCGTTCAACGTACTCGCGCAGGGGTTCCCGCAGGATTTACCCCAAGACCAGTACGATTCTCTCCGTCAAAAATATTTCGACAACGTTGTTCGACCCCGTTTGTCAAAGTCAGGTAATCCCGAATGGGCGTGGACGGAATTCAAAAAACAGACGGAACGTCCCAAGATGGGAGGCTGGGCTCGCGCGGCTTTACCCCTCGCGCAGGTCGCGACAACGATGGCGACAGAACTAACCAAACCATTACCAATCCTGTTTAGTAAATCCCCGTTAGCGAAAGAGTACGCGCAGACAGCTCAATCGATGGAGAAATATATCGCGGGTAAAGCCCAGCGCGAAGGTTCCTCACAACTATACGGGGTTGTTGGGCATATCGCCGGTGCAGCGTTACCTTTCGCGTTGACTGAAGGGGCTACTACCCCATTATTGGCCGAAGCGTTGCCTGGCGTGCGGGCGGGTATGGCGGCGGCTGAGGCTGCGGGTGAAGTTTACAAAGCCCCGTTGGCGTTTAAGATGTTGAAGGTTGGGGTGGCCGCAGGCGCGTTGGAAGCGGAGGAAGCAGAAAACGGACATAGGTTGACCGCAGGCGTGCAAGGGTTTACCGCGGGTATGGCGTTTGAGGGAGCGATCGCGGGAGCTGGCAAGGTATTGACGTCTCCGTTAGGGCTGGCTGGTAAATTAATCCGGACGGGCGCGAAGCCGGAGGAGGTGGACGAGATTGTAAAGAACGCAGTCACGGGGGACAAACCCGTAACGCCGGTCCATGATGAGATTATCGCGGATCATATTAAGGAGGAAGGTAAAACAGTTAAGTTGGAAGGCCGCGCGCAGACTATCGTTGAAAACCCCAAATCGAAGGGGGTTGTTGTGCGCGGTCATACCCCCGCGCAGGGTGCTGGACAATCGGACGCTCCGTGGCAGGTTGTGGTGAAGGGAGGGCAGGAAACTGCTGCTGTACGCACGGTCCAGAATTATTTACGCCGGGGTGGGGTTGTTGACACGATCGAACATTCTCCCCGCATGATGAATACCCTCCGGACATATTTACGCATGATGGAGGCAGCCAACAGTGTTAAGCTTGATAATATCCGAGTTGAACACACAGGCGAGGGGCAGGCGCCTGTAATCGCGCGCGAGGCGCGGGTAAACGGTGTCAGCACTGAGGCGACAGGCCCGGCGGAGGTTGTGAGTCAGGATCCCGTGCGCGCAGCTCCGAGCAATCAAGAGATGGCGGCGGCGGTACACAATCTCCGCGATAAAGATGGGTTCGCCCTTCAACCTGGACAGGAGTACGTCATCCTAAGGGATTTGGCTCGTATTTGGGAACCTAGTATTCCCGATTACCAAAAAGTGTACTCGGCGGAGCGGTTACGGAACTGGAACTTGGGTGAAATGGTCCCTCCCCAATACCGTATTCCGGAGGACGTACCCCAGGTGTTTGAACCGACTACCCCATCTATAGAGCCGGGAGAAGAGCCCAGCGAAATTGAACGGCTACGGCAGGAAGAGATTGAGAGTAAAGCCCCTGAGCGGTTTGGTACGCAACGTTTTCAAGACATCGGGACGACAACCAACGAACCCCAGTTTGGGACGCGAGGCCCCGAAGGTTGGGAGAGTATTGAGGGAGGCGCGAGACGCGCGGCTCGAAAACAACCGAGTAGAGTTCCACCCTCAGAACAATACAAGCTTGAGATTCGACCCGACGGTACGTTAGAACGTGTTTTGTATAAGGTTGGGGTGGAGGCGGTTCCAAGACCAACGCACCTGCGTATTTCGGGTTTGACCGACGAACAGATGGCGAAGTTTCTACCTCCAGGCACCGATCCGAGTAAAATTGGAGGGTTTGTTACCGGTCCGGAAAGCGCTGTCGGTATCGCGCAGCGGTTGGGGCTGCCCGTGTTGCCGGCTGGCCAAATGGACAAACCCATCTTAGTCACGGGTGTTGATGCCAGCAAGAGGATTTTATATCATGAAGGGTGGCACGTATTATCGCGTAAGTTGCCGGGTGTAGCGAACATTTTACGCGAGGTGGGAGGGGTGGCGGAAGAAATCGGAGACGGGCTTGCGGGTGAATTCAAAGGCTACGCGGACATGCGCCCGGAACTGCGGAACGAGGAGGGGTACGTGCATGTGGCTGAAGCGATCCGCGCGGGAGACGCAAACCGATTGGCGGAGCTAGTCCGGTACGACGGGACTGTGGATGAGGTCATTAAAATGGTCAACGACAAGTCGAAAGCGATCGTTGACCATCTCCGCGCGAACGATCCCGACTCGTTGGCGTCTCGGCAGACGGTTAGAAAAGCGGAGGACATGATCAGGAGAACGGCAGAAGGGGACCGGATGTGGGAACTCCAGATGTCGACCGAAGATCATTTAGACTCATACGAATACGACCCCGAATCCCGCACGTGGATGCACCGTACAGCACAAGGGCGGGCAGAACAGATCCAGAACATGTTTAGGACGTTGAAAGAGATGTTGGATCACGTTGACGAAGAAGGGTCGGGCAAGAATTTCGCGCCGAGCTATACAAGCTGGGCGGAAACGCGTGGCGTGCGCGGAGCTATGAACCCTCGCGGGAGTGGTCCGGTTAAAGACCAGGTTAATGTTCAAGAGCCGGTGCCGGGTAAGTGGTCTGGCTGGACCGCGTTCAGTTCGTTGTTCAGGCCGATGGGACCGTGGGTTGCGGACCTGCACGAGAGGGTGAACGCCGCGCTAGCCAAACACGACATGAAGCTGCCCATCTACGACCGGTTTAAGGACGTGGATGAGGCGCGAATTAAGTACGACAAATGGATTCGCCCCTACTACGACGAGTTGGCGGAAATCTTGAAGGGGACAGATAAAAAACAGAACGCGTATTTGGACGTGCTTCAAGTCATGCCGAAGTATTACGAACAACAAATTAAGGCGTTGGGGCTTGATCCGGTGGAAGATCTCGATCGCGTACGTAAAATGGCGGACATTATTGACAGGCTTGAGAAGGAAGAGGTGAGCGGTACTGAAGCTGAGCGTGAGGCGCGGAGGCAGGGTTCGGAGGAAGCGGGTCCGTTTCGTAGCGCGCCTCAACGCGTCGGTATGAGGATTTGGAACTTTGTTCGTAACGATTGGAAAACGCTGCGGTCGTGGGCACCGTTGCCCGACGGTGAACTTGATCTCGAGCGGGTGTTTGGTCCGGAGAAAGAACCAGCCCAACAGTCGACGTTTGAACGTTTAATTAGATCACATAAACTTGATCCTAAGAGTCGTTATACAGGTGCGTTCTTCGATTCGATCTTGAGAGAAGTTGGGGGCCAGAAGTTTATGGACAAACCCCTAAAGGAGTTTGACAAATTAATCGGGCGTAAAGCCGCCAACGGTTCGTATTTGTTTGGTGTGTCGCGCATTCCTTTAGAAAACTTCTCCAACTACATGCATAACATACCAGACTATACCTCCCAAGTAATGAATAGGGCGGTGGATGA
>Ga0123355_10022486_pt1 | contig 10107 bp, 7 predicted proteins | sample TergutEmb28metaG_3_FD_89872 | JGI IMG/M metagenome (GOLD analysis project Ga0123355, IMG submission 89872) | Embiratermes neotenicus P1 segment gut microbial communities from Petit-Saut dam, French Guiana - Emb289 P1 | ecosystem: Host-associated > Arthropoda: Insects > Digestive system > Gut ...
CGTGATCCACCAACAGGTTTAACATTCAACAACTGTAGGCTCTGCCCACAGTGTTTATGTGTTTTGTATTTATCTGAGAACAAACAGCGACTTGTGCCACTTACAGCATAAATTGATTGGTTTTTATAACCGTGATGAAAAGTGTTTACAGCGCGGTACGAACTGGGCCTTTAAATAAAGCGTTCTGTCATTCGTCTTTAAACGGTTAATCAGTGTGTGATATATCTACTTTTTGACGTAGGAGTACCCAAGTTTTTTATGTTAAATATTACTGTAATTCATATCGACATGCGGTACATCATATACACATGCTGTACACCCCTGTCGAAAAAATCAAGTTAGTGTATTCTTGTTTTCGAAATTCTCTCTTGTTGTCAACTGTTGTCTTACAGAGAGACCGCCGTCCATGTTAATAAAACCAATTCGTCAGGCTGTCTTATCATGTCCGGAACTAACCGGTAGGAGCTATGGCCAACTCTAAATCTCTCAGTTGAACTCCTGAACGACTTAAAGTTACTATATCTTTAAGAGTCTTTTTGCCACGTCCCGCATCGAGCGAACTTAGGAATTCAGTTAGGAAAATAATTAATTTTATGGTGGGACTTCTGGCTATATAACGATGACATGTTTTCTGGTATATATCTATGACTGTATCTGATGATGGCTTTACGACAAGCCGAAATATTTAGTACATTTTGGGCAGTGAAAGTTATTGTCTAAACTGTAGATGTGATTGACAGTCCTTCTGCTAATTTTCTAGGATTTTAAGTAACGATTTCGTATTCAACAGTCATAGGGGACAATTGTGGTTACACTTCCCTTCAGTAATAGCTGAAGTATTCCGAAGTGTATTGGATGAATATTTTAGAACTTCTAGAAGAATTAAAGGAGTAAAACACAGAATAATTGTTTATATAATAAGTGAAAATTTTAGCACATATATTATAAGGAGTAACTGCAGAAAGTTTAAATATTCCTGCATTTAATGTGAATAAAAATCCAACAGATGCAACAGTATACAGATATTTATTTACAGCAAAACTACCCTACATGTTTCGGGTGTCACAGCACCCATCATCAGGCGTATTATAAACTGTACCCGCAGCCTCCGTTATAGGTCATATTACTTGTACCGCTACTTGCCTCCAACATGGTTTGATCAGGACTGGTTTGTGTGACTCCCACATATGTGTCTTCTTCAAAGCGTACTCTGGGGAACCCGCGTGGAAGCCTAATAGTGACAGATTACAACGGCCACACTATCTGAGCAGGGTAGATCATGAAAGGAAAATTAGGAGTAGGAGACAAAGGACGGATATAGGTTAGGGTAGTTTTGCTGTAAATAAATATCTGCATACTTTTGCGTCTGTTGGATTTTTATTCAAATTAAATTACGATGCACGGAACCACGAGCTTAATATTCCTGCATTTCTTTACAAATATCGTAGCATAATAAATTTTATGTTGTTTCTGACTGAGGTGGCACACTAACCTGCACTACTGATCATCAGCTGGGATCCATAAACGTCTCCATGCATTAATAAGTTGCACTTACGTTTATACTTACACTGACGTCTACGTTGTAGGGTAATGTCTTGATAATCTGATGTTTATTGGACCATGCATCATTGTGATAACTGAAGAATCAAAAAACCAACTAGATGCCACTTGATATTTTATTGTACTTCTTATAGATTCAACATGTTTCGAGCATTGCTATGCCCATCATCAGGAGCTTGCAACTATGATGTTGATTACCACATTGGTCGTGTCGTTCTTGGTTTGCTGTATCTTGGAGGTTATGTGCAGTTAGGCTGGAGTAGTGTCGGGGCTGCAGGCTATAGCCTGCAGCCCGGACCTCATTCTTGCACGAAGAAAAGTAACAGTTTGTAGAGTTCTTTAAACTTTGTATGATCGATATAAAACCAGGCAAATTAATTGCTGCAGTATGAAGAGCAAGTAGCATTTGTGTATATTTAACATTTGTATGTCCGTGCATCGCTAAAATATTCCCAGAGTACAAACAACAAGATGCAACTTGTTTTCAATTTATTTATTCCTGTAAGACGCTCCACATGTTTCAGACGGTTTTTCCATCCATCATTAAGAGCTCAAAACTGCACATACAGCGTCAGACATTTGTCAGACCATTACTGCTTCCTGCTGCTAGCCGGTATTTGTCAGACCAATACTGCTACCTGCTGCTAGCAGCAGCTACCAGTAATGGTCTGACAAATGCCTGACACTGTACGTATGTGCAGTTTTGAGCTCCTGATGATGAACGGAAAACCCGTCTGAAACAGGTACAGCGTCTTACAGGAATAAATTAATTAAAAAAAGTGGCATCTTGTTGGTTCTACTCTGAGAATTTGTGTATATATATTTAAAATGCAAGCAGACAGGCAACGTATGTATAAACGTAACCATGAAGTGCGTTCGTGCAACCATTGTTGCTGTGGAAGAGCAAGAAGTATTACATATTCCAAGAGTAGGTGTTTGTAACCTTAGTTATTCAGCATGCATTGCGCATGCGCCATGCTATCATCTGTGGCCTGTCCGCCTGTACCATATTTTTCGACATTATCTCATAAACTGCACGATTTTCGAAGAAAAGTTATCGAAAATTAAATTCGTGTTTCGATTTTATCTATAATATTTGTATGAAACATTTCTCTTTCTAAGAAGAAATGTCGCACATGTGATCGGAAATGTATATTGATCATGTAAAGTGCCCCATATTCTTGTCAGACTTAAGTGAATCTTGAATTTTCCCAACAGATTTTCGAAAAATACTCAAATATCAAAATTAATGACCATCTGTCTAGTGGGAGCGGAGTTGTTCCGTACCGATGGACGGATGGGCGGACAGACACACATGACGAACCTAATATTCAATCTTAGCAGTTTTGCGAACGCGCCTAAAAACAGGTAATTTCAGAATAACCGTGCTGGAATGTACTGAGTGACAAGATTAAGGAGTAAACGTAATAGGAAAAGCATCGTGCATCATGCATCGTGTCACAGCTGATTGCAATAGAACCAAAGTGTATGTACTCGTACTTTGATACTTGTAGAATTTATAACGGTAAAAACGGTAGTAATTGCAGTTTAAAGCCCTATAACATCTTTTGATTCCAGTTAAAAAATTGCTAAAGATAAAAAACGCAACGTTCACATACAGAACTTATACAAACGTATAAATCCATTCACATTACAGCTATGAAATATTGAGGTACGACAATCTAATATTGTGGTAACATATGAAATGAAACTTGCTTCGGATCACGGCTGCAAGTTAAAAAAATATAAACCTAAATACGAAACTTGATGGTTGTTTGACCGTGCATCTTCCTCATGAAATAATGTGAAATGCCAACTTGATGAAACAAGGTAATTTTATTGACGTATCCTTAGCTCGACATGTTTCGGGTACGTACGTTCATCATCATGAGCATTGGATGTTGAGTTGCAGAATATGGTTTTCTGCACCGAGTTTTTGGATGGGTGGTGGTCTTGAGAACCGCTGCGTGGGTCGTGTGTACGGTGCGGATGGTGCCGTGCATGGCACCATCCGCACCGTACACACGACCTAAACAGCCATTTTATGTTCTGCTTTTGTACGTGGGAAATCAGATTGAAAGCATTTCACTGGACAGAATATTACACCCCCCACCCTCCAAAAAAAAACTACATTGCCGGATTTTGCGTGCGGAGTGAAGGGTTTCACAGTTAAGATGTTAAAAGATCTTCCGCTGGCTTGTGACTTTCTGAAAACTGACACCACAAAGCTCGCAGTACGTTCGTGTTAGTTGGAAACGTTGTGCTTTGGTCTGACATTCTCCGACTGTCACTCGAAACAACTGAGTTATATTTAAGTAACAGTTTTCTTTTATAGAAACTTCTCATCTTTCGTTTTTTAAACTTTGCTGTAGAAAATCTCTAAGAAAAACAGCCACCTCATACAAACAGTTTTCACTAATATGTTGTGTTAATATGTTAAATTGTACAGTAGAATTAACTAATGCTGAGTGACGTTGATTGGTTTAGCCCACAACACGTGACAGTCCTTAATACTTCACAGCTAACAGCCACATCATATTACAGCAATTAAGAGTCTTCTTAGCCTTATTGTAGCACGGAATTCTCTTTGATAATATATGCTGCTGTTAGGTCTATGGAACACGGGTGTCTCGAGAGAGCCATATGGGCACGGTTTTCAAGTGTCATATTTTAACTAAACTTGGGAAGTGAGAAAACAGCTTAAAACTGTCAAAGTTTCCTCTTTTCTTCCTGTTTACAGGTATGAAACCACGGATGAAGAATCACTTTCGGGCGCACCAGCTATCCGTGTGGCTTCGACTGATACCAGAATTGCATAGAGCAGGAATGGAAGACGTAGTTGCGCGCCACAATCTCTTTCGTAACCATAACGACGCTGATCTTTACGACGGCGTAGTCCGTCCTGACCCATTATCACGAGGAACTTCTTCGGCCTACTACGACAACGCCCCAGGGAGTGACGGAGGCCGTGGTTCCGACGTCTACTTCGGACCTACAGGTGTGCTCGGACCACGACGCAGAGGAGGAAATGGGAGCCTAGAATCGCTGCCAGGAGCTGTAACAACAATGGACACCCTAGTGACAACCTGTATGACAGTAGTCGGTGGCGGAAGTAACTTCCAAGGTCAACAATCAACACATCAACTCCAGCACAGCGGCAACACGACAAGTGATACACTTGCTAGTTTAGAGGCCGCTGGTTACGCTGCGTATTCCACAGCCCTCAGCGTTACTATTGCTATTGGCTGTTCCTTACTAATCCTCAACGTCCTAATATTCGCTGGTGTGTATTACCAACGTGATAAAACTAGGCTTGAAGTGAAATCACTACAACAGCAGCAAAGTAGACATAATCCTGGTGCTAATTTTGATAGTATTGGAAAACACCGCGGTGGGCATTACCATGTAGGGCATTCTGGGAGTGGAAGTGTTATTGTTGATGTTGAGCAGGACACGTCAGCAATGATGATGGCGACGACTGGGAGTGGTGGAGGGGGTGTGGTGGTACCATCTGGAATTACTCAGACAGGAGTGCAGATGACTACCTCGCCTTCACACCACAGCATGAACACTTTATCAAAGCAACATCATCTGGGAAGTAACATGGTGATGACGAACCTGTTGAAGGCACCACCACCTTCACCAAATGTAATCAATCAACAACAGCAGCAGCAGCAACAACAACAGCAACAACATATCATTAGAAGTGAAAATACATTGCCAAAGAACATGAACCTTGTCAATAATATTGCAAATATGCAGAGTAGCAATGCAGAATTGCAGCAGCAAGTGTTGGCATCCCCGTCACCTCCGAACGGTTCGGCTACTTTGCACCTTTCTGTGCCAAAACCCCCTCCACCTCCAAGGAACAAAAGTCCACCTGAGTCCCAGCCTCTTCTAGCATCTCACCATCATCCCTTACATCACAGTGGTAGTGGATCTTCAACAGGACATGGAAAAAATGTCTTGAGAGTGCCTGCGGCAGCTATGGACGAAATGAGAGTTTGATTTTTGATTTGGGATTCTGATATTGGCGAGGAAATGGTGTGACAGAATATTTAAATAAATCAAAGAACAGTTAGGTACTGGAAAAAATGTAACATAAATTTTTTGATGTATGTTTATTTTGAAGTTACGTGAATTCAATTTGAATAGTTATTTTCACATAATCTGTTTTCGGTTAGAGACTCCGTGTATGATCACAGGCGCTTGATTGTGATGTTCGTTTAACTTGAATTATAGATCTATTGAAGGACAAGTATCATGTACAGTGGGATCTTATTCAAACAAACGAGTACAAATATTGTTACAAAAATTAATTTATGAGTAAGGCAGACATTTCGATTAAACCTTATGGACACACTTGGAAGTCTAGGAGGAAGAAACGTACATTTATAAATGCGACAGAACGGATGGCATGTACACATAAGAAGCAAATGAAGTTATATTTTATGGGGGTGATAAGTATTATTCGTACACGGTAATAAGCAGATACGTTTCCTCCATTATATTACATAAATTTATTGTCGACCTAATCGTTTCTATCTTTTTAAATACAAAATAATACGGCGCGAGATGGACGTATTGATTGGACGCAGTACTTAAACTTGTTTAATATCCCGTGAAATTACAGTTTACTCTATTTTCGCGGCTAACGTTAACTGTTAATTAACGTCATCTTGATGCAGACTTGGTTGAAACTGACCGAAATTCATGTAACAATATAAAATATATGAATATCTAAATATATTTTATTGCCACTAATTTTCATTACTTTCCTAAAATGTGGTTTTGTATGTACAGCAATATGTGTTGTTGTTTTGAAATATAAGAATTGAGGACTATGAAATATTTTCCATTTTTGAACTTTTGTAATAGTTGAGGGAAAATCAGTCACAGCCATAAGAACATCTGTTTGCCTTCAAGTTCTTTCTGTAATACAGTGTTTATGTTGTATAAGTTTATGAGGAAAAAAATATAGATAGGATGTCATAGAAATTAAAGTAAATTAAATGATTGCAGTGCCGCATTGTGTGTGATAAATGTCATGGATTCATAAAATTGCGTGTTGAATATGTCATTTAAAAGATTTTTCAAAATACGTTGGTACTAATAAAACTATTTACTAGCACGAGATGCATCAGACTGCTGTCCGACTGAACATAAAAATGTCTTTAAATATGCTCAACATTAATATAAATTAGTATGACCGTCATATAAAATTGTGGAAACGGTATGTATGAGAGAATTATATGCAATTATTAAACATCTGTCAGTTGAGTACAGTTTTGTTGAAAATACAAACTTCTACGTAGATTAAACGAATAAGTGTGTTGGTATTTGGCCTAGCAAGTTTAACTGGATCGAATGTCACAGGCCTATTAAAGCAACATCTACCACAATATAGGAACACAAGTTCCATGTTTATGTATTTGGAAGTGTGTGTACTTGCGAATAAGAGAGAAGCACACTGAAAGTTTGAAAATACTAATAATTATGTCAATATTTGTGTTCCTGAACTTAGTATATGAATATATTTTTATTCTATGTAAAACACTCTTTTTTGTATGTAAAATTACAGGTATATACGTCTACTATTGTTTAAATTTCTAGTCTGTGTCTGAGACTAGAAGTTTTCAGAAAGTGTTCAGACTGTCACAGATCTGGGGCTATGAGAAAGGGTTACAGTTTGTCATACGTCATGCAGGACATCAAAGGGCGTAAATGTTGAGATGTAGGGACTAGAGTGATCCGAAAACCTTTGGCATCCTGCTGATTGTATGTCAGGTCGACGTTCAGCGCCGAAAACTAACATTTTTTTTTTTTTGCCCGTAGAAAAGAGTCTGAATATTTTAGCAAAGTGGAAAGTGTGTGTGATATCCACATGTGTGAGAAGATTTGTACAGCGTAGAATAATATGGGAGACGCAGTTCATGTAATTCACACTGAAGAGAGGTGTTTGGTTTGAATGTGTTTCGTGTTTATTGACTGTGCTCAAGCATATAAAAATTCAAATATTAAAAAAATGTGTACCTAATTTTAAAGTTAATGCATCAATTAAATTGTGAGTATTAATATTAATATTAATATTTACACTGACACTTGGAATCTAGAGTATCCATATTCATTGATGTGACAAAAAATACTTGTCATTGCAAAGCAGAATTGTTACTACACTGGGAAAGTATTTATAAATTTTCTGTTATAAGAAGAACAAAGAAATATACTGAAACGAATAAAAGTTAAGATAGAAAAACAGTTTTAATAAATAACTGCAGTACGGGTCAAACATTTATGTACCGACAAGTAATATTCTTGCCTGCATGTAGAATAGTAACACAAACTTGGAATCAATTCATTTTGTTGACTTCTTTATTGTTAAAATTCCTTGAAACATTTATTCAGCATGTGATTGGTGGGTTGAGGTAAATGACATGATATAATCGGGAATTTAAGTTTTGATTTATGTTAAATAAACCCTTAAATAATTTCTTGAAGAAACGGTTAAATCCCTAGACGTCATATGATTTTGGAGTGTAATTCAATATTACTTTATGTAAAAGGGTATTTAAAGTCAAACATCGAAAGAGTTTGTTTCAAGAAAGTACATATGTGCAACCATAGAAGGGAAGTTGGAACTTCCCTTCTATGGTTGACACGCGCTGATCACGTGATTTGGCCAGTTGCGGCAAGACGTGTAGAAGACTAGACAAATGAGGGCGTGATGAAAAACAAATTTAAAAGATCTCAATGACAAGAGTTATACTTCAGGGTATAGAAGAAGTGTCAAATATGAAACGACACATTTGCTGTAAGAATTACATGAGATTTAGAAAATGGTTTCGAAAAGGAATGGTTTTATTGTGGTTGGAATGTCCTAACCACTTAGGCTATTTATTTTTTCTCAGCAATCCGTTAAATATCTTGAACGTTCTTTTTTTCCACGTTGTTGTGGATACAGTGGAATTTTAAGTCCTTTATTTGTCCATCTAATGCACACAAATTATTATAAAATTCTTAAACAGTTAAAATAATTTCAAAATTATAACAGTTGCTCCAACATGTTTCGGTTTACATAAGCCATCATCAGGGAGCTCTCACCCTGTGCTTCGCAAAAGTTACAATGTTGACTTCGGTTACATATCGATAATTGCACGATACAATCAGCACGCACGATGCAACTATGAAGACATTGGAATCTGTTTTAAAATAAGACAGTTACAGGGAAACATTAACGTACTTATTGCCTTTAACACTGATATTTGTTAAGCAAAAGTAATGTAACATTTCGAACTAGTCATATACTGCAGCGAATGGAAAATAATGATTTGTAAAGTATGAGTTCTTGTCGATTCTGGATGATTGCTGTAGGAAATTCATTATTACCTGTATCTTCAAAGTGTTGTAATGTCTGCATTTCTTACAGCGGCATTGGTGCAAATTCAAGTATTCTGAAATAGTACGTCGCGTCGTCTAGTAAATAATGACCCCGACGTTTCATAGTAGCATAAAACTTCCATCTTCAATGTCGAGCAGTCGACCTAAAGTTTTCAAAGTTCCTTGTAATTATTCCCTTTTATTCAGAATCAGTAATTGACATTTAAAATTTATTTCTTTTTACTTTTGAATTGTGTGTAATCATGTTTGTCAGGGCTTATCGGATAAAAGTCGAAATGTCTCCTCATTCAAAAACTGACTACGAAGCAGATTCGCAGTTTTTTCTGAAATCTGATCCTAATGAATCCGGCTACTTATTAATTACACATCAAACCCACCGATCCACCAGTACAATTACGTTCTCATCTTCACTTTTCGCACAATCATAAAACAATTCAGTACAGTTACACGGTGATTAACAGAAACGATTCATAACGTCCGTTTTGCTGTAGACGGTTCCTATGTATTAGTTCTAGTTCTCCAAAATTGTCTGAAAAACAGGGACGAGATATAGTATGACCTCATTTTATCCCTGCTTTAGATTACGTCATTTTGAAGTTCAAAGAAAATGTATATGAGAGTTAAAATTTAATGAGATACATCAATTCCTGACGTTAATTTACAGACAAAACAAAAGTGCCATGAGGAATAATGAAACTTCATTCGACGCCAGTAAGGAGGTTTACGAGCCGCGAGACGTCTGTGGTATTATTTGCCAAGAACTGACTACAGGTTTGCGTTTGCTAGCAAGGAATTCTGTAAGAGATGCTTGGTTGACAAGTGGCGTTGGGAAGAGTTTCTGTGCCAGTACTTCGATTGTCCACTATTATGATCCTTCCGGCCGCAATACGGTCCTGGCTTCGACTCGGCCTCTATCAGAAATAGTACCAGGAATATATCCTAGGGGGTAAAGGCAACTGGTGTGTAGGGCTGACAAACCTCACTTTCTTAACCCTTTGACTCCCAACGACCACTATAGTGGTCGTGCCGCACCGCTAACCTCTAAACGTTGCATTTTATATATTTATTCAACAAATACAGGTACTGAATATTTTAAACATGGTATATACTCTCCGTTTTTTTCTCTTCAAAATGCAGTTTGTTTCATAA
>Ga0123355_10022487_pt1 | contig 10107 bp, 9 predicted proteins | sample TergutEmb28metaG_3_FD_89872 | JGI IMG/M metagenome (GOLD analysis project Ga0123355, IMG submission 89872) | Embiratermes neotenicus P1 segment gut microbial communities from Petit-Saut dam, French Guiana - Emb289 P1 | ecosystem: Host-associated > Arthropoda: Insects > Digestive system > Gut ...
CTTTTACAATCCCCTTGTTGCGCCATTTTCCAATGCGATACACAAAAAATGTAATCAAAGAATTGACAACCCATGCTGTTAGCAGTGCATAGATCAGAGCTACAGGTTCTCCAATAAAATGTACTAATAGGTAAGCAGAGGGTATCTTGATTACTATAGTGTTGATTATGGAAATCCACATCGGTATAATGGCATTGCCGGATCCCCTAATAGCGCCCAATAGCACTATATTAATGCCAAAGGCAAGGTAACCCACAGCTAATATTCTCAGAAACCGCACACTCATCGTTAAAACTTCTTCTGTATCTGTAAACATTCCAGCTATTTGTCTGCCAAATACTAAAATAATTGTTATCAGAATTAAAGCTGATGCAATAGTTAACAGCAAGCATTGTTTAGTGCCTTGCCTTACCCGGTCAAACTTTCCGGCACCTGTATTTTGACCTGCAAAGACGGACATCGCATTACCAAACGAAAAGTTTGGCATCATCACAAAGCCATCTACGCGCATTACAATTACGTTAGCGGCAAGAAATACTGGGCCAAAACTGTTGGCTAGGGGCTGCACCGCCATCATGCCCATGGCAAATATTGCTTGAGAAGCACTTGTTGGCCCCCCCAGCTTTAGCAATTGAGAGAAATATTGTTTTTTTGGTATCAGGTAATTTAATCTTGTGTCGAAAAGATTTCGCATTTGCATAAGCCGCCTTAAACACAAAAGGCTGCTAAAAGCTTGAGAAAGCACTGTGCCAATAGCTGCGCCTGCTACACCCCACCCTAAATATCCAATTAAAAAGAAATTTAGCACAATATTAAGAATCGATGCAAATGCAAGGTATAAGAGTGGAGAAAAAGGGTCGCCCACAGCCCTTAGGACTCCTGAAAGGATACTAAAAAAACCTGCCCCTAAAACCCCCAAAAGCAAGATATTCATATACGTTACGCTGTCGTCTAATACCTCTGGTGGGGTTTGTAAAAAAGTAAGAATGGGCCGGGTTACAAAGGGGCCAACTACCATTATAAAAACCCCTAGTATTGTAGTGAGGGTTATACAAGAACCAATTGTTTGCGAAAGCCCCTCTCGATGCTTAGCACCAAAATACTGCGAGGCCATGATTCCGCTGCCAATGGCAACTCCCATAAAGAAAACTAATATAATGAAAAAAAAGGGTGAAGAACTGCCTATTGCCGCTAAGGCGTGATCACCTACGAAATTGCCTAGCATTATAGCGTCCACTACGCTAAAAAGCTGTTGTAAAAAATTTCCTACTAGTAAAGGCAGTGTAAAGAGTAGTAGTTTTTTCCAAGGTGGTCCTTCAGTCATATTAATGGATGTTAGACGATTTTTAAATTGTAGCATAAACACGTAAACCCCTTATGGTTCATCGGCCTAAACTTGGTGATAAAAAAGATCGCATGGCAAGCGAAGGAGCGGTGACAGGCTGAGAATGCGCTGTGAAGGCATATCAAACTCGCCTTCGGCTCAAACACGACATGCCTCCCCATCGCAAACCTCAGCCCGTCACCTTTGAGAATTGGTCACTTGCACTGCGTTTCATTTTGTGTTTACATTCCACCAAAACAAGGCACTTTTCGTTATGACATTTTCTGAAAAAACACCGTTTGTGGTAACACTCTCCAAATATGCTTGCACCTTTTCTAACCTGTCAGTGCTGGGTTCTTTGCTGCGATCTAGTAGCATAGCGTATTCCCACGCTGATTTGTCAGTTAGTTTATGCTCATAACTAGTGTTAGAATCCAGATAAGCCACGTTGGGGTAGTAGCCCAAAAAGTAAAGCACAGCATAGGTGCAGATAATTGAATTGAGGTTGAAAGTAGTATCCCTCTTACAGCCAACCACAGCAAGGTGCATATCGTCCAGCAGGTCAGTTACTCTATAGGAATAGGTGCGGTTAAAACAATAGGACTTGCTCATAGAGCTAATCTTCTTTAAAGATTCCAAGTTGGATACAATTGGGCAAAGAGAGGCAAAAACCAAGTCGAACTTCTTTTCCCAACCCATTTCTTTTGGGTCAATATCTTGAAAAGCAGCACTGACAAAGGAAACATTATCTCGGCCAGCCTTTGCTGCGTTTTCTTTAGCGCAAAGAAGCATCTCGTCACTTAGGTCTAAACCGACCACGTGACTGGCTGTCTCCGCAAACTGGGCTACAAACTTGCCGGGGCCGCAGCCGATATCAATAACACTGGCTCCCTCAAACAGCAGCCCATTATCTTTTAGATAATTTACAGTATTATGTACAATTTTAAGATCTGTATCGCCTTTGGTCACTGTTTGATCCCAATAGTTGGCCCGACCATCCCAAAAGGTTTTATTGCGAAAGATGCTATCGTCTGGTATCTTACGTTTGCCTTGCCAATGATCTATGAAAAATTGCATGTTAAAATCTTTACATTCTTCCATTCCGTGTCCCCTCAAGTTAATTTTGGAGCTAAACAGGCATAGCGATCTAATTCAGAAACCTTAAACAACCGAAGTGGGGTCTGGTATATTTCTGATAGGAGCTTTTCTTCCAAACTGCTTTCAGGCGGCCCGATTACCATATGTCCATCCGGATGCATAAGTGCGCAGATTCCGCCTAGCTGTATAGCATGGTCTGGATTGTGCGTTGTCATAATTATGGCAAACCCTGAACTGGCCATTTTTTTAATTAGGCGCAAAACCTTCTGTTGGTTTCCTACGTCCAAAAATGAGGTTGGTTCGTCAAAAAGGATGATTTTTGGCCGTTGTGCAACAGCTTTGGCTATCGTTACCTGTTGCTGCTCTCCACCTGAAAGTTGGGTGAATATCCGCTCAGAAAAACGGCTTATATCGATATCCTCCAAAGCCTGATCTGCATCCGCATAGTCTTTTGCGCTAGGCTTGCCGAACGTAGGAACACGGGGCGCACAGCCCATAACAACATATTCCCTTACTGTAAAATCAAAAATCGATGTAATCTTTTGCGAAACTAAAGTAATAAGGTTTGCCAGTTGGCGATGGCTGTACTTTTCAATTGGGTTGCTATCGACTTGGATTGCTCCAGTTAGAGGGACCCTTAAGCGGCAGAGGCAATCAAATAGCGTCGACTTACCCACGCCATTCGGGCCGAGCACAGTCATTATGTCGCCAGCACCTAACTCGAAAGATATGTCCTTAAGCACCAATTTTTCAGGGGTATAGCCAAAAGAGATATTGTTTACTGAAAGTAACATTAAGTCCTCCTGCTTTCTTATCTAAATGGGATGCGAAAGTGAACTCCGCATCCCCCACAGATTTGAAAAGACCCACAAGAATTAAGCTACTATTGTAGCCTGGTCTTTTGCCGATAGAGAAGAAAGATAAAAAATGGTGCCCCAACAAACCCGGTAAGAACACCGAGAGGGATTTCGGCCGTTGTCAAGGTTCGGGCTAATGTATCAACAATCAACATAAATATCGCGCCCGACAAGATGCAGACTGGAATCACTTTTTTGTTGTCAACGCCAACCATTAGCCTGCTTAGGTGGGGGATTGCTAATCCAACCCAGCCGACTTCGCCAGCTATACATACACTTAAAACTGCTAATAAAGTAGAACAAAGAATTCCAATTCGCCTGTATTTTTTGAAATTAACACCCAAAAGGCTAGACTGCGTTTCCCCCAAAGACATGATATTGAGCCACCAAGAGATGCGAATGATCACAATCAGGCAAATTACCAACGGCAGAGAAACCGTCGAAACTTCATTAGATGAAACAGAAGAAAGGCTGCCCATTTGCCAAAAGATTATCGAAGCTAGAGCCGTAGTGGGTTCGGCCAGATACCGTATGATCGACATAACCGAACGAAACATCCCTGTAACAACGATCCCAGACAGTACTAATGTAAGTGTGCTATGGTTTTTCAGCATCTTTGGTATGGAAAGCGTGATGAGCGTTGCTGTAATTCCGCCAATAAAGGCAAAAATCTGCACTGTGAAAAATGGCATATCCATAATTATCGCAGTGGCTGCGCCAATACTTGCACCACTTGTTACACCAAGAAAATCTGGGGATATCATAGGGTTGCGAAAAAGTGACTGATATGTAGCCCCCGCTGTTGCTAGGGATGCACCAATAAGCATAGCTGCAAATACCCGTGGCAGCCTTATTTGAAAAACGATCGTTTCTGCAATGCTCTCCCAAGTAGGTGTTACTGGGAAGGCTCTAGACAATATAATCATCAAGACTTGCTCAATGCTAAGATCGAACCTGCCGGAGACAATTGAAATTAAAAAGAGTAAAATCAGAATGCAGGTTAGGGTGGCAATTATTGCTATGTATGGTATTGTCCCTTTTTTCTTTTTTTCAGTTTGAGCTATTGCCCCCGACATAATTATCATTGCTCCTTATCTACTTAGGCATTCGGACAAAAATAACTGCTTAAACCGTTAGTTCTTGTTTCCATAAGTCTCGTAAGACACTACATCATTGAATTCCCTTAATACTTTGGGCATTATTTCCTCGGATTCATTTTTGTAACCTAGGGTGACGAGCGCGACTAATTCTACATGATCCGGTATATTTAGAGCTTTTCTTAAGAGTTCCTTATCTTCAACATGCTTTTGATGATGAGTGAAGCAGCTTAAAATACAGCTTCCGATATCCATAGCCTCGGCAGCTAAAAGAAGGTTCTCAATAGAGAGTGCTGTTGAGAATATCCATTCTTTATAGTCGGGGTCATTATCTTTATTCGCGCAGCAAGCAATAACAACTGGTGCTTCAGGGACAAATTTCCTACAATCATAATGTAAGGCAAGCTTTTTTATAATGCCTTTATCCCGGACTACAATAAATTCAGTAACTTGGCATTTTGGATCATCAGCTTTCCCGCCATAGGGTGCGTTAAGTGCACATTTCAAAAGCTCATTAATTGTTTCATTTGGGATATCTTTGGCTAAATACTTTCTGCGTGATCGCCTACTGTTCAAACTGTTGATTACTTCCACTTTAATAACCTCCCAGCTATTGTTAATTGTAACCTTAGGTTGTAGCTTAACCACAATGGACTATTGTGTTCTTAGTAAAGGAAATACTCCCTGCCTAAACGCACACCGTAAAGAAGATAGTAAAAATCTTCTACAGCTTCATCTAGTTCTTCAGCCGAAATCAAATCGGGATGCATTATGTGGGCAACCCACTTGGTTGCAAGTACTGACATGGGTGCAGGCATATCCCATGCATCTGCATCAGATGGAAACTTAAAAACATTTCCATTTTCTATAGCATTTACGCCTTCCAGCCGAGGTTCTTCAAAAAAGTCATCTGGTTGAATAGGGCCAAATGCGTGGATAAATATAAAGTCTGGGTTCCACTCTAAAATTTGTTCAAGACCAACGTCCACGTATGTTAAAAAAGTATTTTCAAGGGGTTCAACATCCGCCGCCGCATTTCTTCCCCCAGCAGCTTCTACTATTTCACTTTGAATCATGTTTCCAACGGCGACATCAGTAATGTTTTGCCTACCAATAACAATAGCACTTGGAACATTTTCAACCTCACTTGTTCTTTCTCTAATTGAGGCCATCATGCTTTCAAACGTGCTGATGATTTCTTCAGCATGGTCTTCCTTGCCAATTGCAGTACCAATGATTCGCATTGAATCAATTAATGTTTCGAAATTTTCAGGGTCGATTGCAACCCCAGGGATTCCGAGTAAGTCTAATTCAGGCAAAATGTCTCTGTTTCTTGCATTTAGAATAAATAAATCCGGCTGGATATTGGCTAGCTCCTCTAAGTTGATATCGCTTTGTTGACCTATTTGGGGGGTATCCATTACATAGGGTGCTACCTCGTGAAGGATAGTCCTGCCACTTGCTTTAGGGCCAGTCCCTACAATAAGAGGTGCTCCACCCATGGCAACCAACATATTCGTCACTGCTCCATGAGAGGTGGTGATACTGGTCACGGTTTCGGGAAGAACTACTTCACGACCCATTTGGTCGATTACAATTCTTTCTGCTAACTCAGGTTCTTCCGCAGGTTCGGGCTCTTCTTCTTGGGTTGGGGGGTCTTCATCTGCAGGCTCTTCATCCGGGGCAGGCTGTTCTTCTTGGATTTCTGCTTGCTCTGCCTCAGGGGCTGCTGCTGGTGCTGCTGATTGCTGCGCACCAGCACATCCAGCCAGCAAAAGAGTAAACGCCAGCAGGATTGCTATACTACTTCTCATAGCACTCTTCCTTTACTTTGATATAGTGGTTTTGGGCACAAAAAAAGACGATCCTTTGCAGAAAGATCGCCACTAAAGCATAGCTGTATAAGGACACATCAATAGTTTGGGGCGGAACCCCATTTAGATGTATCCAAAATACAATATTAGTGGTTTCTTTCTAAACACGAGAGGCGCACAAGGATTTTGCACCCATTGGCCCATCTGCTAACCTTTGTACTAGCAGTTGGGCTCGAAACCTGTGTGTTAGCTTAGCACATAATGAACATATATGTCAACTAGATGTCGGTGGGAGTTTTCATCTGCATCCGGGAAGTCGGTGTTTCTTGACAATACATGTATTTTTATGTATAATTTGTTGCGTGAAAGCTTGCTGAAAAAGTAAATAATTAGGCAATTTTAATGGATATGCAAGAGAACAAGAAATAGGAAAGGGGAATTCGGATGAGTACCATGACCCCAAAAGAGAGAGCCATTACAGCCTTTAATCTGCAGATACCCGACCAGATACCCACTTTTGAGTTGGGCTTCACTCTAGCACCAGAGATGTTTGGAGTGAACTTATTCCCGGCAGATCTCAACCGGCAGGTTATAAATCGTCTTTCGGCTGCTGACAAAGATCGTAAGCTAAACGAAGTCGCCCATGACATCGCCAAGGTATTTGAAGCTTTGGATTATTGTATAATTCCTGGTCATTTTGGCGCGGGATATGTAGACGGCACTTTTATTTCAGCAGAACGTAAATTCTTGTTTAAGAAGGTGCGCGAGTTGACTGGTGGTCGACGTTTATTAGGTTATACAGCTGATGGGACGTTTGCGATTTCCAACAGAAATGGGATCAATGCTTTTGCCTACCGCGCCGCTAATGAACCGGAAGGGCTGCACGCCGAGGCCAAACAGCGTATGGAGATCGCTATTGAACGCAATAAAAATCTGGCTGAATGTGGTGTGGATGTTGCCTTGCTATGTTCTGACTATTGCGATAATTCAGGACCATTCCTATCGTCGGAGTTGTTTGGAGAGTTCATTCAACCTTATTTGACCAAAATTATTGAAGAGTGCAGAAAATCTGGCATGTATACCATCAAGCACTCTGATGGAAACATTATGCCGATTTTAGACCAATTAGTAGAGTGTAAGCCCCATGCCTTACATTCCTTAGATCCAATGGCTGGTGTGGATATCAAGGAAGTTAAGGAACAAGTAGGTCATAAAGTAGCCCTTTGCGGCAATGTGAATTGTGATGCACTGCAGGACGGCACCGACGAAGAGCTTATCGCCAGTGCGGAATATTGTCTTACCCACGCCAAACCCGGAGGTGGCTATATTTTCTGCACGAGCAATCTCCCCTATAGAGGAGTACCACCTCATCGGTACCAGATGGTTTTAGATATTTGGAGAAGGATGCGTGATTACAAGTAAATCCGAACACTGACTTTATTGACTTTTTGAAGAGGTGTGTTAATGCGAGATGAGATAAGACAAGCATTTCAAGACTATCAAAACCTTATTGGCGAAGAAACGTTTGCAAACCCAATAGTGTTTAATACAAAACGATTAGATGTATTTCCGGAAGCTTCGACTGAGCCTGTCCAGATTTTGATTAATAACGCGATAAGCGGAATTGATGCGTATTCTCGCTTAAAAAACTCGGCATCTAGGAATATGTCTACAGATGTTCATAACTTAACTAGGGAGTTGCGTAAGAAGTATTTTATAGAAGAGAATGCGGCAAAAGCGGTAATTGAAAGCATTGCAGAATTGCTGGGATACATACCACCTACAGATTTAGAACAAACGTTATCGACCATTACACTGGTTCCTGTTGGAAGTACTGTGCAATTTGGAGATTGCGATTGGCGTGTAATTGAAGTTCAAAGCGACAAAATGTTGCTTTTAAGCGAAACTATATTGGAACAGAGGGCATATCATCCTTGTTATTTAGGTGTAACATGGGAAGAAAGCAAATTGCGCCAGTACCTCAACAGCGACTTTCTCAACAATTTCGACTCGGCAGACAGGAGTGAAATAGTTGAAACAAGGATAACCAACCCTGATAACTTGTGGTATAGCAGCGATGGTGGTAACGATACTTGTGATAAAATATTTGTATTAAGTATTGAAGAAGCTGACCGATATTTTGGCAATAGCGGGGATTATCTGAACAAGAGGCAAAAAAAATATGACAATGGCAAATGGATTAGTGATAATGATGGCTGGATATTATCAAATGTACATGATAGCAGCAGAGTAGCAAAGCACAATGGCTTGGCTTCTCTTTGGTGGCTGCGGTCGCCAGGCTATAATGATTGCACTGTATCATATGTAAGCACCACTGGAAATATCGCTTTAAATGGAGATCGAGTTTGTATTGGCCGCGGGGGCATTCGCCCTGCTTTGTGGATAAACTGTAGTAATTAATACTGCAATGTATTACGAGGAGGACAACATGTACGAAATTGTATCAGAAAATATATATTACACTTGTGAAGAGCTGGACCGAAAATTCGATGGTAAATGGCTATTCTTAGTTGACCCCGAATACGATAAGTTTCACAGGTTAGTGCGGGCAAAGATAGGGGTAATATCTGATAAGCGTTGGGGTGGTTTTCAGGAAGGAATCTATAAGAAATTATTCCAGAATTGTCATACGGCTACGCGTGATTTATTAGATGAGAGTGAGGATGACTGGGAGTGATAAGTGTTTTTAATTCTGATGTATTGGGATTTCGTTGTCCAAAATCCACTGCAATCGCTCACACAGCCTTATTTTTCAACACAGCGATGTCGTATGTATTATTTTTGGTTACCAAGGTGATTTCATCAAGCCTTTTGAAAATCTCCTTATGTTGCTTATCATTTGCCTCTTCAGCGTTAAGAGCGAAATCCAAAACCTTCTTCATGTCGGCGTCCACAGTGTCAAATCGTCTGTTCATATCAGATTTTAGTTCGGCTTGCCCAGCTTCTAGCTTATCTAAACGTTGTAAGATGTCAGTTAGCATGGACAGAATGCGTTCTTCATTGCTCATTTGTACTGCTCCTTTCTGGAGTAGTTTTGTGTCATGGTGTATGATTTTTTACTTGAGACAATAAAAAAATGCGGATAACAGGACTTGAACCTGCATGAAATTGCTTTCACACGGACCTGAACCGTGCGCGTCTGCCAATTCCGCCACATCCGCTTATATCGTCCGTATTATACCGATCTGACGTTAAATTGTCAAGCCCAAAAAAAAAATTCACTTTTTTATGAACGTTTGTTTCTTTTTCTTTAGATCTGTGGTATACTAATATTGGTTTGCATAATGTACGAAAAACAACTCGTAAACCTGAAAGGCTGTTGCTAGATGCCTGCAAATATTATTGAGGAGGTCCCAATGCTTGAACCCTTAAGTAAGAAACAGGAAGAAGTGTTCAATTTTCTCAAGAACCAGATCCGCAAAAAAGGATATCCACCCACTGTGCGTGAAATTTGCGAGGCTGTTAACCTAAGCTCCACATCTACTGTGCATGCACACCTTGAAACCTTGGAGCGTAAAGGTTATATTCGCCGCTCACCTACAAAAAACCGCTCTATTGAAATCCTGGAAGATAATTTCTATGGTTTTTCCGATCAGGTTGTTAACGTGCCAATTGTAGGACAAGTTACTGCCGGTGTGCCAATTCTTGCGCAAGAAAACATTGAAGGTAGTTTTCCAATCCCTGTCAACTACATACCTAACAATCAGACTTTTATCCTTAACATAAAGGGTGATAGTATGAAAAATGCAGGTATACATGATAAGGATTTGATCGTAGTCAGCCAGCAGCGCGATGCAGTCAACGGGGATATAGTAGTCGCCCTAATAGACGATTCTGCTACTGTTAAAACCTTCTATCGGGAAGGCGATGCTATTAGGCTTCAGCCAGAAAACGAC
>Ga0123355_10022488_pt1 | contig 10107 bp, 5 predicted proteins | sample TergutEmb28metaG_3_FD_89872 | JGI IMG/M metagenome (GOLD analysis project Ga0123355, IMG submission 89872) | Embiratermes neotenicus P1 segment gut microbial communities from Petit-Saut dam, French Guiana - Emb289 P1 | ecosystem: Host-associated > Arthropoda: Insects > Digestive system > Gut ...
GCCTCAGGAGAATTTTGATAATTATTGTGGTCTATGTTTGTAGTTTCTTTAACTCTATTCGTTTCTGCTTTTATAATGTTCCAAATAGTCTTCATTTTATTGGTAGAATTTTTAATTTGTCTGTTATACATGCTACTCTTGGCCTCTTTGATAACAGTTGTTAAAGTTTTGCAGTAATATTTATAGTAACTTTTGAGATTAATATCATCACTGTTCTTAGTAAGGAGATAAAGAAATCTCTTGCGTTTGCAGGAAGTTTTTATGCCTGGTGTTATCCAGGAGTTATTACTACTCCTCTCCGATATTTTGTGTGGAGGGAAACTAGTATAAAATAACCTTAGATAGTCGTTGAGGAATGAGTTGAACAAAGTGTCTACATTAGTGTTTTCGTTGTGACTAAAGACATTTTCCCAAGATTCGTAACTCAATTTGATTTTGAATTCCTCTACTCGATAAGTGTTTAGGCTTCTAATGGTGTGGGTAGAGTAGTTATGGTGTTGTAAGTTTAAGTCATTTATTATTAATAGTTGGGCATCATGATCACCTAGTCCGTTATGCAGAGGAGAAATGGTATAATTAAAAAATGTATTGGTATCAAGAAATATATTGTCTATTGCAGTACAGGAGGAACCTTGGTTTCTAGTGGGGAAATGTACTATTGATGCTAAATTGTAAGTCAGGAGCATTGCATCGAGTTGTCTTTTCTTCTCGTTCTCTGTGAGATAGTCGATATTTATGTCACCACATAAAATGAGTTTTGAGTCAACCCTATAAAAAGATTTGAATATATCATCCAATCTTTTAAGAAACAGATTAAAATTACCGGAGGGTGGTCTATAGACTGCCATTATAAAAATATTATGAAAATTTGAAGTTAACTTTAACATACAAATTTCAATGTCCTGCTCTTTACAATATTTATCCAAATCAATACTTGTACACTCCAAGGTATTTTGAACAAATATACAGACACCCCCTCATTTTAGAACTTGTCTGGAGTGAGCAGCACCAAGTTTATACCCATTAATACTGATTTGATCTAGCTCAAAGATTTTAAGGTGGTGTTCAGAGAAACACAGTACCTGAGGAAAGTTCAGAAAGATGGAGCTTATTAATTCATCTGTTTTCCTTCTTAGACCACAGATATTCTGATGAAGTATTGTGACTGTGTTGTTGGTTGGTCCTTGGTTATTATCTACCATAAAAAATTTTCACTCCTTGTTGTTGGGGGTTTCTTTTGACTTTTAGATAACCTAGGTCTCATGTGTATTGATTCATCCTGGACTGTGTCCTCTATCGCTTCTTTTTTATCATCTTCATCCAGCAGGCTGTAGTTTGAACCCATTTTTGCATCCTCATCATCACTTCTTTTACCTTGTAATGAAGCTTCAAAATAATAATCAGCTATATATTAGTGAGCATGCTGTAACATCCCATTAGATTTGAATCTTTAAAACACCACTTGTTAGAGGCTCGTATATATCAAATGTCAATTAGTTGGGTGAAATGATATACAAACATCAATGTAAGAATAAGTCAACCTATGATAAGTGGGTTCCTGCCACCACAGCATGGCACATTCTCAGGTTGCAGATGGAGGAGATGGCCTCCTGAGTTGGAGGGTGGCTCTCACTATATTTAAAAAGCAGTTGCAGATGGGCAACAGGAGGTTGTCCTCAAGGGAAAGGTGTTAACTACTCCTTACCATAAAAACTTACCACATTATGAAACATTTCACAAAGTTTTGGACTTAGACTGATTCTTTGGAACAACATACGCAACATAGAGTGGATTGATCTAGCTCAGTATAACAGTTGGTGGCAGGTTCTTGTAAATGCAATAATGAAACCTCGGGTTTCAAAAAATTTGGGGAATTTCTTCACTAACTGAGAAACTAATAGCTTCTCAAAAATACTTCATGGATTTGGTTTATTGGTTGGTTGGTTGGTTGGTTGGTTGGTTGGTTGGTTGGCTGGTTGGTCTGTCGTTCGGTTGATCTGGTGGGTTGTTGGTTGTTTTGGTTGGTTGGTTGGTTGATTAGTTGTTTGGTTGGCAGGATAGTAAATGTCCACAGAAAAGCAAACACTAAACATGAACTTACATCAAAGATTATGTAAGTGCACTGGCAGTAGCTCAGACTATACAGTATGGCATCCACTGGTAGGATAGTTAGTAATAAATACATTGGAGAAGTGATGGAATGAAGCAGTCGTGGTTTAATTAGTGGTACTTTCCTGGAATTTGACTGGAGGGAATAAGGAAAACCATGAAATAGCTTGGTCGATATAGCAGAATTCTCAGCCAAGATTCAAACCATCATTTCCAGCATACAGACTGGTAGCATCACCAATTGATCCACCCGCGTTCATGGTATAAGATAACACGACTAGGTTTCTGCAATGTGTTGATACCCACCTACTAAAACTTCACAGTGCTCACTGGATATTGTTCTTGTCATTCCTTGAGTTGTATTTGCAACATTTCCAGTATTGACTATCTTTCAATCTTTAAGAAAGAGGAAAAATGCCTTTTTAGTTGGGTGCATTTAACTTGGCTAGATCTTGTTTCTATTTGACTTCCTTTCCCTCCTTCCTGAGGACAGTGTGAAACTTGATGATGTAGAAACTATTTGAATTCTGAGCAGTGGACATTTTATATAGAACAACAGAGAACAATGTTGTGGTATTAAATGACTTCTTTCACAAGTACAGTATGTAGGCACCATTGTCACAGTTTATTTACTTCTGAAACATATTTTCATCCAATAACATGCTGATACCTGCATTTTCATTAATTCTCTCCTCATAATCTTGATTAATCTTGCAATATGTAGTTGTATGAACAACCCTGTTGTTCATGTACTGGTCCTCTTGAGTTATGACACTTTGTAGCCTGGTAGGACACTACCAGCATTTCAGATGATCATCATCCTGCTGCCTCTACATGTATCTCAATCCTCAAGGTGGTCCTAATGAAGAAAATAAAAATATGAGTCCACACCACCAACAAAACTTCAAATTTTGTGTACCCCTTCATTTGCTTCCAGTTATGAATTTCACAATACTTGCATCTTCGTATCATTTGGAAATTGTTTTGAATATACCACTAAGTAATGTTTGCCTTGCGGATTTCCTTTAGACCATGTGGTTATGCTGTCGGATGTTCCCCAACAAAATCTCTGGGTAAATGGATGGAGAATTATGTTTCTATTCTGTTGTCTGCATTGGTTGTCAATGTGTCAAATGTATAAGAGGAAGTATTACACTTTGAACCCACAGACATGTTTTTCGAACACCTAAAGTATTATGTTATGAAAATAATAATTCTTGGTAGTAAATTTTGAATTAGAGTATTTTGTTTAAAACATTTAAAGAAGCCAATCCTTAACTTTATATGACATTGCTCTTAGTAACTTAGAAACCCTTGCAACATGTTAAATAAATTCATTCACGTTTTCATTTACATATCAATATATTTTAAAATTTTTATCAGAATAGTGCAAGCTTACAAAGACACACAAACACAGGAAGATAATTAGTGTTGTACCATGTTTGAACAGTTTCTTATTCATGTTGTATTGTCAGGCACAACTATCTTCAATATTTGCATGAACAAATGCATGACTGATATCTATAAAGATATACTATTCATTGTTGGGAACTTTCAAGAGATTCAGTTGTATTAAGTGCTTTGATCAAAGAGATCTTAAAGCTTGGGTTAACTGCTTGCATATAGCTGGTTTTTGAAGATTTGTTAAGCTAAATAAATTATGTTGCATAACTCATCTTAAAATAGTCTCATATATTAGTATTTTTCCAGTGCTCAGTTTCAGTGAATAAGTATCCAAATTAATTGTGATAATTGGCAATAAACAGTATTATGCACATATCAGAGTGTACATTATACAAATATATTTCAACTCAAATATTTGTATTTTTAAACAATCTTATATAATCTTTATTATGGGACAAAATAAAGGGTAATCAGTCATGTGATAAAGAAACCCTAGAGTATGCTTCTGATTAATAATGCAAATTGAAATGTTTTCAGTTAAAAAATTTGGTTTATTAAATTCATTATGTTTTAGTGTCATGAGACTTCAGGCTGATATACATACTGTGGTAGTTTATATTGTCCACTTAGTCTGCAATTGGCTGCACCTAACAAAGAATCTTCAAAAACCAACAATTAACAATGAGTCACTGCAGAGTTTCCTGATTACCAGCAGCTGAAGTAATACATATGCTGAAGACATATGATGATGGTGGATAAAACAAAGTTTTCAGTTTGTTTCAATTAGGTAATGAAGAATCTTCACAGTCCATTCGCACAAGCTAAGTATTCAGCAGTGTGATATATTTAAATGCACTGACACAATTTTCAATTGAAAATAATAACTATATTTAGAATCAGTATCTTGCTAGGAAAGAACGTTATCAGGAAAATTTGCAGTGGACAGGTGCTTGAATTTAATATTTGCATCCCGTCTATCTATAACCAAACATTCCATGATTCCACGTTCCTTTACCTATGCTATATGGACATGTCTGTTGTCTTTCTGTAGCCGAGTGTCAGTCATGAGAGGTCAGGTGGTGACCTCACAGGGGCTTGGTATTGTTGGCATCCGTGTCAGTGTGGACAAAGATTCCAGGTTCGGCTTCACACTCACTCGAGCAGGGGGATGGTAAGTTTTGCCTTAAGTGACTGCAAACACAACTGCAGTTTGGGTAGGTTGTGACTACAAATCTAGCTTTTATTTACACAATAATTTTTAAATTAATCCATTCTACACTTACAGTGCTGGAGCAGATTAATTGCGGATCACATTTTCACTGAACATGAACTCCATGAAATTAAAATATTTATGAAAGACAGAACAATAGAATAAGCAGTGGTACTCAGTCTAGAGATGACTTTTAATCAGGAAGAGATGAGGTGGTAATTCTGACCTAAGCACGTGTACCAATTGTTCCCTTCACAGAAACAGTTTTTTAAATAGGTATTGCCCATGGCATAAATATCGGTAACTGTAGAAAGTGTTTGTAAATGAGGACAAGAATAATGACAGAATTTCAACTTTTAGGCTTTTACGTATGTGCTGTAGGGTCATTATTTTATCCGACCAATACCATTTGTCTTTGTGTGGAACTGGAAGGAAAAAAATCACTTGGAAGACAAAAGTTTATATGGGATGGTAATGTTAAAATGGATATTGAAGAAATAAGATGGGAGGAGGTAGACTGGATTGATCTGATTTAGGAAAGGAACATGTGGTGAGTTGCTGTTAGAACAGTAAAAAAGTTTGTGTTGTGGTAAAATCTGGGGAGCTTCATGACTAGCCAAGGAACTACTGACTTTTGAAGAAGGACGCTCTTTGTAGGAGGTAGTTAATATCAGTTACCACTTCCTGCCACGACTCCAACATGTTTATATGGGTATGCCACTCAACAACTACAGTTTATATAATAAATGAGCCAAAAGGAGGTGCCAAACAATATTGGCCACACAAAATAACATTCGTATACGAAGATGTCTCCTGCACACTGGGAAGATGCGTGATGGAGTGGAGGTATAGTTTATATAGACTATTATACTGTACTTAGGATATATTGTTTCAGTACTTAATTATTATACTGTAAGGGTTTGTAAATATGTGGTTTGAAATTCAGAATGACATGGCTGTTTCATGTGCCCCATGTCCATAATACATCATTGATTTCTTCAGGTTTGATGTGTTGGTCAATGGAGGTGGTGCTGTAACTCTGCAACTCCAGCGCAGTCCATTTCATCCTTTGACCCGTACAGTCTTTGTCCCGTGGAATCAGATTGTGGTGCTACCTCCTGTGGTTATGCAACTTAGCGATGAAAGTGATGTCTATCGTGACAGTGGGGCTAACAGCCTTCCATATGGTAATGACATGTACCAAAATATCCTTAATGAATAATGTTTGGTTTGGTTTATCTGCAGGTTGGAAATTAAGGAGCAGAGAGAATCCTTAAATTTCTTCTCAGATGGTTGTGTTTGTTGCTTTTAATAGTTGAATTAATTCTTTTAATTCAGAAATGTTTTCAGTAGTACACACTAAGTCATAAGTGCATTTTTTCACACAAAAATTCTTAACCAGTTAGACGCATTATTTATAGTCCAGACCTTCATATTTAAGCACCATAGTAGTAGTAATAATCACTTCATTTAATTAAAGTTTACTTCACTGAGTACAGCCATGGCTTAATTCACCTACATTTTCAGGCTATTCACATCCATTCACAGGTAAAGTTCAACAAAACTGTGCTGGCGGGCTATGAACAAGTACAGATCATGTACAAAGTTCCAATAGAGTATATATATATATATATATATATATATATTGCTTATCATATATTACGTATCCACAAAAATGAAAAGACACTCTGCTTATCAGCTCATAAAAACTAATGTATTATGTACATACATAGAATGTACACAGATTAAACAGTGAAGATACTAGACTAAATGTGACTGAAATTTCATTTCATTTATTTCATTCCAAAGATCCATAGTCGGTAACAACCATCAGATATAGAATCTGTTATATATAGATATACAAATATCCTTGTTCTATACAAATATATAGAACTTGTCATAAGTAACAAGATGGAATTAACAAGTACTATTTACAATCAACAAAACTATATATAATGTTACAGTATGATCCTTAATGAAATATAATGACATAATGATAATTAAACACTAAGTAGTAACCTTATTTTATATATATATATATATATTTCTTACATCCAAAATATGCTTCTAAATTTCATACAAGAGACAGAATAATAAATATCAATTTAGTGGTTTAAATATATCATACAACTGCTTTATATTTGAAATATTTGTCCAATGTATGAAATGAATGTTGGTGAAGAGATCTTCTCAGAGATGATTTAAATTTCTTAATATTATCCAACATGTCTTTCAATGGAAGAATTTGACGGTTTCCATTTTAAGCCATGATTTCCACAGATAATCTTTCCATTAATAAAGTCTTGTACTTTGTGGCCCTTGAAGATTACTACAGAGTTACAGTTTTACTAAACATACACACCATGAATATTGAAAGCTCTTGAAAGTTTGCTTGATGGAACTGATGTCACTCCCTAGAGATACTTTCTATCATTGAATGCCTTAACTGCAGTATCTACTGAAACATAGGTGATTTGTTGATAATTTCATAACAAAATATTGTTTTTCACAGTCACTACCACCTCGTGTTTGTAATCATAATTATATGAATGTTTGCTACATGGGAACAGAATGATGACAGAATTGAAATTTGTAGGCATTTCAATATTTGTAATATTTTAACACAGATTCCCTTTGACAATGTCACTGAGCTGTATGATACAGTACAGGTATGCTTAGGATTGAGAAGTAGTAAAGTTCTAAGTATAGGAAACCTTAAATAAAGGGTTGCACCTTGAGTCAGTACATAGGTTAGTCAAATGAAAAGCTTAAAAAAATTTTTTACCAATTAATTTTTTGAAGATAAGTTCAGCATTACTTAGTCATTTTTCAGTGTATTACAAATCTATCAAGCACTGTAGATGTTTCCAACCCATGCTTGTAACTTGTTGTGCCTACAGCTGCACACAGTTGTGTCTCATTTCCTTACTTCACTTGTAAGGTTCCATTTGGCCTGCTCTCATTTATTAAATATCATGCACACAAATAGCTGTCAGTTAAGTTGTTAGAAATCTACCTTCTAATTCTGCATCTGTATTCATGAACACCATCAAAACCGTTTCTTAAAATGAAAACTACACTGTAATAGGGAAAAACCTGTTTCTTCAACTTGAATGGTAAAGACCTTCCGATGCCTTCCAATCAGAATTAGCTTCTGATGTTACGAGTCTTTTAGACATTCAATTGATTGTATTGTGACAATATCTTTATCTGTGCAGGACACTGCAAACACATAACATGTGTGGACATAGAGTATGCTTACACCACAGTGGGAATCTTAGCCATGATTCCATTGTTAAAGTGATAAAAGACAGAATGAGCCTTAAGCTGTCCAATGGCTTGAGTTAGCTTATTGCTACAGTAATACCCACAGTTTCAAGAAGGACTCTTTTCCCACTCTCATCATTCACAGTCAGTATTGCTGTTCAGCTCTGCTCCTGTATAATTTATTGCATTAGCCAAATATTCGTCCACTTTCTTCATCATTTTCGTCATTTCTCCTCCTTTTATGACATGTTGTGGTAAGGTTTAGTGACTAGACAGAGTATGACTCACGTCCTGATTGTCGGTAATAATAGCTGGGAATATTGGTGCAGACAGTGTGTAAACATTGGATAATATAGTGCAACTTAGATTCAGGTTGGAAATGCCCTTTATATTGAAGCCTGCATACCATAAATAACATTTTGAAGTATGAAGTTCAACTTAGATTTAAAATTTGGTTACTATTTCACATACAACACTGCTCATATATCATAAAAACCAGCTGGTTCTTGTGGTTTACATGAGTAATTAGTGCTTATTCTAATAATTATGTTAAACTACAGAAATATATTCTGTGGGAAAATTTCAGCTTTTTTAATTGTGAAATAAGGTATTGAATATAGTTTTCACTCTGCTTTAAAGTTTGAAATTAATTACTGATTTATCTGTTTAGCCAAGAAGAGTAAGATAACATAAGAGGAAATCAATGAACAAATGAGTTTGGAATACTCTCTTACAGTTATTTAGTCTATACAGTAATGGACTGTACTAAATTACCCAATTTATTATGGCTGGAAAATAAAATGTGTTTGGAGTTTTGTCTTGTTTGCTTAACTTGGCCTGTTATGACAGTACACAGGATTTTCAGTAAAATAAAACAACATTCATATTAAAATGACCAAAAGAAATAAAAGCTTTAAGTTTTGTAAGGATTTAAAATATATACACTATATAATCTTGAGTGTTAATTTTTCTTGAAAGTCTATGGTTGTCCATGAAGCTGATACACAGTAACACACACAGGGATGCAAGGGACTGCGGTAGAACCACAAATTTTATTTTGTTTCTTTTTCTGTATGCATGTTTCTCATAATAAACATCTGTTTTTATGTTTTATACTTTAAACAGTGTATTCAAGAAGTACAAACGAGTGGGAGCTTCCAAGATTCTACAGAGGTGAGGCTCAAACCACTAGATGTTTGAAGCACTGTTTATTAAATTAGCTTTCATGCAGAATTAGTTATTCGTGTATGTGGGGTTTCTGTTATTTGTATATTTATTTAGAGTTAATAATTTGTTCGTGACTATTCTATCTTCTATTCACTGGGGGGTTGGTGCGTGTTCTTTGAGATGGGGGGGGGCGGGGGGCGGGGGGCAGTGGGTGTAAAGCATCACAACATAAGCTCTCCGTCCGTTCTGCTTTATATAGCTCAAATGTTTAAATGCGTGAAACTTTACCTCCCTTTCTCTCTCTCTCTCAGTGTGTGTGTGTGTGTGTGTGTGTGTGTGTGTGTGTATATATATATATATATATACAGGGTGTCCCAGGAGGAATGTGCCAGACTTCAGGAGGGTGTTCCTTATATTAAAGTATACCAATATAACCCAAAACACCTATGTCCAAAGTTGAACGGTTACGGAGATAATGACCAGAGAAAAGTGTGTTCTTCTTGCGGGTCCACGCACTGTACCTGTCAGCTGACAATCTTATCCATTCCCGACCCTGAGTTTGGTGTCGCATTTCGTGAATTCAGCTGATGCAAGCCACTGAACGCAGTGCAAATGCATTGCACATGCAGTGTAGGTTAAGGCTGCTTTGTGAATGGTTGGCAGGTTAGTTGTACGGTGTTGCTAAAATGCCTTTTGTGTTTTCCCACATGGAATATTGTGACATGCATTTTGTTTATGGATTTTGCGATGGCAATGCACGTGCTGCTGTTCAAGAATACCAAAGGCGTTTTCCCGATCGAAGGATTCCGTCTCGAAGTGTGTTTACGCGAATTCACCAGATATTGCATGATACTGGTTCTCTTCCGAGTGTTTCTTTGCAGTCTGAAAGGGAGGTGGTACGAACGATTAACACACGAGAGAACATTCTTCAGATGGTTCAAAGAAGTCCA
>Ga0123355_10022489_pt1 | contig 10106 bp, 15 predicted proteins | sample TergutEmb28metaG_3_FD_89872 | JGI IMG/M metagenome (GOLD analysis project Ga0123355, IMG submission 89872) | Embiratermes neotenicus P1 segment gut microbial communities from Petit-Saut dam, French Guiana - Emb289 P1 | ecosystem: Host-associated > Arthropoda: Insects > Digestive system > Gut ...
CTGCCTATAAGAGTTGTCACCTATTAATGTGTAATCTGATGTTGGATATTTTATAATCTGTAAAATTCAATGCTTGAATTTTACCATGAAAAACAGGGTAAGTCAATTTAAACGAGAGTATCTTATGGTAATTTAAACTAATATAAAAATTTGATGCTGAATTGATGAAAGACAAAAAAGCCACAGAAAACATCCCTGTGGCAAGTCCATTTTACACTTCATGAAAACCATCTATGCAGTTTTCATAGAGCAAGGCTTTGGCTTCTGTGTTATCGTTTGTTTCATAGTAATGTAATAACAACTGAAAGAAATCTCTTTGTAACTCCAATGGCACAGTCAATATCCCTGCACCTTCTCGAATCATAACATGATTCCCTGTCATCAATGAAGTCCGCTTGTTTCCATTGGTAAATATTTACTTTTTCATCAAATACAATGCCAATGTTAAAGCTCTATCTGTATTCCCTGCAATTGCAAATATGTCTGATAGTTCTTCTTTTATTTGCGATTCTATAGGCATATCTGGAGTCCAGCTTGTTCCACCTATGTTTACAGGCATCTTGCGAATAGAACCTGCACCATAAATTAAATTGCTACCAACTGTTTCATTGATATTGCAGATTAAAGCAAAATCAGTTGGGTAATCCAGAGCTTTAAGAATAAAACGCCACGAATGTTTTAAATTGTTGATTGTTACAATACCATCCACACTAAGCCCTGCTACACTCATGCCATTATAGATAGCATAGGTATCGGGGTAGGTAACATCAATTCCTTCCATTTTGGCATTCTTCCATATATAATCCACAATATTTCTTTTGGCATAAAAGACACACTGCTCGCGAGTCATTGTAAATTTATCTGGGAAATTGGCTTCTTGTTTTGTCATGATGCATCTCGTTCTAGTTTCAGCCCATAACCATTTTAACACACTTGAACTCAGAATGAAGCGATACAAACCAACCAGCCTGTACCGCTTCATTCTTTTACTAATACACTTCCCTTCAATATTTTTTGTAGGCTTGTTGCTTTTTACAAATCAATCCATAAGCCTGGGTGAACACCCATAGATTTACGGCTAATGAGTTGCTCATTTACCAAAATGCCTCCATCTGCCTAAACAGTTGTGGCACAACTTGAAGTAGCTCCAGAAGAACGCAATCACCACGACATGGTAATATCCTTGGTATCATCAATAATTCTCTAAATAGGAAACTATTGTTGCACTATCCTTTTTATTGAAAACGAAAAAGGAATGCTGACAGAACATAGCATTCATTTCTTGCAGACGTTGGTACTACTCCTCAACATAGTTGTTGGATTTGGGCTACTCATGGCAATAAAAAATACCGTTAGGAATGCGCCCAAAACGGCATTTTTGCACCATAATTATCTCCCCTTGTTCGCTCTGTAAGTCTTCACCTCACCTGTATTATTATTTTGCAAGGAAAATTGGAGTATATGCATACAGCGAATATCGTAGTATTCGCCATGTGCAGATTTAATTCTTAACTCAAAAGTAAATAGCGGAGTATCGCCTTTACTTGGGAAGTTAAATACTGACGGTAAAGAATTTATTGATTTTATGTTTGCTGAATTGAAATATGATTAGCTGTAAGTGTAAGCTCTGCTTTTATCCGAGCGGAGCTTTTTATTTGGGCCTATACCAAAACGTTAGCGTGGATTCATATACGAGTAGTGTACTGGAATTGGCTTCGCAGGTTTTATCAGCTTGCGAAGCTTTTCCTTTTTAATCTGGCGAAGCCATTTACAAGTAAATACAAGTATGGTATACTAAAACTGTGTCAAAACTGGGAGTGGGTGGTATTTGAAGTGAACGAGAGACAGATAATAATTAAGGGAATACGTTGGATTAAAGGCATAAAGTATTATGTTGGGGAGTTAATCTCTCCTGATGGCTTATTGCAAGAAAAAGAATTTACAGAGAACAACTTGCGTGAAGGTATTGCCAAAAATTCGGACTACTTTGACATTGAGATAGATAACAAAGGAATTGTTGTAAAGAAAGATGATAGTAATTTTCAAAGACTACCTACACATTTACTTATAAATAAACCTACCAGTTTACGTACAGCCACTAGCATTAACAATTTAGCTAAATATGCAAAGGATGCGTGGGGAGTTAAAATTGTGGACTTATCTGGATTGGACCCAAAAGCGATTAAAGACACTTTTATACAAATGCAGAGAGTTATGAGGGATTTTGAGTTTTTGGTAGGACGTATCACTGAAATCTCCAAGAGAGACAAGGATTTTATGGGTTATCTTCCTGAACCAGATATGTCTGGATGCAGGATTACGTTTAATACTGAATACTATCGAAAACTCAAATCTATAAAAGTTGCGTATGAAGCCGAGGTATCCACTAAGGGAGCACCTTCGGGTACAGAATTTGAACACGCAGGTGTCCACGAGTTGGGACACGATGTAAATGCGTTTATAGTGCAAGAAGTGCAACCTACACTTAACTTGCGTATGGACGATTGGAATAATCGTTGGGAAGCTACGAACATTGTCAATGAAGCGTTTGTTGAGGTAGAATTGAACGCGAACATTATACGCAGTTTTGAAGAATTTGGTGAATCTTTTTCAGATACGTCTGACGAAGATGTTGTGTTATTGTTCAATTTGCTATCAGTACAAGAACGGCGACGTGCATTAGTGGTTTCTATATCAACTTATGCTGTAAAAAAGGGAGACGAAGAAACCATTGCTGAGGCATTTGCTGACTGGTACGCAAATGGTGACGCATCCAGTCCATTGAGTAAGTCCATAATGAGCATAATAAGGAGGCGTGTCCAATGATTAGAGAAAGTGTGCGTCGTTCAACACCACGATTCGTAACTGAGGGTTATGCTGTTTATGAGGGCGGCAATTTTTATAGGGTTGTCCACAATGGAGTGGAAAAGATAATTGGTAAGAAGATTGGGCTTGATTTCATAGATATTGCCCCTAACGCCCCCAGTTGGGCAAAGGAGGAGTTTGCTGAGTGGATGGAGAAAGAAAAAGAATTGGAGGTGTACAGGAGATGAAAGTCCAAGCACGTACATTCCCAAGGTTTGTAGTCGAAGGGTACGCCTTACTGGATGGTATTCCTTATTATGACGCTATCGAAGATGGCACTGACATTGTTCAGGGAAGACAACCAGGGTTCTATGAACGTATTTCTCTTAGTCCAACTGCTCCAGAATGGGCAGTTGTGGAGTACAATGAATGGGGAGAAATGTTGGTAGATAAATGACTAATTACAATTCTTTCTTCAACTCTGACATGAACAGCACCGAATTACGCACAGTTTATTTTGAACTGTTAAAGAAGTGCAAAACAGTCACTATTGGCTGTCTGTGAGCCTCTGAGTCGTGCTGCTTCCAAAGCCTCTATGTCAGACCCAAATCTTTTGACTTCTTATTGAGGTGATGTGGTGATAAATACTGAAAACCTGCCTGAAACCCGTGTTCAGGACTCGTTGGGCAAATGGCATATCTGCACTCCATTTGTATCCACGGTTAAAGGCGGTAGAGCCGTGATTTATACAACGACTGACGGCACAGAGATTAAACGAGAACCCCTTGTGCGATATACTGCCCGAATGGAAAGGCAATCTAAGTTTCAAAAATAAACCTTGAAAGCTCCCGCCCAGTTTTATCTGACAGCGGAGCTTTTTCTTTGCCCATCTCAATCCCATATACCTCTCATCATCTAAAATGTGAGGTATTTTATTATGTTAATCCAGATTTTATTGGGAGCAGGAGCGTTATTCTCATTCTCTCTTTGTGTTTTTATAGGCTGGCTGTACCGTGTTGGTTCTGATTATAATTTTCTGCCATACACCCGTAAGACAGACCCTAACTGGCAAACCACAAAAGGATTGAAAGGTTTTGCAAACAGAACTGAGAAATCTATTTATCCATTTTTAATATTTGTTGCTTTGTTTGCAATTTGTGTTATATGTTCTTTGCAGTTACTGTCTACCTTGGGTATTGAAATGATTTAGGTTTAAGAAAGGAAAACGCATATGTTAATCCAGATTTTATTAGGAGCAGGAGCGTTATTATCTCTATGTTTAGTAATTATACTGGCAAGCCGTCAAAATATAGGCGTATACTGCGGTATGAGTCAACCTACAAATACTAATGAAAAACCTAAACACCCAACTTTTGAAGCCTTTATTTGTTTGTTATTTATTGTAATTGGTCTTATTTGTGTTATACAACTATTTGTATAATATTTGTATAATAGGAAAGGAAAGAATATATGTTATTTCAGATTTTCCGAATCATAGGTATTTTCGTAAGTTTTATATTTATAGCTGTCATACCCATAGCCTATAACGATGATAATTACCATACCGACTGCACCCGCAATACGCCAGACGAGGAGCTTGACTGAAGATATTTTGAAAAGCCTAGGTTTATAAAGAAAACGGAAGGTACACTCTATCCGTATATAGTTTGGGGATTGGCTGTCGCCTCAATTTTATTCTTCATTACAACTATTTGATGGTCTTACATTCCAAGGGCGTATAATTAACCAAATGTCGTGTGTTTTTCTTTTGTTAATAACCACCATATAGATAACATAACTGACCCGCAACACATGACAAGCAATCATAGTAATGATTGTTGTGTTTGATTCTAGGAACAGTTGATTCAATATCACGTAACATAGGAAACCATACCAGATTTCAAACAACAACCCTGCGGACGAATTGATTCGTATAATTCGCCAAATCAACCTACGTTTTCTGAAATTTTGACTGTCTTTGTTTCGATACAAGTATTCGTATAGGTCAGTATCTGTTTTGCCGTCAGGCTGTAAAATATATTCCAGTTTGTTGTACTCCACGGTTACAGTTGCTTTGATATTTAGCTTCCCATTATATCCCGACCAATGTTTAGTCAAACAAGCCATAACCACGTGACCCAATTCATGTACAGGAATAAAGAGACGTGACAACAATATAGGCAAAATTATTTCAACCCACATAAAATCCCACCACCACAGCTATTGTATCGTGGCGAGTAGACTTTGCCTAGACCCAACTAAAACTCAAAAGTAAGATTAGTTATAGGAACCTTCCTTCATGCAATTTCACAGCCGACTTAAAACCCCAATAGACCATACAAGCTCCGCAGTCCTTTTTATCCGACAGCGGAGCTTTTATGTGCCACTCCCAAATACTCCCATATCAATAAGCAAGGAGTAAACAATGAGTACACTATCTGCTCCACAAAAGACACGAACCAATGAAGAATTAGCTGAAGCTATGTATCCTATACTTACATGCAATACTGTTTCACCACATTTAATTGATAAGTTATGTAAATCAATTGGTGATTTATCTGTTAGAGGCAGAATACTATTGTATGCTGTACATGTGGAAAGAACATCCCTTGAAGAATTTTACGAAACAGTTCTCAATGGCAAAAAAGAACATACCTTGTCAAGTGTATACGCTGAGTACAACTCAGCTTTACAACAGCTTAAAGAGTCTTACCTACCATACATAGAAACTAAAGAAGAAATGTTATCTCGCTTTTGGGCGACCTATCCAACAGTAAAGCCTTGTCCATTCTGTGGTAGCCACGACATTGAACTACAAGTTAGGCAAGGCAAGTATTACGGTGGTTGCCTATTCGCCCTTCTAAAATGTGAGCTGTGTGGTTGCCCAAGCGGAACTTCTACTGACATAGATAAAGTATATAAGAAATGGCAAAGACGTAGTTAGTAAGAGGCTCCGCAGTCCAATTTTATCAGGATAGCGGAGCTTTTTATATCTAAACCACAATCTCCAATCAGCCAAGTCCACAGATTCTACCTTCTATGTGCCACCATCAAAAGCCAATAAACACAAGGTGGTGTTTTTATTGGAAGAACCTGAAATCCGTATAAATAAGGATGGAGTATTACATTTTTGCAAATCAGTCTCTGTTAGGTGCCATGGTGGTCAGCGTATTGAATATGTAGATATTCTTGACGGAACACTTGTATGCACGGAGCCAAAGGATTTATGTAGAAAGAGATTAAGTCGCAATAAATCTGTGCTTAAAATAACAGTTTCCTCATTTTCAAAATAGACCCATTTGGACCAGGGTAGTTTTGCGTAACTACGCTCCCTGTGTGTGGGCTGCCAGAGCCTATATCCTCACTGCTTATTCAGAGTGAGGTGTTTTTATGTCTATATTTGAAAAAGGAATGTCAGAAGAACAATATAAACAAGCGTTTTATCGGGAGTTCTTCAAAGATTATTTGTATCAACCGAATTTTGGCAAGTCCAAGATTGATTTTGTAATAGCCGACCCGAAAGACAAAACCCGTCATCTGCTTTGGGCAGAGGCCAAGAATAAGCCAACACAGCCAAGATTATCGCTAACACAACTCATTTTGACTGCCAAAAAGACTTATTTTGGTGGAGAGGTTGTTCCTCCTGCGTATTTGGCAACCTTTGACTCCGAAGAAATTAACATCTATCGTACCAGTGATTTTGTATAGCATTTCCACTTAATATTGAGTCATTCCACCCATTCGGGGGGCATGATATTCGGCAAGCATAAGTGTTAATGTCAAATGGAATTGCTATAGAACTGTTCTTTCGTAACGATATTGACTGGCGTACTACTCCGTCAAACCATACAGACGTGAGATTCAAGGAGCTTGCATTGCTAGTTTCTGATAACTTTAGGACTGTTAAATCAGCCAAGTTCAAGTATAAACACGACATTGATGGTTTACTTTCTTTTATTGGCAGTGACTTCTCCAAGCAGTCGGACATTCAAGGTATTGAAATTACACTCGCCAATTTGAGTCACGTTTTCAATGATTGGTGTGAAATTGTTAAACCCACCATTGCTATGACAGCAGCTCAGTGGGCTAACTGGAAAAAGCAAGGTGTTTATCCTTCTGATTTTTTCATAGCTGACGCTTACGTTGGGTGTACAGAAGATGCCACACTTATTGATTCCTTAAAAGTTGTAATACACGGTACAACATACATGGTTAAACTGTGTCAGAATACACTGGTTCTCAATGACGAGCAGTTTAAGCAAGTCAAGTTTAATGATAAAGGTTCAGCATATCGTGACTTTTGGAAACGGTACAAGCGTCCACCCAGACGTGTACGGGCTTACGAGAGTGAAAAAACACCGTGGGAACAAATACTTAACCGACGTGATATTTTAGTACCCCGTGACATTATGGAGCGTAAGGGTGCGTTCTTTACACCTCGCATATGGGTAGAGAAAGCTCACGAATATCTGGCAGACGCTTTGGGCGAAAACTGGCAAGACGAGTATGTGGTGTACGATTGTGCAGCAGGCTCAGGAAATCTTTTATCGGGATTGTATAATCAAAAGAATATCTTTGCCTCTGACATTGACGAGCAAAATATTAGGATTATGACCGAAGAAACAAAGCCTACATTCGCTTCTAACATATTTCAATTCGACTTCCTTAACGATGATTTTATTCGCCAATCCAAGTGTCTAAAGTGTGGAAGTTTATTTGAATTAGACGTGACAGGTTCAAGTCGTGTATGTTCAGGGCGTTTTGACCTAAATGGTAAGTTACACAAGAATGGAAAGATAAAGTGTGATAGTGTTGAAGGTGGCAAAGTTCCTGACGCACTCATGGACATTTTAGAGTGCCCTGAAAAGTGTAAGAGACTCGTGTTTCTTATTAATCCACCATACGCTGAAGCTGGTGACGCTAACTTAAAAGGCAACACGAAAGATGGTATCACTGACAACAAAGTGAAATTGATGTACTCGGAGGAGTTGAGTAAAGCCAGTAATGAATTATTTTGTCAATTTTTTGCTCGTGTTTATGGTGAGTTTAAGGGCTGTATTCTTGCAGAATTTTCAAAGTTAAAGATACTGTCCGCTCCTAACTTTGCTAAGATGCGTGAGTGGTTTAAGCCACAGTATTTAGGTGGTTTTGTAGTGTGTGGTGGTACGTTTGATAATGTGAAGGGTAAATTTCCTATAGGATTTAAGCTCTGGGATACAGGTGTTGAAAGTGATTGGTCACAGAATCTTAGAGCTGACGCTTATGAAGCCGAAGGTTTCTTAAAAAAGGTTATTATTCGTAATGGTTCTGCTGGAAAACTAATCAATGACTGGTTACGTGAGTACCGTATAAATACTACTCTTGGCACTGACGCAGGAGACCCGATAAACACGGGCTTAACCCCGACAGAGGGGGGGGCAAGAGCTACAACCTGCACTCCATCAGGGACACGCAACTCTCGTCTATACCTCGACAGACTTCCAACAGCAGAAACTCACTTCAATCGACAACTGGGGAGTTCGGAGGGGACACAATACTCACGACTCAATCCGCATTTGACAGAAATTCCACACAAGCAGATAGAAATAGCTGCTCTGAGTGCCAAGTGCAACGACTTTCAACAACAGAATCTGGTGAGAATAGCGAACAACAGAGCCGAGTTAGTGAACTATACGGGGACGCAGTTGAGTGTGATGGTGTTGAAGTAGCAGGAATGTTTTTCAACACTAATGACCATCAAGGAATGAAGTATGTCCACCTCTCTAACACCGCAGAAACGCTGAAATGTAGGGGGGGGGACAAGATTTCGCATATGCCGATAGAGATAGCAGGTGTCCGTTGTACAAGCAACGACTTTCAACAACAGAAGTTGGTAGCGTTGACAAACAAGGTGTCCGATATGGGAGGGACAGGCGGGATGAAGTTCCAAGTGAACCTATTGAAATAGCTGGTTTGTGGTGTAACACAAATGATTTTCAAGGACAGAAGTATAACCTTATCACGAATAGTGTTTCTGATTTGTCAGGTAAGGGTGGTATGAAATTTAAGGTTAATTTTGTTAGGAGTTGTGGTTATGGATATAAAGGCTAATTTTGGAATGTTGAATATGCCAGAAAAAGTTATATATAACGGTGATATACACATTGCTGTTGAAGGTCTCGGAATTTATTGTCGTAGATTGCAACAGCAAGGTTTCACTGGACTTAAACTGGGCATAGTTGCACAAGAAAAGAAGATAGCACGTATTGCAATAGAAAACAAACTTACAAGTAAGTTTGGTAACGTGGCGTTTAGATACTGTGCCAAAAGCGAAAATGCCGATGCCATTTTATATGGTCAAAATATCCATATAATAGGTGTACGAGGTAACAGTATTGCGTCAAGTGGTGGATTTGTAGGCGTTTTTCATTTTGATGTTGATATGTGTAAAAAGGATAAATTTACACATATCATTAACTTGATAAGTGGTGTTCACCCATTGCCTGAGAACTACCGACAAGGCTGGTATGTTGGAACTACTGAATACCGCCTCAAGGGACAGTATTTGTTAGATAAGATAACTCAAGGTGAGTTAGTGAATGTGAACCAGAAGGATTGGACACCTTTGGGTTAGTAGGAGGAAATATAAGTTATGAATGTTACTTCAGCAAATAATATAGCACCCGCAGTAGTTTATTTTGCCGTTCGTTGGAGTGAAGATGCTACTTGGTTAAATGACCGTGACCAATTTCTATATCCGCATACTGACCCCCTTCAGGACGAAGATTTTATAAATGATTGTCTCGTGTTTTCAATATTTCACGGAAACAACCACATTTCAGTGACTAAAGGCGATAATCACTGGATTCCCTTCTCTGAAAGTCAATTAGGAGTCAATACTAAACCTTTTGATAACACCACAATCTATGATTGTCTGACCTCCCGCAATATCCCCGACAACCTCTCAGAAGAAGCAAGGGGTGTTTACGACACAGGATTAAAAATCTTCCACTATTATCACACAGGCAACAACGGTAAACCGTTTCAAACAAGTTTATGTGGTAAGTTTAAGTACAATGTAGACGCAGCACTATCCGACATACGCCAGTTCTTTCAGTCCACCAACGATAAAGGACATATGAAGGTAAAGTCAGAGGACAAGTATTATCAATCTCTGATTGTACAATTGAGAGCCAATCTAATACGAGTTTCGCAGTTGTCACGAAAAAGCCACAGTCAATGCATCTTGAATGGCAGGTTTAACAATAGCCCAATCCTGTTGATAAACAGAAGAATTATCAAATCGTCGTCTAAGGTGTTTA
>Ga0123355_10022490_pt1 | contig 10106 bp, 7 predicted proteins | sample TergutEmb28metaG_3_FD_89872 | JGI IMG/M metagenome (GOLD analysis project Ga0123355, IMG submission 89872) | Embiratermes neotenicus P1 segment gut microbial communities from Petit-Saut dam, French Guiana - Emb289 P1 | ecosystem: Host-associated > Arthropoda: Insects > Digestive system > Gut ...
CAACTTACAAACCGTCGCACTGCCATGGTCGTCAAACAAAGGACATTTCGGGCGCTTGTTCGGCTCTCACACCCCGCAAAACCAAAACAATTTCATCCCCGCCTCCCTAACCGGCATCGTCATCACACACGGCTTCTCAATAGGCAACTCCGCCTTCTCAGGTCTAGCAAACCTCCAAAGCATAGTCATTCCCGCCGCGGTTCAGCAAATGGGCAGCTCCGCCTTCTTCGGAGCCTCAAGACTGACGATATACCTAGAGCATTACGAAGTGCCTACAGCACCGCTGACATGGTCAGGGACATGGAACAACAGCAACCGCCCGGTGGTGAGGGGAGCGGGATTAAGCGGGTGCGGGTCGTATATAGAGTCGTTTAGAAATGCGGGAAATAACATTGAGAATGCAGGTGCAATAAACGGAATATCTGCGCCGCACAGAGCGGGATATTCGTTGGCAGGATGGGCTGACTCTTTGGTCGGCGGTGATTATGCGGCAATAGCGTTTAGGTCTAATCAGTTTATGACGGCATTACACGGGAGAACAATTTATGCTGTTTGGATAAATGATGCATTGAGTCAGAGGGATTTTGTTGTTGATTTTGACTCTGGCGGGGGGACGGAGGTGTCTTCGGCGCAGGTTAGATTTGGACAGCGTTTTGATTATTTGGGGGCTTTGCCGGTGCCGGTGCGGTCTTTTGGCAGTTATGGGTTGTTTTATACCTTTGACGGGTGGTGGACACAGGCTGAGGGCGGGAGACGAATTTCTAATTCATATCCGAATTTGATTTCATTGATTTCATCAAATAATACTGCAACGCTTTATGCAAGGTGGTCAGCGCCTGGGATTAGTGTTAATTTTGATGTCGGAGGCGGTAGTTCAGTGAGTGCTAGGTCGGTTGGATTTGGGCAGGCGTACGGTGTTTTGCCGGTTTCTTTTAGGGCAGGGTATAGAATGATTGGCTGGTGGCCTCATCCTTTTGGCTCAGAGTTTGACCAAGAACACGGCGGAAGAATAACTAATCAGACAATCGTGACAAACCCGTCTGCGCATACTTTATTTGCAAGGTGGGAGCAAGCGGCGCCTGTTTCTGTTATGTTGATAGACGGTGGTGCTGTTTATGATACAGTAGAGGTAGTATACAGGGGTGTTTATGGTGCGGGTGCGCTGCCGGTTCTCACAAGAGAAAATTATAGATTTGACGGATGGTGGACGAGTTTTAGCGGATGGGGAGCGGTGAGAGTGCAAAGCGGCACAATAGTTACCAATTCAAACAATCACAATTTATATGCTAGATGGATAAGATTACATACCGTTGAATTTGACCTTGACGGGGGTATTGATACGGGTTTGTATCTGCCGCAAACAATAGCGGACGGAGCGGTTGTTGTTAGACCCTTAAATCCGCAAAAAGCCGGATATCATTTTTCACATTGGATATGTCTAAGTACACAGCAATCATTTGATTGGAACACGCCCATAACACGGGATGTTGTGCTTAAAGCGGTTTGGATTTTAGGCGACGGAAGCGAGGGCAGTCCTTTGCATATAAGCAGCGCGCAAGAGTTTTGGAATTTTGCACAGCAGGTGAACAGCGGGGATTGGTCATCTAAGCATTTTATGCTGACCGGCGATATAAACTTAAATGATACAACAAATTGGGAAAGCTGGGACATAAACACAACAGGGCTGAATGTGTGGATACCGGCAGGCACGGCGTCTAATCCGTTTTCAGGCAGTTTCAACGGCAATGGATTTGTCATAAGAGGACTGTTTATAAACGGTCACGGCAATGGCGGCAGCTCTCTTTATGCGGCAGGATTATTTGGTGTTGTTGACGGCGGGATTATAAAGAATCTTGGGATAGAACAAAGTTTTGTTGCGGGGCAGAGTGCGGCATATACCGGAGGTATAGCCGGCAGGGTCAGCGGCGCGGTGATAGTCAATAATTATTTTAGGGGCAGTCTATACGGCAATGGTTATGCCGGCGGTATTGCGGGACGGGTTGACAACAGTACGCTGTTCAACAACTACTTCAAAGGTACGCTGCAAGGTTATGGTTTGGTTGGCGGTATTGCAGGATTTGCCGATGAAACTATAATTGAGTTTAACTATGTATTAATCAAGGACAATACAAAAGGTTTTGGGCTGGTAGGCAATAATAATTATAATATTGCCCGTAATCGCTTATTCAATGAGACCGGCAGGCTGACCGGCACTATACGGATTGGTACCCGCTTTTTGGTTAATTTGACAGAAGCTCTGAATTTTATGGTTATAGAGTTGCGTATGGGAGGCACACAGTGGGATCATTTGCCCAGAATGGATTATCATAGATGGAATTTAAATCAGCCGATTCCCAGCTATTGCAGGGATATTAATTGCCCGTATTGTAGTGTTGACTAGCCGTATATATACAGTACAAAATAACCGCCAACATTTTTTAGTGTGAACTTACATACTGCTGTGGTAGTTATAAACTGTTGTCAAGTGTGAAAAGCGTTTCAAAATTCTCCTGCTAACTTAGGCTGTAATTCTCCTGCTACTTCAAAAAAATTAGCATTTGCAAGGATGGTTTTCTCTTGTCAACTTAAATAAAAATTACTCTAAGCCCCGAGATCCGAGTGGTTTTGGGGCTTTTATATTTGCAGGTATTACTCGATACATATATGTTTTTACTAGTTTTATATAAGAAAATTCGCTATAATTATATTTGGTTGATAAACTAATCTGTAACCAAAAAAATACTTGCTAATCATTAAAGAGGAGAATAATATAATGAGGCTAAATTTAGGTAGCAATCAATTAAGAGGTGTAATAAATGATTCTAAATATTTATATAAAGAAAACTTTACGGACTATTTGCAAATTTGTGCGTTGATGGATAGATTAGATGATGCTGTGGAAGAAATCAATGCGATAGATTTGGTGCAAGGGCAAAACACTGGGAATTGTATTCTGTGGATAAACTATGCTGATTTGTTGTTGGCTTGTTTAGAAAAGTTGAGAAAAATATATGGCATACCCGCAAAAGACAAGGGAATGCTTTTCAAATACCATAAACAAGCAGATAAAACAGACTATGAGTTTTTTCGTTTTATTCGTGCAATTATTCTGCCTCATGCTTTGTCAATGGACGATAAGAGGCAAAAAGCATTTACGGAGGGAAAGACGGCATATTCTCCATTTGTCCGCTGGGATAGAGGAAATAAGTTAGCCTTTAAGGTGGTCTATTATGTTTCTCCTGACCCCGATAAAATGAAAAAGCTAATGTTGCTCTCAAAAAATTATACGATAGAGGTGCAAGACATATTTGATTATATAGAGTATGAATATAACACTTTGCCTGATATTCTCAAAATAATAGAGCAGAGAAAAAAGAACAGAAAAGCAACAGTGAGACGGAAAACGGCACAAATAGTGTACGATAAAAGCTGGAGCATAAGTGGAAAAATTGAAAAGCTGTGGGAGTGGTCTAAAGAGTTTGGCGACATTGACGAACAAAGAGAAGTAGGGATAGCTTTTGAAGCTATGGAGAGAGCGAAAGAATTTGTATGCTTTATTTTTGAAGATGTTAACAAGACGATTGTTGCAGAATATCTTAATTACATTAGTCTAGGGATGGATGACTTATACGATAGAATTAAAACGCAAGATAACGATAGACGGCTGGCTTTATCTAAAATAATTTTTCCTCATATAAGTCCCATTGGAAACAAAACTGATTTTAATTGTGACTTGTATAACATAAACCATATTATCTCGGATGCAACAAATAGCATGGATATTTTTATCAAAGATAATCCGATTAAGTATGTAAAAAAGTATCTTGCAATTACGCAGACAATGGGTAGAGAAGAAATAATATATCTTAGCATAATGGCCGCATTCAAAGACAATATGAAATATGATATTGAGTACCAAGAGATAGTAATTGATGCAAACAAACTAAGAGGATAATGAAATAGCAAAGGATGGCGGACAGATACAAGAGAGCAATGCGGCAGGTGAAAATTGCTAATCACAAAGAAAAGCCAAACCACGCCTTTAATTACACAGTCTAAGCCGTAGCTGAGGGCTGAAAGCCCGAACGCCACGAAGTATAATAGCCAGTCTCCGAGGCATTAGGCGGGGCAGTCAAACTAACATCCTCTAGCAAAAAAAACTTCAAAAAATATTGAAAAACTGTTTTGACAACAGTTTTTCTTATTTAAGTGACAGACGAAAAGTTTTGTTGAGTTTTCAAAAATAAAACGAACAAAAATAATATTGTTGACATACAGCTGTCAACAATTGGATGATATTATGTGTGTATAGAATAAAAGAGGGGGATGAAAGGTTGTTGTATAAGGTTGCTGTATATAGATTATTGTTTGAGTGATTTTTGCTCTTAATAATGCTTTTTTGTGTCATTTTAGAAGTGATTTAAAATAGCACAAAAAAGCCGTTTTGAGGGGGGTCAAAACGGCTTTTTTATGGTTGGATTGAGTGGACTCGAACCACCGACCCCCACCTTATCAGGGTGGTGCTCTAACCAGCTGAGCTACAATCCATCGGTTTATTATTAAGTTTTACGAATGCCCCACCTTATACTCCGCTTCGCTTCGTGGAACACAGGGTGGTGCTCTAACCAGCTGAGCTACAATCCATCGGGTTAATTAAAGTATACTTTAGAGAGCGAGAGCAACACTTCAATTAAGAAGTGATGCTCTTATTTTTTGTGGTGGAGACTAGCGGAGTCGAACCGCTGACCCTCTGCGTGCAAGGCAGATGCTCTACCAGCTGAGCTAAGTCCCCATGAAACACTCAAAACATGATACCAAACCAAAAAGCGATTGTCAAATGTTTTTTAGGGGTTTATGGAATTTCAAAAAAAAATTGACTTTTAATTTGGCTGTACAAAATAAATTTTTGATGCAAGCATAATTTTTTTGATCATATCATGAAATAAAAATACATTATGCGGTTAGCGGAACGATTGGATGAAAGGTATTTTTTTGATTTTAGGTTTGAACTCGCGGGAAGCACTTTCTTTTGGAGATTAACACAAATATTTCTTTTTGCCCGCTATTTTCCTTAAATATTTACTGCTGTTTGCTATTTCTTTTAGCCTTGACAGCACATCTTTTGGCGACATTTTTATATCTTTAAACTTGAATTGAATGTTGCCGTCATCGCAACAATCGTATTCATCGGCTTTGTGTTTTTCTTTTATTGCGTAATTGTCAAATGAAAAGTTTTGCCCTTGCACATCACTAATACTACCCAACAATTCTCCGTCCGTAAAATAAACCAGATAATCAAACTTTTTATCCTGTCGTTCTTGTTCGGTAAACTTCGCCATCAGACTAAAATACTTCTTGTTGTCACGATTGTAATCATATCTTTCAAAAAAGTTGTTCCAATCGTCATGAATTTCATATTCCTCAATTAGCACGATTTCTCCTTTTTTGAACTAAGACTTTTGTTCGGATGATTTTGTGTGTATACTCCAAAAAGCCTACTCGTAGTTTTTGGAGAGTTTTTTAGTAAGGGTGATACTCCGAAAAGTGAAAGTGCATGAGTCAATTCTTTGTTTGCATATCAAAAAGAATTAAGACATTCCTATTTGTGATTACAATCTCGGTAAAATCTAAGTCTTCGTTTGTCAGTTCTGTAGGGTTATTCCCCCGTCTTCTTTCTATATAAAATCCGTCATATCCAAGCGCTAGTGCCGCCAATGATTGGGTGTAATTAGCCTTCAGGAGCTTTCCTACAATTGCAGCCTTTTCATCCGATGAATTTTTTGAATGAATGTTAATATCTTTGGTTGCAGGAATGCTTGTGGGAAAATGTTCTTCCAATTGCAGTTTTAAGTTTTTGTCATCAATGATTTTAGCATCTTCGCAAAGTTGCATTGCTACAACTTGTTGACAAGGCAAAAATAATTTTTTATGTCCTTCTTTCTCGTATAGTTTTTCAACTATGAGTTTAATATAATCAAGACTATCAGCAAAGCAATATCCAAGTCCGTGTCTGGCAATAGCGGACATGGGTTTTTTTTGATAATTTTGCTTGAATATTGGACTATTAACTATAGTGTTTCCTGACAATTGATATTGGGCGCCAAATTCAGAATTCATTATGTTGTTAAGCCACTTTTGTTTAATATCAACAGGCGAACCTCTGTAAAATGTTTTTTTATCTAGCGCCAGAATCTGAGGAAAATTTGGTTTTTTGTCATCAACACCAAACAGGCGATATGCCAATTTAAGAGCCACTATATTTTCAAGCTCAAAAGGTTCAAACGCTTTTGACGATTTCAGATTGTTTAATACAGCCCAATCATGTAGCTTTTCAACTATTTTACTTTTATCCATAAAATGATTTTTCTTAGATATCTAGTGTTTTCTCAAACCGCTATTGCCATAGTATAATATGCAGTTATTTGGTGGAGCTAAGGGGAGTCGAACCCCTGACCTTTTGAATGCCATTCAAACGCGCTACCAACTGCGCTATAGCCCCAAACAACAATTATGTTTATAATTATAAGTGAGTTTTGAAAAATTTGCAAGCAAAAACAGAACAAAATCAATTGTTTGCCTAAAATTTTCTGAAAAGTTAAGAGGAGCTGACTATTCATGAGACTAAATAAAGAAGAAAGGGGAATATGAAATGGGATTGGGTTGCGGTGAAAAATTTATCACAAGACGATGGGCATAAGTCAATCAAAATTACACCTAAAAAAAGGGGAGGAATATAATTATGAGGTTAGAAAAAGAGATAAAAGGCAAGTGTGAGATGGGGCGGTGCGGGAAGAGGGTTTTGTATAGTTTGAGGATGGACAGGAGCGGAATTAAGAGTAGGATTTATATTTGTGATGAGTGCATAAGGGAGTTGTATAGAATTGTGTCGGAGTTTATGGTGCCAAAAAGTATTGAGACTATAAAGAAGAGAGAGGGGTTTAGTGTTAGGGAGGGGGATTTGTTTAGGATTTAATTCAGAATTATGAATTCAGAATTAATTAGGGTAGAATTGGTAATGAAGGATAGAATAAATTAAGATTACACAACAATTCATGATTCTAATTATAAATATGGAGGAGAAAAATAAAGTATGAAAAAGAAAAAAGATAAAGAGTTTTTGGAGGATTTGATTGCTGAGGTAAAGCAGAATTTTAGCGACAGGCGAGAGGAGAGGAGGCGGTTTGAGTCGCAGTGGCGGTTAAATACCAATTTCTTTTTGGGCAATCAGTACAGCGCTGTCAATGTGATGGGTGAGATTGACAGCGTGGGCAGAGACTATTTTTGGCAGGAGAGAGAGGTATATAATCATATTGCATCCATTGTTGAAACTCGCTTAGCAAGGCTGTCCCGCATTAAACCAAAGATGAGCGTGCGTCCAAAATCAGGCAATGACGGCGATATTAAAAATGCTAATGTTGCCGCAAAAATACTAAACAGCGCACGGCAAAAATTGGAGCTGTCTAATATTTTGGCTAAAGGAGCGCAGTGGTCAGAGATTTGCGGCAGTGTTTTTTATAAGCTGAGTTGGGATAAAAATGGCGGACGCATTATGGGAAACAAGGACGGCAAGTCTGTTTATGAGGGCGAGGTGCGTATTGATGTATGCCCGCCTTATGAAATTTTCCCTTCAAATTTAGCCTGCCAAGACATCGCCGACTGTGACAGCATCATTCATGCAAAGTGCATGACAATCAGTGACATAGAAAAAAATTGGGGCATTACAGTCACTGCTGAAGAAGTGGACACATTCACTCACGACGGGGTTACGGTGATAGGGGGTTTAGGCGTAAACAGCGCTGTGCGTACCCAGTCGCGAGGCAGGGCTTTAGACAGCGCTATTGTGATTGAAAGATACACAAAACCATCTTCTGACCACCCTTTTGGCGAGCTTGTTATCATTGCAGGCGGGCAACTTTTATACCACGGCGATCTGCCTTTTCAAATAGGTGAGGACGGCAGTTTTGCTCTTCCTTTCATTAAACAAGACTCACAAATCAATCCCGGCTGTTTTTATGGGATAAGCATGATAGAGAGAGCTATCCCGATTCAGCGAGCATATAACGCGGTCAAAAACCGCAAGCATGAATTTATGAACCGCATAGCTATGGGCGTTTTAGCAGTAGAGGACGGGTCGGTAGACACCGAGAATTTGGAGACTGAGGGACTGTCTCCAGGCAAAATTTTGGTTTATCGTCAAGGCTCTGCTCCGCCCAGCTTTATGAATCCCGGCAGCATTCCCGCCGAGTTTAATCGCGAGGAGGACAAGCTATTGTCAGAATTTATTATGATTAGCGGAGTGAGTGAGGTTATGCGCTCGTCAATGACGCCAAGTTCTATGACAAGCGGGGTGGCGCTTCAGCTACTACTTGATATGGATGATACGAGGCTTAGTACAACGGCAAATCGAATAAGGGACGCAGTTAAAACTATTGCTAAGTTTATACTGCGTTTGTATCGGCAATTTGCTGTTGCTCCGCGGTTATCTAGGGTAGTGGGTGATGATGGAGATGTAGAGCTTTTGCATTGGAAGGGGAGTGCGTTATCGGCAGACGATGTAATATTGGATACTGAAAATGAGATGAATGATTCGTTGGCATCAAGAAAAAGCATGGTGTTTGATTTGTTAAACAGCGGTCTTTTGCATGATGAAAACGGCAAGTTGTCGGATCAAATGAGGTTTAGGATATTGGATATGCTGGGTTATGGCGCATGGGAGCATATGCGTGACAGTCATAGATTGCATATCGCAAGGGCGCAAAGAGAAAATGCCGGTGTAGCGGGATTGAAGAAGGGATTGAGCAGTGAGGTGGTAGTGAGCGATGTTGATGATCATCAAATCCATATTGCCGAGCATACAAAATTTATGCTCACAAGTGATTATGATAGATTGATGATAGAGGATAAGGAGCGGGCAGAGAAGCTGAGTGAGCATTTAGCGGCTCATAAGCTTAGGATAAAGTTGGGGAATATTGATTTTGAGGGGATGAAGAATGGAGTTGATGTTGGTGAACCCGTAGGGGCGGTCATTGACCGCCCGAATGATTTAGAAGGGGAGGGAGTGGTAGAAGTATAAAGTATGAAGTATAAAATAAGGTGAGGTTAAAATGGTGCGGTTGTGTTGAAGGAGCCGTTGTTTGTTTACGGCGTGGGGCGTGAGTGAGTAATTTGCCGTTAATTGTCATCCTGAGCGAAGCCGAAGGATCTCCTACTAGCTACAAAGAAAACTAACTCTTTTACCAAATGAGATCCTTCGGCTTCGCTCAGGATGACAATTAGTGGTGAAATGCCTTTACGGCTACAATAAGTCAAATCCCAATCTTTACTTTATATTATGTACTTTATATTTTCTAAAACAAAACTATGAACGAATTATCAAGAAGAATCGGAAAATTCACCTCGCCAGAGGCGCTATTAAAAGCGTATGAGTGCTTAGAGGGAGAGTTTACTAAGCGGTGTCAAAAATTAAAGGACACTGAAAAAGAGAATGCTGACTTAAAGGCGGTGGCGGCAGATAAGAGCAGAAGGATTGCAGATGCAAAGGAGGTCTTGGCTGACGAGAACTTTATAACTGACCATGTGCTGACTAATGAAGTGATAGCTAATAGGTTTATTGCAAATTATTTAGAAGGACTTGAGAATGGGACTGTTCCTAGAATAATGTCCGGAAGAAATGGGTCTGCGGCGCTTACACCGCCTAAAGTACCAAAGAGTTTGGAAGAAGCCAAAAAATTGGCAGAGGTTATTCTTAACGGCGGTTAAAATAGCTTTATTCAACTTTTTTCCGAAAAAAGTTGAGCAAAAAAGGGCAAGGGGGAGAGGGTTACGGTCCCCTCTCCCCCTTTGCAAACCCCCTCTCCTAAACGCGAATAATGATAGGTGAAAAGTAGAAGTGTTTATCTCAAAAGATAGATAGGTTATGACATCCATTTATAGCCGTCTGTCTTTAGATAAAAAATTATTCTAATTGTGCCTATCATTATTCGCGTTTAGGAGGGTGGGGGTTAAGGGGGAGGGAGGGGACCGCAACCCTCCCTCCCCCTTGTGGCTTTTTTGTTTCACTTTTTTACCATTAAAAAAGTGAAAAATAGTTTTTGTTTCTTTTTGAA
>Ga0123355_10022492_pt1 | contig 10106 bp, 6 predicted proteins | sample TergutEmb28metaG_3_FD_89872 | JGI IMG/M metagenome (GOLD analysis project Ga0123355, IMG submission 89872) | Embiratermes neotenicus P1 segment gut microbial communities from Petit-Saut dam, French Guiana - Emb289 P1 | ecosystem: Host-associated > Arthropoda: Insects > Digestive system > Gut ...
CCCAGGATAGAGACAGGTGGCGGACGCTTGTGAGTGCGGTAATGAACCTTCGGGTTCCGTGAAATGCGGAGAATTTCTTGACTAGCTGCAAACCAGTTAGCTTCTCAAGAAGGACTCTGCACAATGGAGTAAGTAAGTAAGTAAGTCCTCCAGTGAATAAACAAAATAAGCTGATAAATCAAAAACTTCAAGATTATATAATAACCTCCATTCCATACTAACCTAAGGCGTGTACCTTACATTCTTGTATTAAATGTTTTCAATCCACTTATGCAACAGACAGCGTCTCACAGCTATATACAACAAGCAACGGCTCTAATAAAGGTAATTTACAGGAAGTTACTGAATTGCTTTCACTCCTGACATTGGGACGTCTCTTTGTTGTTATACAGTTCAAATCACTCACCGCTTGATGACATAGCAACGATAACGAATTCTACATTGATTGCCGAAAAGAAAAGAGCCACACATTCTGCAGGTGTAATCTTCCAGTCTTACCTGAAAAGAAAACAAGACAGACTTTTAGGCAATGTGTGACAATTCTGTACCGAACGGAAGACGGTCTCTATTTTAGTAAAGTACAGACTGTAGCAGCACTTTCAATTGTGTTTTCATTATAAATATACACATAGGACGAATTCAGGTGAATAAATTATGACGATAATAAGATTCAGAGTTATAATCAGCAAAAGAAGACAATGGAAATCGTAGTGTATATTCCGATAATTGTTTATTTTGCAATACACCCAACAATAAACAATAATGCAAGATGACGAATAAGAAACCAACTAGATGTCACTTGTTACTTTTATTTTACTTCTTAGAGACTCAACATGTTCCGGGCATTAATATGCCCAACTTCAGGAGTTTGCGACTATGTTGTTGAACTACCACATCGGCCGTTTCGTTCTGCAACGATGGAGGCGTTAGCGTTAGCGTAAATTTATGGTGCTTAGTGGTGTGTGATTGGTGTGATGTGTTTTGTCGTTTTGTTGTGGCTAGTAACGTGTTACTGTTGATGCTAACAGTTGTGACTTTTTTTATGTGTGTTGCTCGTAATGTTTTCTTGAGTGTAGTGTGCTACCTTATTGGATTTGTAATTTGATGAGCTGCTAGTATTCATTAGTAAAATAAAAGTAACAAGTGACATCTAGTTGGTTTTTTATTCGTCAGCTATCACAATGATGTACGATCCAATAAACATCAGAATAATGCAAGATACTTGGCTCCCACCGCCCTGTAGTTAAGGCCGTCACTCCTCTGGGATGTAACACAGCGTATGAAGGTAGTTGTTTACCGACGTTTTGGGAGAGCCTATGGGTCCCACCTAATGATGGGGCTGTTTCACTCTTGAATATGGGCAAACAGCTACCAACACGCTGCGTAACATTCAAAGAGAGCGAAGTCTCAAGAAACAATAATTAAACAAAAAGTCAGAATGCAGTGTTTTCATCGCTGTCAGATTAATAAACAGCATTATAAAACGATATGTTTCGGCGATGGATTTCGTCTCCGTCTTCAGGTACTGGTAACGCGGGGGCGAGGGAGAACACCCACCCTGTTGGTCCCCACCCTGGCGGTGACAGATCCAGTATCTCAGAAGCTGCGGTTTCTGAACGCTTTATTTTAAAAGAAGATAACGAATGAAAGTCAAACTGGAGCGCAAAAGCATCATCATCATCAGCAGCAGCAGCAACAGTAGGAGTGGTAGTTGTAATAGTATAGTGTCAGTATTACAGCAGCAGCAGCAGCAGTAATAGTAGTAGTAGTAGTAGTAGTAGTAGTAGTAGTAGTAGTAGTGGTAGTAGTAACAATAATAATACACTATTGTCATTATACTCGTATTTCAGAATGACATTACTACTCTTATTAATGTTTCAGTTTTTAATAGGAAGTAATATCACTGTGAAAGCTGCGATAATAAAATAATGATTCAATAAGTATAGCACACTGCTGACAAATTAGTGCAACCCAACAGATAGTGCAAACAGCAGATGTAAAGACAATGCTTAAAAAAGTACACATAACTACCACTTCAGCGGGTACACACGGTGGCGCAGTTGGTTGAGGCACTGCGCTACAAGGTCGAAGGTTCGATTCCCAATAGGGTTAATGGGTCGGTTTAGCCTCTAACAGAAATGAACTCCAGAGATATCTCCTGGAGAATCAAGGCGCCCGGTGCGTAGGGCTGACAAACTTATCACCTTCATGCGCCGACTGTCTAGAAATTCTGGGAGCCCCAACCTCCTAGAGCCTTAAGGGCCTGTCCAGGCTTGCATAGAGCTAGCTTTACCCTTACCACTTCAGTGACATGCCTGATACAAGTACAGCTCTACTTTCGTTTGATGTTTCTTAATTTGTACAGAGAACATAACTCACATCTTTTAAAGCAAAGTGCTACGACAAATACCAACACCCAGTAAGGAGGTACTGTTAGAGGCACAATACAGAAAATTGGTCGGCAACACCTCGGTAGAACAAGAACAAGATAAAAAAATAATATTACGATTGACGATAGGAGGAACAATGAAGTCGATCAGGAAGGTATCCAGTGACTGACTTTGGTTGTAGCGGCGAAGAACACTCAAATCCTGACATGAACACTTGTTGGCGACAAGATTGGTAATGACGCTTAACCACGTGACGCATACTACGGATAAAGGTAAAGTTATGACTGCACATGTCATAAAGGCATACGGGGAAGTGGAGGTACAGCTCCACTCATTTTTATCGCCGACGCTACATAGAGTTGAGTGGTCAACTTCACGTCCCGGCCGCTTTAACATCAGGAAAGAACATCGGCAACGATTAAATAGAAGACCGGGAGGGATCTTACGCCGGTCTGGAAATTTGGGAGAAGAGAAAAATCTCTTGTCCCTTCCGGTATTCGAACGCCGCATCGTCCAGACCGTAGCCCAGCGCTACCCGGAAACCATGAGAAGCACATTTACATGCTAAAAACATAACAATTACAAAACACGGTATATGGACACGGAATAAGTTGCTCGCAACTCCTACCGAGCACCTTTGCTCGCTCTGACCTTTATTCCGGAGATATCCGGTTAGCATCTCGTCCGAGACACAATTGTTACTGTGATCTGCCTGGTTTTGTTCATTTCCTTCAGGCAAATTCTCTATCACCCAACTATTTAATGTCACACAGCCCGTGTTGCTGTCAGGGTCGTGAAATAACAGAAAAAAAAAACTGTAAACGAAATATGAAAAACTTTCCATACTACGGACGAGACATTTCACTTTCAAGCATTGGTTTTTCTGGGACCGGATTTGTTTGTTGTTGGAAATAATCGGTGAAGCGCACGTGCTCGGCATTTCAACTCCTTAAAAAAATGCAAGCAGCAACGTTCAGCAAAAGAAGCTTTCTCGAAATAATTTGAATTGAAAAAGGCCACACATGAAATCATAGCATGTTTTGAAATCAGCCCGCCCATAATGCAATTCGCTACCAACGGAATTAGAGCGCGCGTATGCACATTCGCTGCTACCCCTTTCCCCACACCTGCCTCTCTCTTTCTGAAAGCACGCCTCTCTATTTTCTACGCACCTGTTGAATACCAAGAGGACCCTCTCGATTGCTCATAAATTACATGGAATTGTCCATGCAGAGGGAGAATCTGGTCAGGGACCTGTGCCTCCTATATCCTGTTGAGGTCGCACAGAATATTGGGGGTTAATCGACAGTTCATTTTGGTTTGGATTAAGCCAGGTAAGAGCCGACTAGGTAATAATTTCTGCTCGTAGCATAGCAATTGGGGGAATATGTGCAAAAGGGGACTACATAAATTACAACATGCCAGAACAGTTTGAACATTTCTTCAAACAGATTAGGCCTGTGTGAGACACAAAAGACATAACGTAAGAAGGAAGGGAAGAAAGATATTACGAAAGATACAAGACGAATTATCGCAAATTTGAAAAAAAAAAAATTTAAGCCACCACAAAATTCTGGGCGCCAGAAGGGTGACATGAAGCAAGTTCCATACAGAGGGTCCACCAATATTGGGTACAAACATGTAGTGCTTTCCTACTCAAATGATGGCTCGACTTCCATCAAGTATTTCCCGGGAAAAGACACTAAAACTTACTGTAGGAAATTTCGCCGCCATAAGCCAAATAAATTGGCAAATCTGATTATGGCAAGGACTCGAGGATTTGCAGAACAAACGTTTGATTCATTCCCAATTTTAATAGAAAGTAAAAAGTGTATATTCTATTAAACTAAATATTAGAATTACAGTGACTAGCACGTCAATAGGTACAAACTTAATAAGTCAAACTCTGTCGAAAATGTAATATAAGTTACTTAGATAATTAACTTGCCTTTCTCTCTCTATAAATCGAAACGCGTAAATTTGGAATAAAACCTAAACTGTAATTGCCAAACTGCTCAACTCGAAGTAAAGTAAATTCTGAACACAGTCAATATCCCTTACCTTGTACAAACAGCAGACGGTAGAACATTGTACTACCGTTACAACAATCTTAGTAACAACTATACTGAATCACTGTATTTCTTATATCGTAGATACGTGACAGCCGATGATCAATTTGTTAACTAGTGAGGGCGTTTACTGGGTTGCGCTAAGTTCTATAGCGTAGAGGTTACAAGTCATGCATTCTTGAAAGTATAATGATCGGATCAGGTCACTGCCGGGTTCAAGCGTAGTTAAGAGTAATAAACTGATAGGTATTGTTGACTTTTGGGGCAGTGACTGATCGAGCTCTTCCTGGATATGAAAGTAATAAAATTTCTAAGTGTCTACCTAATATAAATCCATGTGTAAATTTAATATGCATTACAAACGTATAAACTTTAGTAGTCATGGCATCCCGGGGCCCGGGATATGTGCACCACTGTACGTATTAAGATCCTAAACCGCTTCCTCAGGCTTACTTCATTTCTCTTACAATACAGTACTTTGTTCTGTTTTTGTGCAGTACACTTGCTACAGGACTAATATTATCCCTCCAAGACACGTTTTACAGCTGCGTAACTACTGGAAAAATATTTTAAATTTATTTGGGATATAGCCTAGGTTTTGCATACTGCTTTCTGAAAGAAATTACAAAAGAACAGATGTAACGAAATCTATACCAATAAACAGAGATGCAAGACTTGAGGTTTTCACAGCGGTATTGCTGAAGGCAGTCTCCTGGGAAGTTACAACTTGTCGACTGGTAAAAAGTGACGGAAGTTTCGAAGGAGCGTAGTGGCTCCATCTTCAGGATCAAGTCAGTCGACTTAGCGCTGTATCACAGAAACCTTGTATCTATGTAAGTCCAGACAATCAAAGGCGAAGGGTTTTAAATCAGGTACTGCATGTAAACAGAATATACAGTACTTGTCAGGCAAGCATAAATCGGACCCACCATTCTGGGAATTCCACTTTACACCCTGTGATTCGATAGTTACAAACAGCGCTTGCAACACAAAGATTAAAAGTGTTTGAGTTGGTTTCTCTCTGAGTCATAATTGATCTCTTTTCGTGAAAGTCAATTATTGTCGTTAATAACATAAATATCCGAATAGGACAAATTTTCAGCAAAACAAAAGGGGCTAGAAATAAACAAATAAATGGTGGACGCATAAGTAATCAGGAACACTGAAATATTAGAATTAGAAAATTTGAGTAAATTTTAATATAAACTAAAATGTAAATGTAAATTAAATGTAAATCAAATAGAAAAATTACCATAAATCGGAGAAGAAGAAATATTGTAGCATGTAAACAGATATCTAAGCAATATACGAGGGAGAATCAAAAAGTAAAGGCAAAATATATTTAACGGCTTTAATAGAAGTAAATGTGAGCAAATTTACATATTATTTTTCTACACAGTCCCCTTGTAACACAATGCATTTGTTATATCGTTCAACTAGTTTCTGTATTCCTGCGGAGAAGAAGCTTTTAGGCTGCTCTTGTGGTCTTGTGTGCGCGATGTTGATGGCCGACCAAAACGACCTTCTTCAGTAGCACGTGTTCGACCCGATTTAAACTTTTCCACCCACTCACAAATCTTTCGTTGACTCATTGTGCTCTATCCATACTGAGCCAACATACGACGGTGAATTTCCACAGGTTTCACTCCTTCTGCCCAAAGAAACCGCACTACGCCACGTTGTTCTTCGATGGTGCAATCTTGCAAAAAAGCGTCCATGTTTTCGCGCTCGTTGCTGCCACTCGACTGAAGGCAGAGCGCTGTACTGCACATGGCTGAACCTTTCAACAGGCATTGTCAATACTGCGCAATGCGCCAGCTCCTTTCTGACCCGGTTACCGCGTAATTTAAAAATTGCCCTTAGTTTTTGATTCACCCTCGTATTATATACAACATGTAATTTAATATAATAAGATGAACACTAGAGATGAATACTGGAAACACCCGGTGTTAACAGACACATCCCAGTGAGATGTAATGAGAGAACCGAACTAATAAACCTACCCTAATGTAATACCCGAATCGAGACATTACGAACCTCCTAAGCAAACAAAATTAACGCAATTCAGTGTCAGATCTCGAGGTTATGAATTGTAATGTGTAAAGGTAAAGGTAAAGCAATCCCATTACAGGCCTGGACAGGCCCTGAGGGTTCCAGGAGGTTGATGCTCCCAGATTTCAAGACAACAGGCATATGAAGGTGGTAAGGTTGTCAGCCCTAAGCACCGGCCGCCTTTACCCCCAGGAAATATTCCTGGTACTCATTTCTGTTACAGGGTGAGTCAACCCCAGGGCCATAGTGCGGCCGGAAGGATTATGACCATGAAAAATTCCAATGACACCAGCGGGAATCGAACCCGCGACCTTCCGGCTTGTAGCGTAGTGCCTCAACCAAATGCGCCACAGCGTGCCCCCGAATTGTAATATGTAACGGAAAATATAAAAAGAAATTTACGGTAAATGTTAACAGACACGAAAATAACATGGCAACAGCAAAACTCATTTTTTAATTAAGTACAACAAAAGACCAAAAAACGCCGAAATTCGACAAGAAACTTGACCTTTATCACACCAAAATGTCTCAGATTTAAATCTCTGCGCAGGTATATAATGACTACACTGGCTATATGCTGGCTGAAGGTTGTCCTGATTGATATCCCTCAGATCCTTCACACTGAGACAGTGCCCAAATACAAGCGACGCTATTTCCTTCCAGATCCTTCTAATTAATCATTCATAAGCTACCACTCAATGTTAAGCTATGTTGCGAAGTAACTTCGCTACGCCAAGTGAAACATAAATACGGAAATATCACTATCACTGTTGTCAGCGTGACCTTGTGGTACAGCATACTGACATTCTCCAGTCACACCTCACCATTATGTACATAAAATAGCCAGGCAGACGGAGAGGCACAGAATTCACTGATGTCACCTTTATAGCTACTTTCTACATATATCTCGTGCGATAAAACTTGGTGTTACACTCAGATCTATTTGAAATATTCGTCGCACGGGGGACATTAAAACAACGTGTTATGGATCACGTGGGAACAAGTTAGTAAAATATCCGCTATTTCTTGTCCTTCGCTATACAGGTTACACTCCCCTCCCCTCAAGAGATCCAATAAATCTGAACACATCACAGGGCAAGAACAACGTTTCTCTATCTTACTTATACTCCTATAGTAAATAATGGTTCTGGTACTGTCAGATATTACTGGAATTCACGATTGAACTAGGCAAACAGTACACTAAATAACAGAACTCAACAAATCTCTGATTTCATACTGGTCCAAAAAAAAACATTCAAATGAATCAAGAACTGGCAGTTTCACTAGATAAACACATTCCCTGGAACTTTCAGGTGAGACATTCCCGTTGTGTTGTATAGAATCATAAAATATATAGGTAAAATATAGCCAAACACAACTTACTTATTATTAATAATAATTAATAATATTAATATTAAAATAATATTAATATTTAAAATATTAATAATAAATAAGTTGTGTTCGACTATATTTTACCTATATATTTTATGACACTCCCTGGAACCAAGAATTCGCCAAAATGACATTAGAATGTGGAATAAGTCACAAATACACAAAGTATACAAAATTAGTACAATACAAAATACTATAAAGATTTTATATAAAGTATTATTAATTGCTTTTAAAAATTAAAACTTCATAAACAGAGTAAAAAGAGTGTGTATTTAAGTATTTTCTAAATGCTATTTTAAATTTTGCCTTTTCATTCCTAAAACTTGTAAAACTAAGCGGTAAACTGTTGAAACTTTTGATGCCAGCACTGAATGAACTTTTCTGAAGACAAAAAAACTGACGAATGGTCGACGAAGGTGGCAATTATTCTTTGTATGAACACCGTGTCCAGATGAATTTGTTTAAAAATATTCACTATTTTAGGCAGCGCTTAAAAAAAAGGCACGTTTCATTCAAGCATGACATTCGTTTGGTGAAAAGGTGATAAGTCGATATTCAAATTTTTGTAATTTGTACAGATGTCAGACAGATAGTAGCAATATATCAAGAGGTCTGAGAGCACTTCCGATGGCACGTTTAACGGGTAATTCGGCTACAGCCTACTAGTAAACTAATCTAAATCAATAAGTTTTATACAAACGTTTGATATAAAACGTCTATCTAAAATTAATTTCATGTGGATATTCAGTTAAATTCTCTAATATTTTAAGGCCTTTAATACGACATGTGGATTTTAAAATCCATTACAGCCAAGACATTTATACACCGTATTACCGTATACGACTGCATGTCGTAAACAACGTTCATGAAAATCTGTTAAAACTCAGAAAAGAGAGGGGGCTACATAAAATCGTCAAGTGAAGGTGTCTTTCAAATGACTTCAAACAATTCAAATTTATACGTCATAATACGCCTATAATAGAAAGGTTTATATGGAAATTTTCATTTAGATCCTTACGAAAGGTAGCCATTTTGAAATAAATGACACAAAACCAAAATCAAAATGGCTCAAAAACATTTAGTATTGATTTACAATACGGAACGTGCGTCAAATCGGTCACGTAGTTTGCCGATATTACTTGCTGACAGATGGCCAAGCATAATCAAAGCAACAGATGACTTTCGAAAGTTTTATTTCTGGATAAGCCGGAGGCGCGCGTGCGGAATGTCACGATTACAATTTCAACTTTCCAGAGAAAACTCAAAAGAATAACGTCTTAAAACAAGAAACGAATATAGTTAGTAATACCAATATATGTTGGGGGTCACCAAGCACTGAAGGATACAGTATTCGTGAAATGGAGAGAAAAAAACCTAAAAACTTGGAGAGAAACTTGCTAAGGTAACACCATGTCAAGCACATACGCCACGCGGATAGTCCTGAGGTCAAACACGAGTCTCTGCCGTGATAAGACAGCGATTAACAACAAGAACAAGGCATCTGACGAATGGCGAATAAACGCGTTCACACGAAATGAAAATTAACAGAAACGCGGGTGTAGAGTGGCAACACGCCTAATAGTCTACGTGCTTTACAGAAACGGACATTGTACTGCCGTGTTCAGAAAAATCCATTACTGGGTTTTCTTCTGAACCTCTAAAATTCAATCCACCCCCTACTTTTCAGAAAAACTTTAACTTTTTCAATTATCTACCCCTAAATCTCATGCGTGGCCGTCTGCAAGCTTTCGGAATAAACTTTTCCATGTAATTTCTACCGTCCCCATGTGCGACATGTGTTTCGTACATCTTATCTTCATTTACAAAGTATAACACTAATGTCACCATCACCTTCTGATTCCCAATATTTATTGTTCTTTATGCGTTCACTGTCCTTCTTTCAGGCCTTTTTCTTCCATTTCATCATAGATCTCCTCCATCCATCTAACTCTCTGCTCCCCCCTCTTCCTGCTTTCTGGCAATATCTAGCCGAGCACTTGTTGGTCCGTCTACTGTCTGGTATTCTTGCTGTATCCGTACCAAATGAACTGTTTGGTTCTTACTAACTTACTCCATGGTGCAGAGTCCTTCTTGAGAAGCTAACTGGTTTGCAGCTAGTCAAGAAATTCCCCGCATTTCACGGAACCCGAAGGTTCATTACCATACTCACAAGCGTCCGCCACCTGTCTCTATCCTGGGCCAG
>Ga0123355_10022493_pt1 | contig 10106 bp, 10 predicted proteins | sample TergutEmb28metaG_3_FD_89872 | JGI IMG/M metagenome (GOLD analysis project Ga0123355, IMG submission 89872) | Embiratermes neotenicus P1 segment gut microbial communities from Petit-Saut dam, French Guiana - Emb289 P1 | ecosystem: Host-associated > Arthropoda: Insects > Digestive system > Gut ...
AGATTCGTTTGCTGCAGTACAGGAAGAAGTGGTGGGCCGTTGTGAACATAGTGATGAACTTTTGGGTTCCGTAATAAAATGTGGGGAGCATCTGGACTAGATTCTCAAGAAGGACATTTCTGCTTGTTTTTTTAAGTATATCATACCAACAAATACACAACCCAGTTCCAAGACCACACAAAACAGAAGCCCAAATCACAGTTCTGTACATATCAGTTTTTATGTTGTTAGAAAATTGGAAGACACAAGATTCTTGACTAAATTGTAGCAAAGATTCCCTGCATGTCATCTAGTCAGATTTTTTTTTTTTATAATTGCAATTTTGATTTGTCAGTGTTGTTCCCAAATATTTGTATTTTGCCACAATTTCAAAGGATCTGTTAGCTACCTTTGTTTTCATACTGTCCTGCATTCTGTTGATGTGAATGAACATATATTTATTTTTTTTTCAGCATTTACTTTTAGATCAACCCCCATACTAGTTTCATAAGAGCTACTGTACTTTTCTGGATCATATTCATGTCTACACCTAGCACATTAACATCAACATAGACTTTAGGTTGATATGTCACACCCAATTGAAACTCCCCTACTTTCGCAGACCGTCCTAAAGCAAAGCTGAAAAGCAGTGGCACAACAGCATCTCTTTGTTACAGACAACTGCAAATAGGAAATGCATGTGACAAATGTTTACCTGATCAGACCTGAATATGATTTCATGTACACACATTTTAATTTAACTAGTTTCGTGGATAAGCCCCGATGGGGGTGAGATTTTCCACACCTATCCAGACTTGCCCTAGAACCCAGCCTCCTGTACAATGGGTACTGGGTCTTTTGTGGGGCACTGCACTGTCCACCCACCTCCATGTAGCACAAAGGTTAAAGAAAGAATAGAGCTACACCTCTACACCCCCTCCGCACCTTCATGGCATGTTCAAACCTCACTTTAGTTTCATGGGTATACCACTCAGTAAGAATACAATACAAAACCTCCCTCCTGAATCTTTCCACATCCTTACCAATTCACAATGACACCACAGAACCCAAAGAGGTGATAAGACCACATTAAACATGGGATTGAAATCAATGTTGCCTTATGAGTTACAACATTTCAGAAATGGGTTAATTCATCCTTGCAGTAGGTTGGGCACTCAACAGACCATACCTGCAGGCATCATACAACATATTTAACTGCAACAAAAGACCCAAAAACTTCCTCATTCTAACCTCTCACAACAAATTTCAATTAATGTAACACCATTTCGATCCCTTTCTTAGGAGCAGGTCAATCTCTACGGACTAGGTGTTGGGGTTTGAACCACTGAATATGCACTGGCAATACTTCATGACATTTGGAATGATCTAGGGCTGACCCATCATAGATTCATTTCCTCCATAATGCAGAGAGCAGAAGCTTGAAGCTTAGCCATAACAAGCACTTGTGGTCCCTTTAACTTGGCCCTTTCACTTCATACATGACTTAGTACTACAGGCAGTATATGCATGCTGCAATATAAAAACTAACGTTACTCACAATTCCCTAGCTTCGATCTTGCACTGACTCAGTCTTTGCCAACAAAGGAACGTACAGTGTATCTTTGCCTGATGAGTACGATAGTGACTTGGACTCACGACGCTCCTCTTCACTCTGCCACTCCACCTGCAAGAAAAAGGAAACAGCACTTCAGTTCACACAGCATAAATTTCTTATCTTTTCAGTTTCCAACTCCACTCCTTTAAGCTAAAAAAAATGAATTATTATGAACAGATGAAGGTAAAAAGGTGTCTGTGCCTGCAAACTGGGCTTATACAAGAGGGTGCTGATAAGTCCTTAGCCCGACCACGAAGGAAACCAACTACAGCGACCAAACTCGGGATTTATTCAACACACTCCCCACAAAGCTCAATACACTTCTTAGCCTGTTGCTCTAACTTTTGCAAGCCACTCAAAAAAAAAATTCGGAAGGTTGCCTGTCCAACCAGGTCTCTGCAGCAGCAAAGACCTCTGCATCAGACGAAAAATGGCAAACTTTCAATATTTTTTTCAGTCCAGGGAATAGGTGGTAGTCCGACAGGGCCAGATCCAGAGAATAGGGTGGGTGATATCAAGACATTGGAAGCCCAGGTAGGCCAGTTTCTTTTGGGTTGTAAGTGTCTGGTGAGCCAAGGCAATGTCCTGCAAGAACAAGATCCCTTTGGTGACCTTCCCACAATGTTTTTCCTTCAACATGTCCTTCAATTGCACCAGCAGAGATGAGTAATACTCCGCATTGATAGTTTGGCCCTTTGGAAGATAATCAATGAGGATGCCGTCTTGATCCCAAAAAATTGAGGCAAGAACTGTTCCAGCAGATTTTTGCACTCAGAATTTTTTGGGGCAGGGTGAGCCACTATGCCGCCACTCCACTGATTGTTGCTTTGTCTCCGGGTCATAGTGATATAACCAGGTCTTGTCCATGGTCAACAATTGCGATTGGAAATCATTTGGATCGTGCTAAAAAAATTTCAAAAGTTGCTCAGACGACTGGCACTGTTGACATTTTTGATCCACGTTCAGGCATTTCGGGACCCACTTCACAGAGAGCTTCCGCATGTCCAAATCTTCAAGAATGATGGACCCAACCTGCTCATGTGAGATGCCCAGTTGCGCAGCTATTGATTTAGCCAAAATCCGGCGGTCTTCCAAGATTAGCTCGTGGATATGATCAATAATCTCTGGGGTGGTCACTGTTTTGGGTCATCCAGTACGAGGTGCATCACAGGTGGAAATATCACCACATTTAAACTGGGCAACCCAGTTTCTGATGATGGCATACACTGGTGCATGTTCCCCTAATGTTTCTGTCAGAATGACGTGAATTTCCTTTAGCGCCTTGCCTTGCAGGAAAAAAAAACCTGATGACAGATCACATCTCCATGTTGTTGAAATCGCGCGCGTCGCCTGACAAGCTTCCTTTCAGCCTCTGTAACAAGAAAAGACTTGCAATCCGGTACATGAACAAACCCCTCTTTGCAATGACACTATCGATTCCGTCCTATGACATTGAAAAGTACGTTGGGCTGAGGACTTATCAGCAACCCCTCGTACACTTTAATCTTCAATCTGTTATATTAATGACTAATTAATCAAATCCTTCAGTTATACACAACCATTTTCTTAGCTGTTAATCACCTTATTATAATTGACATGTTTCAAACCAGTGGTTCATTAACAAGGTTTTTACACCTGGACATTTACCTAGGCTCACAACATACTGGCGGAGTATGATGATTGACCTTAGGAAAACAAGCTAAAATTTCAAGCAGCTTCTTTTAACCATGAAGCATAAAAAATTAGAGTAACTTCAATACACTGAACTAAAGCACATGGATCTCCACTCAAGGAAAATTGGATGAGTGGTATTTAATGCATTGCCTGCTTGCAATGACTGTGAAGACCGAATTAGTACATCCTCTGTGTAACAAATGTAACCATTTACAAGGCTGCACATTGTCACAACCAAGATCAAGACAATATAAAGCTGTTTTATATCTGATGGGCAATAACGAAATGAATAACAAAGCAACAAGTCATAACTTGCCACTACTATAATGTACCTTCTGCCTATGCTGAGTCACAGCATCCATCACCCGGTCCATGACCATCTTCTCTGTAAGGAAGCCATCCTCTGAAGCGTATGCTGCAGCCTGCCATGCAACACCCAACTTGGCAATCTCTCGTCCTGACATTCCTTCTGATAGTTTGGCAATCTCACTGCACAGCATGCTGTAGTCAAACTGCGCCACCTTCAACCGCCTGCACAAAAATACTGGAAGTTAACAGGCAATGACTGAGTCTTAGAATATGGTACACAATGACATTATCAACTGCACAGATTTTATGTTGCTCAGTGAGGTTGGAAGAGGGTCCTAATGGGTGAATTAGTACAAAGTTGGAAATATGTAATCATGGAATACTTCAAGGTTTTACTCTGGAATTCATCTGAGAGGGGGTGGGGGAATACATAAGACACTTAACACAACTCTTAGTAATTAAGCAGTTTTTTTATACATTACTCTAATTAAAAATGTATGCCACTTCTCAAATGTGATATGATGACTGATACAAAGCTGTAATATATCCATTACATGACCTTTAAAATGGTACAGTAGGTGGTATAAGCAATAAATAATTGTGTTATGACAGTATCACACACTGCGTAACCTCCACTCATGAACATTCGCTTCAAGGTGCCATCTGATCTGACACTCAGCTTCAATGACCTCAATTCAATAACCTGTATTACATTTCTTCCATTTAATATTTATAGCAGTCTTGTACCTAATTCACTGGTTTTCAGAGAGACCTCAAATGGGAATTTCAATGTCATATTATCTGATACATGCACGTAAAATATACTCAACCATCACCAAACTGTAACCTGGCTGACAGGAGCCAGGACTGTCTAATACCTAGGCCTTGGGCTAGATGAACAAATAATCAGGATTTAATTCATGGGAGGCACAAGATATTTTTTCCCTTCTCCACTGTCCAGACTGGCAGCAGGGCCCACCCTTCCTCCCAGTCAAAGGGCACCCGAAGCTGTTTCTTGAAAGACAAAGCAAGAGAGGGATGAAGCTAGCCAATTAATTCTAGTGATGGTGGGCATCAAGAATGTGTACAGCTGTACCTTCATCCCCCTCCCCATATGACTTAATAATTGGTCCTTAATTAACCATTTACCTCTTTCCTTCTGTTGCTGGTTGAAGTACAAACTGGTCAAAGTACAGGCGAACTAAACGTTCACGTTCAGCTAGTTCTGGGAGGCTAAACTCTACCATCTCATCTAGACGATCATTCACTGCCCAGTCAAACTGTTCTGGAGTATTTGAAGCCAAAACCAGCATGAACCTGCAGAAAACATCACCTTATCAGTTACGTGCCTTGCAGGAAGGCTATAATTCGACCAACAAAGTGCACACTCACTTGTTTGATTGTTCGCCTGTGCGATACAAGAAAGCATTGAGTGTGGCACGAAGATCCTCACTGATTGTCTCAGAACTCCTTTTTCGTAAGAAAGCATCCGCCTCGTCGACAAACAGAAGAAGCCCTTTTCGTGTTGTGCTAGCCCAGTCAAACACCTTATGGATAGCTGTCACACCTTCACGCCCCATTGGGGCCACATCACCACCCGTCATTATTGCGTAGTCCATGCGAGAATGTGTTGCCAGTTTCTACATTAACACAAATATCACATGTGTGAAGGTTTATGGACTTCTAGGAATATTCTGCATTATTTTGAAGCAACATGTTCAAGTACATAATATTTCAAAAATCATGTTCTACCTCACAGAATACACACACCTCCTTCATAAAGACTAACCACTTGAAGCTATTTAGGAAAATAATCACTGTTTATTGTGAAAATTATACAAAATATGTAAATACTGTTGGGGCAGCTGGCAAATGTAGTTACCACTGACCTTTGAAGAATTAACCTTTTAGCGCCGAATGTCAACTAAAGTCGACGTGCAGTGGGCCCTTTAAATAGCCAAACGGCCACTAAAGTGGCCGCGCAGTGAGCCCTTTAAATAGCTGAATGGCCACTAAATTCCGACGTCAAAAGGTTTACAGGTGTTACTTCATCAGCGAAAAAAGTTTTCATAACTTACACACACACACACACACACACACACAGAGCATCATCACTTCATTTTCAGACATGGTAGTACCTTTGCAAACATTGTCTTGCCAGTACCAGGAGGACCATGCATCAATATATTCCTGTACATTCCTCTGTTTCCTTTTGTGTTCTTTGTTGCTATAGCAATGTCCCTGAAACAAAACACAAGCTCATACGATCCTGTGCTAAATATTAATTGATGTGCCACACTAATGACAGAAAGATGATTAGTAATAAAGTATGAAATATGTAGAAAAAAGGGGTCATAGCCTAATTAGAGTTACTACTCTGGCATTTGCCTGAATGGAGAAAAACTGCAAAAACCATCACCCAGGATAGCTGGTCTCTGGGCTTAAGTTCACATCAGGACCTCTTGAACAATAGGAGAACAACAAAACTATAGTCGAGTCCTGACTGTCTGCCCTATATGAGAATGATGTACACCTGAGAAATCAGAAGTGTTAGCAAATGCAGAAAACTATGCAAAGGCCATGGTGAACATCAACTCAATTTATTACTAAATTATGAAGAACAGGCATCAAATAAAAAATGTCCCAAACAAAAACAATATTTAACAAAATTAAATTAAAAAAAAATCAGTAACCGTTATTTGTTCCTGAGCCTCCTTCAATTCTCTGTAGCAAGGTCAAACCAGCACCTGAATAGTCGACTGTATGTAGTGGTCACCTCTAGTTACTGTTCAACACAAGCAAAGTGTGATTTCAGTAGATGTCAATCCACCACTATGACTTATTCTCTCAATTATCTCTGCTCCTCTTTTATCACCTTCCACTTGGTCGCAACTAGCATGACTCCTAAGATCTATTGTCAGTCATCTATTACATCTTGATTCATCCATTCCTGTATGTTATCATGATTTATGCATTTAGAGCCAAATATAAGCTTCAGTAAAGCAACAGGACTTCTACAATTTTCTCACAATGTTTTGTCTACTTATTTAGCTTCAATTTTTTTTTTTTAATGTTTCTTTCTTTCTTCCTCTTCAAGATGTAATTTTCCAAAATATAACCATTTATTTTTGCTCACTTTCCTTGCATGCATGGAAAGTCTAGTAAACATCTTTAAGGCTCATTTCCTTACAACTTTACAACACTCTTTCATCAATAACAATGATTCTGAATATGCTAATAATTTTTCTCTGAAAGCAGCCCCACCCCATAATGTTTTTTTTACTGGTCTATCCAGTCTGTACTGGGTGTGGAAGTCAGAATCTGTTTTGTGATCCCCTTTCCACACCCACATTATTTCACTGCTATTCTTCCTTTCAAACTTTTACCCAACGAAGCGCTGGCAGAACACCACTCTAAAGTGTCACTTGTTTTCCTCTTCCAATCATCAACAGCAACATGACCAACACCACATTCTTCTACCACTTTTACATTTTTTTGCATATTTTCAGCTTTATCTAGTCTTGTAAGTCTTTGAAGTTTTGATCCATGGATCTAACTACTTACTTTCTGATTTCATTTAACATACTTATAAAATAAACTACTTAATGAGAAATTTGGAAACTCCATGAATACTCTAACGCACAACTGTGCTTCCATAATTGAAGCCAGCAACAAAGGCACAATAAAGCAACTGACAATAAACACATGTACAAAATGGAGATAATTAAAATGTAACTGCAAACTGAATGTTGATACGTGTAGTACAGCACACAAGATTACAAAAGGCTGGATAATCAGGACTCTATTGTACATGTAACTTTTGTCAAGTTACCTTACAAAACATAACATGGCGGATGTCAATTTTTACAATGGCCAGGGCACTTTCTGTAGATGGAAACTTGTTTCATGTCACTCACCGGAGACGCTCCTCCAGCTTGGGAGCAAGGACCACACCAGACAGGGCATCCTGCATCCTGAATCTATAGTACACTTTCTGCAGAGACTGTATTGGGTGTCTTAATACCTCCATCAGAGAGAATCTAGATGTTTCACGCACCAGAGACGGTTTGCCTGCAATTGGACGTGCAACTTGTCATAATTTATGCGTGGAATTAGACAAAACTTACCATACTTTCCACCTACAATCAGAAATACTATTTGTCACACTTTATTCAACTTCAAAACCCAATTAACTAAGCAATCAAAGTCGCCCCTGGCCAGCCGGTAAACTGTGGTTTGGAAATATATAACTACAATTAAAAAAAAACCAGCATAACCACATCAGTACTGAAATGTTAAATATACATGTGGATATGTGCCATCAAGTACAATGTCTACATTCTGAAAAAGTACACTGGTACTACTACTAGAGGTCCCACCACCACCACAATTGAACTTTGTCCACCATATGATTAAAACACAACACTCTAAAGCATTGTGTTTTTGAGAGTACCTCTCTCTCTCTTCCTCCTTAGGAACAAGAGGGGTATGAAGTGCTTACTCATTTGAGCCCGACAGGCGAAGATCGCACAATTAACTTTATTTACGGGACTGATATGTGTATGCTTCTTCACCTGTCATTGCCTGAAGAGATGAAATTCACCATGTTCTTAGAATGTTGTACTGTAATCAGACAATGGACAGTCTAATTAGAGCACCACAATAATAAGAAATTTATATCTGTTTATGAAAAAATGTCTTAAAATGTTCTGCTCTCCCTAAAATAATGCCATAAGGTAACATAAACGTCTACAGATTAGAGCCGAATTAATGCTAAACTGGCACATCCCAATACCTACACTAATTATTAGTAAACTGAATGAATGTAGCTCACCAAGCCTGGCCTCTATGTATCTGGCTGCTATCCCTGTTGCCCCTTTAGCTGAATACACTCCAAGAGCAAGAAGGGATATACCACCTGCTGCTGCTATAATCTTGTCCCAGTCTGCCAGAAAAGCATGAGCTCCGGTGCCCAGCACTGACCCAGCTGTTCTGCATAAAACATCAAAACAATTGTGAGACCTTATCCTGCCACAAATGAAATGAGGTGTTGTCTTAAACCCACCGAGGCACCGCTGAATTTCTAGGACTCAGGTTTCATGTTTGGGAAGTCCTAGTTTTCAATGATAATCTAGAGGCAAGCCATCATGATTATGGTTGTATCATTTTGCCCACTCACTCCAAATGATTTCTGGAAGAGAAGGTCCAAAATGCTCTAACCTCCTTCACTGTACACAAATTACATAGTTGACGAAGACAATATGGAGAATGTCAACAGGTTTTCAATATGAACCACATTAGTGAGCATTCATAAGCACTTGCCATGCAAGGCGGTTACAATCCTGAAAAATTACATGAAGATCAAAACTGCAAAGTGCAATGTTAAGACCTTCTGGGAAACTTGGGGTTATCAGAACCAAAGACACATGAAGTACAATAATTTTTAAGTTAATAACTGACAAACACAAAAACATCTGTGGTGGTATTCAGTGGAATGATGTCAGTGTTCCTGTCTGAAAGCTGTTCATTACCAAATGATGCAGACTGCACAGTGGAAAGGAGGGACTGAAGATACAGTGAAATAAGAGAAGATCTTCAATTCCTTTGGCTTTTTCTGCATGTCCTTATACTGGTCTTTGTATGGTGCTATGACATCCTCCATATTATGCTTAAATTTCAGGCACCTATCCATGCATTGGTTGATGTCAGAGAAATTACTAAGTTATCTGCCATCTGGAGGCCTTTCTTCAGAACACTGAAGGTCAGCTGATGCCTCTCCACAACAGCATCAAAATCTTCTTCACCATATGCTTCACACAGTGCTGTCACCTGTTCAAGGTCCTTCTCTGTTAACTCAACAGCATGACAATCGAGAACTTGCTGGATATCACCCTCCTTCAAATCTACGAATGTCCTGGTTACCTTGTGGCAGCCACATGATCAGCAAATGCTTATTTTCCCATTCTCTTCACACTCTGCAGGATCACCCACTCCTTAAAATTTTCAAACCAAACTTCACTGACAAGGAAGCTGCCCTTCTCCTAGCCCAAAGACATCGCACAGTGGTTGTATAATTACCTGGCTGTTTGTTTCACCACAGCACAACTGCCTTAAACACAAGGCCCTTTCCATGTTTTTAAGGAAGACATCATTACAACCTAGGCAAGAAATTTTCACACATGATGACACATTGGCCGTGATGATTTCTCCAAAGCTGTCTTACGTGGGTGGATCCAAAATTTTCCGGACTGACGCTGTAAAAACCATAAAACTCACCATAAGGCCTATCGGCCGCCGTCACCCTCGAACTAGTTCCGTCCCGCATGTAGACACCGGTCCCACCGTCTCCATTTTTGGAACACATCCTGGAAGTTCTTTTCTGTGAGAGTGTCAAGCACTTTCTGCATTTCGGCCTGGATGTCCTCAATGGTATCGAACCAGCGTCCTTTCAGCTTGAATTTCATTTTAGGAAATAAGAAGAAGTCACAGGGTGCCAAATCAGGGGAGTACGGTGGGTGTGGGATAACAG
>Ga0123355_10022496_pt1 | contig 10105 bp, 5 predicted proteins | sample TergutEmb28metaG_3_FD_89872 | JGI IMG/M metagenome (GOLD analysis project Ga0123355, IMG submission 89872) | Embiratermes neotenicus P1 segment gut microbial communities from Petit-Saut dam, French Guiana - Emb289 P1 | ecosystem: Host-associated > Arthropoda: Insects > Digestive system > Gut ...
CTTCATGTTTTCCTGGTATGTTGCTCACGTATTTTCTGAATGACTTTGAAATAGTCCCAGTCGCCCCTATTATTACTGGTATCACCTTTGTTTTTACATTCCACATGCGCTGTATTTCTATTGCAAGGTCTTTATATTTTAGAATCTTCTCGGCCTCTTTTTTAATCGCATTTCTGTCTCCTGTTATTATTATTATTATTATTAGGAAAATGACGTTACAAATTTCTCTTTAACAATTATAACGTTATTTATGCTGCTATTTTTAGATATAATTTTTTCATTCCCTCTTTGATATGTGTGTTCTGTTTAACTTGTATTTGTGTATTTTCCTTACGTTCCCGTACTTCTCTGTAATTGGCCTTGTGGGTGTTGTGCCAGCACATAACGAACAACTTATTATTATAATTATCATCATCATCAACATCATCACCGTTATGCAGGGCACTTACAATTATGTACCTGAAACAAACCATGTTTCTGGAGTACAGAGAGTGCGGCTCTTCCGAATTTATGTGCTACAAGTAATGGTATTTTACATGTTGATTGTTCTGTACTTTTACATTAGTGCTTTCCGAATTGCAGTGTCCAAAATGGTTGTTTTTGTAGGTCCTTGACTTCGGCTTTCCTGGTATGTAGCTCGGGTATTGTCTGATTTTATTATTATTATTATTATATCATTTTTGTTGTTGTTGTCTCTTGTCACAGGCCTTTTCTCCCCGGTACTTCTCTTGAACCAACGGTGATCCCCACCGCTCAGGCTTTAAGTTTCAGACTGCAGAATTTACCGTATTGTGTGACGTTCCAAGTACAGCTGTCTTTTGTAGTGAGTCTATTTATTGCATTATTATTATTATTATTATTATTATTTACTTCCAGACTCCTTGTATTGTACAATGAACACAGGGCCTTCACCGTACGAGGAACAAGGTGCCCCTAGACGGTCAGTAATATCCTGCAAGAAATAATAATGCACAGAATAACTTGTGATAGTTTCAATCCCGTAGGGTTGCACAATATATTGTGCCAATCAAATGAAGGTTGATTTTTACCGTGCAAACTCGCAAACCATGAATACTACGTACTCAGAGGACACTACAACTATTTTCTTCAGTGTTCCGTGTCCAACACTAACTCCTGGTGTCATACTTTTCTCATCTCCTGCCAAGCGTGGTAGTAGATCCGTGTTTTCTTCTGGTATCTATCGTGTGTGGCTAGAGGTCCATAAACACAAACAGCAAATATAAGGACAGGCCCCCTCCCCCCGCGGCCTTTTCCGTCACTTCCTGGTTTCTAAAGATTCACCGTTCGCAAAGTGGCGAAAAGCGTCTGTTTATTCATGTATATCTGTCCGTATGTTCTCATGTACAGTCTCGGCTGCCACTGGACAGGTTTTCAAGAAATTTTATATTAGAGACGTTTATTAAAATCTATAGAGTAAAATGAAAATGCTTACAATCAGATAAAAATACCGGGCACTTTACATGAAGACCTCAGGACTTTTTATTTTGCTGACAGGGAAACGTGTAGCTCGACATCACTAATAAAGAGAATTCATTGCTGCATTTCAATGGGACACTTTCAGTACATAATACTGTTGAGAGTGACGTATTAAGCTCAAAAATAAAGCAATAAATTAATTGTTCTCTTTCCGCGGCAAGAATGGTCAAGCGAACGCACCAGCAATGTTTCACTCTGCCCACACATCCTGTCTTGTTCCTTTTTAAGCAGAGGGCTAAAGCAGCGGTCATATAAGCAGGATAAATGTCACCCAACAAGCTTACTCGACCTGACCCGTGAGCAAAGTGAAATAATGAACACAATATTGAGCCGCCCGGGGAGAAACATATTGCGCAATACAATACTGAGCAATAATACTGACCGTCAAGGGAGCACTTTAATACGGCGGCAAACATTCTGGATGCAATGGGATTTACATCCTCAATATTCGGGTAGACAGGCCTAACATTGCTCACCATAAACAGCGAGAATATCGACGAGGCACCTTCCAAATAACTGCCCTACTGTGGCACCCATCAAAGAAACTCAGCAAAAACATGACTGGCGCATCGTCAAAAATGATTATATGACGCTGACAGAATGGTCGGTTGCATTCAGTCCGTCATTAACGATGAAGTGGCCGACTAGCGGATGGTTTGACGCCATTTGGAACGTAAAGCAACATCCTGCACCCAGCAACATGCATGAATATTTGCAACCGTTTCGGTTTCCAACGTTCAGTGTTTGAACTGTGACAGGTGCACACACACATACCTGATACACCCGCACTGGTGTAATTACGCAATGAATATGGAAGGCAGCGCATCCGAGTCCTATTATGGTATTATCCTCAAGTCTACCACCCGATTTGCCACGAAGTCTCTTCCCCTTAGGTCAACGATTAGAATTTTACGCTCATACCTTATGTGCAGCCTATTGTGAAGGACTATGTGCATCACATACTGACCAAAGCTAATGTAACTAGACATGCACTTATATTTCTCATTGTTTTACGATAGTGAAAGGTACACGTAGTAATTAAAAACGATATTTATAATCTATTTAAACGACACAAGCAAATTATGTCCCTCCTTCCACACTCTGTAGTACAAGAAGACGCGGAAAAAGGCGTACGTTTACATTCAAATCCTGCGAGCAATTAGGTGCTGAGGGTCATCAGACAGTGCGTGCCCTAGAGCCGGCAGGCACAGGCTTCAGCACTCATACACTAACACTCGAGGACTGCCATGGTACTGTACCTTGGCCTGCAGTGCTGGAGCGGCCGACAGAAAAAATAACCTATGTGCAGGCCATTACGTCCACTACAGACCGAGTCTCATCCATGATCTACAGGCAAAGGCACTTCAAAAGTAGTCACGGGTTTCATATCAGTACAGATGACGTCATAAATTTCAGACACATTGCGTTTGGCACTAACAGTTCTATGTACCGGGAAATCCGGTAAGCCAGATGGGCAGTAACGTGCATAACCGCATCGCGAAGTATTCCGAATACCGACCACTAACAAACCATTCTCATTGATTATTACGTGGTATAACTAGAGACTAATGCATGCATAGAACCTTAAGCAGCCAATGGTTTTCGCTACCACAAGCCTCAATTCACAATCCATGTATTCTTACCATATCATCCTCAACGCTCAGGACCCCAGAAGGGGATACCGTTTTTTCATGTAAGAACACAAACCAACTGATTACAATTAAAATTCTACTCAAGAGTTAAATGGGAAATTTCTTACAAATTGTGCTTTTAAAGGGGCATAAAATACACACACGATAATTAAATTACGTCGAAAGTAAATTGAGGGCCAACGGTTAATTAAGAGCGAAAAGGAATTTTAAATGATTCATTACCATGCACCGATGATGCACTGAAGAGGGCCACAATAGGTGGCCGAAACATGTAGGAAGCTGCGCTGTTTACAAAGCAATAAATTTACATATCTGTATACGCATTTGTTGGTCTATTTCTAACAGTGAAAGTGGAAAAGTAAGGTAACAATAGGGTATCATATAAACATGTGCAGTAGCCTTCAAAACTTTATCCTTACCTTTCACGTCAGCATCTCAATAAAATCGAGTCGCTGCTGCAACTGAATGGAGGTGCAGATACTTTCATGGAACCCAAAGGTCCATCACAACGTTCACAAGAAGCGGCCACTGAACTACACCTCGAACCACATGGCTCCAGTCAATTACTCTTAGATAAACTTTAAAATTATCTTCCGTCTACCTCTAGATCGCTCAAATGATGTTTTCTACTAGGCTTCTAATTAGAATACCGAATCCACACGCGCCTTTATGCTTAATTTTCCAACAGTATCCACCATTATAAGCCGGTCCCAGTGGCCGCGCGGTCTAAGGCGTAGGTCTGCGGCCGCTTGCCTGCTGAGATGGTGGGTTCGAATCCCACCGGGGGCATGGAGGTTTGTCTGTTGTGAGTGTTGTGTGCTGTCAAGTAGAGGTCTCTGCGACGAGCTGATCACTCGTCCAGAGGAGTCCTGCCGACTGCGATGCGTCGTTGTGTGCGATCAAGAAACCTCAAGAATGAGGAGGCCATTGCCTGCGTTGGGCCGTAGCGCCACAGGGGAAGAAAAAAAATATACGTAGTATATAAAACCTACGTGTTGGTAAATCAACCGTTGAAGGCCTAATCGTTTGACTATATACGGAAAGGTTTGGCAATAAAAAGTCTGCATTTTGCCCACATTATATATTTACGTGTCTCGCAAATTCCTACAATAAACAGCGATTATTTCCGCAAACACCACTCACTGACTGCCCTTCTATTGGAAGCACATTATGCTCTGTGTGAGGGACGTACTGAAACTTCATACATGAGTAATGTGGATTAATTTTAGACTTCATACGATTAAGTGCATGACAGGCTTACTGTTTGCAGTTTCTGCACTCAGTTACAGCAGCAGACTAACAATTCTACAGATAGTGTGCTCCGTAAGGCAGTACTCCGACTTCGACAAGGCGTTCTTTACTTTCCAAATTTCAAACAGTTTCACGTCACAGGCGTAACTGCGACTTCATTTACGCCCGTAAGTAAAGTGCGACCTTCGTCCGCCATTTTCGCAAAGCTCACAATCACACAACAGCATTATGTGCAGATCCCTTAAACTGGATTTCTTCTAAACTAGACGACAAATGTGTAAAATACACACGGAAATGCAATTACGCCCGTAAGTAACGAAGGGCTTTCACTAGGCCGATTGACACAAAATCCATGTACACTCGAATTTTTGTAGACATCTCCCATACCGCAATATACCCAAATCCGAAGAAAAATATACTGAACATGGTTAAATCTAATTTACGCCCCTAAGTAAAACATGGCTTAAACTTCACGGATTTTCACGAAATTAACAACCGCTGAACGGCGTTAAGAGGAGATCGATTATACCGAATTTCACTAAAACTGGTCAAAAAATGTAGAAATTACCGGCGGATATTAATTTACACCCTTAACCAAGGTACGGCTGTCATCACAACCATCACGAAACTCAGCCAGTTCGACAAATTTTGCAAAGAACATCTGTACCGAATTTCATGAAAGACCATCAAATGGTTAAATCGCTGATACTAGGCAACAGCCGGACGGAGGGATGTGGCCCGCCAACACGGGCGTTACCTTTTAATTCGCAAAACACCTCAAAACTGTAACGTCGAAGGATGACATATTATAGAATAACTCCAACTACAAAGCTTCGAATACCTGAGCTATGAGAAGGCTTGTTAGAGAGCCAAATCATTCCAATTACCTCACTTCACGCCCATACTACACGTAACTGTTCACAGCAATGTTACATTTTGTTGATCCACACATGCTTGCACCAATGACACATTCACTTCCGACTGACTCACATCAGTGCAAACTTCGTCATGCGATAAACCAATCCTTTGACAGGTATTTCAATAATTCCCCTCCATATTAAAGCGAAAAACACACTCTTCATATTGAAACGTGAAAAATTGAGAATGATATAAGCACCTATCCGTTTCTTTGGAACACTTAGCACAATAACACACTCAGCTAAACACAGTAAAGTCAGACACACTCTTACACATGATTAATTACTAATTATGCTAAAAGTGTAATGGATGAATGTTACTCCTCATTCCAGAAACGTGGGTTGTTTTAAAGTGTTCATTATCCGAACACACATACCCAAACAGATCTAGGATATTAGACTCATTTTATTGCTACAGCATGTTTCAGCTGCCCAGATCCCCATCATCACGTAGGGCAGTCCAAACACGTCGTAGTGTATAACAAAAGACTAATACACTAGATCTGTATGTTGTGTTTGGTCCCATAATTAACATCTTATTGAGAAACACGCAACGGGAAGATGTCAACCAAGATGGGTTGTTATAAATCACTTGGGCATTTCATTTGGTGGCAAGCAGCTGTTATACTATGCACTATGAGGTCTAACATTTTGTGCTTGCAATAAAACAACATGAAATTGTATTTCCATGTAAATATATTACTCGTAAAACTGTATATCTAAAGTGCACATAAAAGCAATAAAATGGTTGCGGCAGCTTGTTTTATCTCACTCGGATAGCGTAAGCAACAGAGATAGAAATTCAACGGTCAGGATAACTGTTCATTTCTAACTTGATCTAGCATACGTTAATAAAAATCAGTTCTACGTTCAGGCGAACCAACTGCCAGTCAGTCCGACTGTCCCTTAACTGATTCAATTACTAATTAAGAATCTCATCCTGCCGTAATAGGAGCAGAAGGTTCAATGCTGCTAATACTACCAAAACCGCTACTAGAATCCTCAGCTACCATTTGTCTACGTGCCGTCCCACGAATCTCTACTGAAAGCTTGCTAACTTCCCACCGCCTTCGCTAAAACCTCAAAGTGAATTCTTTCCAAAGTAATTTGACCCAAACGCTTTCCTTGCACTATTATCCCTATTATATCCCAACGCCCGCTCAATCAAAGTCTGATTTCGCCAACAAGATTAGACGGAATATAGAAACCAGCAAATAATTCCGTATGCAGCAACAGAATTTAAAAATTACGAATTTCCTGTTAAAAGTTGCAAGCTGCAATTCTTCCACCTATAGTAGCATCACAAACATATGCGACACACGTGTAGATAAACCCGACAGGCACTAGGAGCTCTCACATAAAATTCAGGCGGTCAAGAAGCGCCTAACACAATATTTATTAATCACAGTATGTTATGAATACATGAGTAGGAAGGTAATCAATACTGTGGCCTCTGTTTTGTAACTGCGCACCAAATGGACACGGCTCTTTACTCCTATCAATTTCGGTGCCGTATTATACATATCACCAACGTGCAGGATCAGTGATTTACGCGCGAGCTTGCGTTAACAAAACCAGACACAAAAAATACCCAACATTAAATTATGTCATATCTGTACCATAACGTCATGAAATAAACAATATATGACAACAACAGGAAAATAATCATCGCATTTCATAATAACCAATCTCACGGAGTCACGCCTCTTTATTTATTACAACTACAGAGTTTAACTGAATTCAATTTCTGGGCGTTAAATCTGCTACAAAATTTCACAAAAAGCTAATTTCATTAAAAATATTCCGGCGCTACGGTAAGCTAAAAAACTCACGCAGTATGTAACGGATTGTTAAACAAAAATCCCTTCATGCGCGTTTTCCATACCCCCATACGATAAGCCTGTCGCTGTTTAGTTTATATCCCGCCAATTGCACAAACACTCTGACTAACCTGCAAAACGACTGACTCTGTCCTGCGCCAGGGTATGAAATTTTACCCTTTGAAGACCAAGCGTATCTGTTTTATATAAGGACTCAGTTCGTACCACGCATTAAACACTCTCCACCTGGGTTATATAAAGCCAATCTGTTAATGGTGTATAAGGCAAAAGTCGCTGTTTGTTCTGAGATCTGTACAAAATGCATAAACGTAATGTGAGCACCATGTAGAATTTTTCAGTGTTACACCTAGTGGTATGTAAACTAACCGCTAGGCTTTATAAGGTTAAGTAATGTGTGGCAGTCACAGGCGACAAACAGATAGGCGGTTTGCTCACGTACTGGACACCAAACAAACAATGCACAGGCCACGATTCAGGCTTTCGACCCTCTAAAGATGGTCCGATTCAAAATAATGAGCATGTTAAATTAAACGCTCGCTACAGGCCACGTTAATGTTATTAGGTCGATTGAGTTTCATTAATAGTGCCAGCTTACGCAAAAGAACAATAGATAAACGATATATATTGACCAATATTACAAATTCGGCGACATGGTTCACTTCAAAGGAACCATCATAAGGCCAAATATGAAAAACACAGTCCTTGGTACATTCAGAGTGCACACACAATGGGATCCCATATAGTTTACAATTGTACTGACATTAAACTTCGTGTATTTATGCATAAACTTTAATGTCAACACAATAAATGTAGAAATACATGAACTTTAATGTCAATACAATTGTAAACAACATGGAATCCCATAGTGTGCGCACTCTCTGAATGTACCAGGACTGCGTTTTCAAATCTGGCATGGTGATGGTTCCTTTGAAACGAAAGATGTGGCCGAATTTTTAATACTGATCACTATATATATTGTGTTATTGACTGGAATAAATTATTATATTATTGCAATACACAACGGAATGGCTCCTATCAAAATAGATAAATGGTCGATTTTAAGGACGACTGTGCATAGTGAAGTCCATGAAGTGGCAGGCCTATAGGGCGGTCTTTGCTTTCGAAATATCACACAGCGTCATGGTATACACGTTAATTTAACTTCATGAACGACAGTCAGCAAAGTACGACCTTCCCTACTCCGATTTTCACGTAAACTCACAGTTACCCAATAAACTTTTGTGGACATCTCCCCCTAATCGAAGTTTATCAAAAGGGGGCAAAAAATGTACAAAATACCGGCAAAACTTCAGTTCCGACCTTAGATACAGTATGTCCTTCATTGCACACCGATTTTGAGGGACCTTGCGGTCACTCGGCAGTATTAATGGACAGTTCTACATCGACTTTCAACCAAATCAGTGAAGAAATATGGAAATTATACGGGTATAAATTCATTTACGCCCTCAAGTAAATTATGCCTGTCACTGATTCCACGTTCACCATAGCCATTCTCGCTCGACAGCATTTTGTATAAAAAAATTCTCATACGGCATTTCATGGAAACCGGACAGACGGCTAATACGCTGATACTATGTCACGGACGGACGGACGTGGTTGCCACACAAGGTTCTTTTTACTCTGCAAAGAGGGCCTAACAAAACGAACTTGTGTGTGAAGTACTGCTAATTCTTCCCTACAAAACGTGATTAACATGTGGTGTGCGTCGTTTTACCTTCAATCCACACCTCGAATAATACTGGCAAGTACAGCTACAAGAGATAAGAATCACTTCTGAAACGATCTGCTGGAGAATTACGAGTCACTTGTGCCACTGCGGTACTCTGTTCCGACAGGTGACCATCACTAACGTACGATATTGTGACACCATTCCGAATAAATTATGGTGCGTTATATAAACAAAGTAATCAAGAGTCTGGACAGCAACGGGGAAAAAACAACGGGGAAATGTCATTTAACACAAAAATATGAGCAACGTGTAAAAAGCGTGGCTCTCTAACGCCGACTAGTGCAGAAGTCCAGTCAAATGCCACCATACATCACCAGCTTCCAGCATCGCGCCGGTCACAACGGCTAGTTTAGAGTCAGAGGTCATAGACAGCCAGTAATAAAGCACTGTACTGTGTTAAATTCCGCAATCGTTGTCATGCACCAAACACACACACACATGCGTCAGTTACCAAGATGGCGATTAACACGACACGAAACTATGCCCGCGGGCTCCAAAAAGACGGGGACTTTCTTGATAACGTAAGAGACTATTAATTTCTCAAAATGAACTTGGATGCACGGAGCTAATAAACACCCAAATGTCACAGAATCTCGGAAGACAGAAATTTGTGACTATACAATGAAACATGAATCCTGTAACAGCAAATTACAGAACATAACACCATTAATCCCCGGTTCGTTACGTGTAGGCCAACGGTTCTGAAATTAATAATCACAGACAAACGCAAATCGACAGCTCATATACACAAACATCAGACATGCTTAGAACGTCCAATCCTGAGTTTTACGACAAAAAAAAATTGATTTATATTTCCAATGTAACTTGTAAAATCAGGATGCAGGGGAGAGTACATTGCAGGACGGCTTCTTTTACATAAACCCAACGACCAAACCTACACACAACAAATATGGGCTTCTAATCAACAGCAGTACTTCTCGTTCACAGGGTGAAGTGTTAATCTGGGAAACTTTAAAATGGCTCTCGGCCAGTAAGTTGTGACAGAATACAGGATGATACTCATACCTCTCGTGATAGCATCCAATAGCGAGGTTCGAACTTAGAGTTATACACAGTTGAAATTTCTTGGACCTTTTCCTTCGTCCTTAAAACGCGTAGTTTCAGAAATCGATTGTCTTATTGGGGCTGGGGAGAAACTCTTCCGCAATGCCCGTTTGAAGAAGGTAATCCCAGTCA
>Ga0123355_10022497_pt1 | contig 10105 bp, 6 predicted proteins | sample TergutEmb28metaG_3_FD_89872 | JGI IMG/M metagenome (GOLD analysis project Ga0123355, IMG submission 89872) | Embiratermes neotenicus P1 segment gut microbial communities from Petit-Saut dam, French Guiana - Emb289 P1 | ecosystem: Host-associated > Arthropoda: Insects > Digestive system > Gut ...
AGCTACAGAGGTGTGTGTGTATATATATATATATATATATATATATATATATATACATACACACACACACACACACATACACACACATACATATACATAAACCATATGGCTGCCCATGAAGGTCCATATTTGTCACATTCTTGGTGCCAGTTTAAAAAGGCCTTCACTGTGTTCAGCATCACACTTCAGGCCAGCTAAACCTGTCATTTGGAACCAAAAGGTCAATTATTGCACATTTAAATGTCAGATCAGCTGCCCTGCACGTCTGTACTACCGGCTTGTCACAGAACATTGGAGGAAGGCTCAATGAAATATCAAGTAATATAGTGTAATTATTTTTTTTTAATATCTGTATATACAAAGGTAGATTCTTGAATAGATATGTTACATAGAGAACTTAAAATCACGTTCCATTTAATAAAACAACTGATATCTATATTGACAAAATCTGAATTAATTTAGACACACCGGTGCAGGTACTGTAACCATTACAGAGCTGTCTGTGCCCTCATACATTTGATCAGCTAATCCAACACTGCAGGTGTACATTTCATCTCAGTTTATCCCACAAGTGACTGCCAAAATTCTGAACTCTCTGAAAGGCAACTTCAAAATTCTGGTACAAATACCTATCACAAGAAAAACTATAACAGATGATGCACATAAATCAACAATCCACTAAATTGACAAAGAACAAATTTCTTCAGATTTGTTACCATTTGTGTATAGATGCTACATTTCTGCAACAAAGTCCTAAATCTAGATCACCTCATTAAGACCTCTACCCAGACAGCTACTGCTGTCAGTCTGAAACTTATAGTATTTCAGGAAGTGGTTCTGTGAGTACTTCATAAATCAAACTCTGCAGTCAAATTCACAGGTAAGCAATTACTGTGGTTAGTTTTTGGATTTAAAAAATGAATGATGCTATCCAATAAGAGTAAGTGTTACATTACGTTAATGAAACGTTGTTAATGGAAATGCACCATCTAAAGTATGTGACTTAACTTTACTACCTTCAGTTGCAAGATTACAAACCTAGATTAGCAAAAACCCTGATTTTTTATTACAAAACACAACACTACAGAAACAGTGTTAACTGATAACCATGCAGGAGCCTGGTTGTAAGGAAACACATTGATTCTACATTCTGACACTGTGCCATACAGATTGCTTCAGTATATATAATGAATTTAATTTGAAGAAAACTGTAAAATTCCCTGAAGATACAAAAATTTAATCAAAATGTTCCATGAAATTTTATCGTACTTTAACTCCCTATACAAAACAACTATCTTACAACATCTCATTTCTGCCTGATTAATTTAGTGTTTGCTATCAATAGACCATGTATCATATGGACACAGCCTCAGCTACCATTTATGAGATGTCACATCTGGTCAAAAGCAAAAGCTTAGTTGGGTAGTTTCAAAAATTCATCATCAAACATTTCTAACTGATTTGCTATGTAGTTGGCTTTGTTCCGCAGGACTTTGGCTGAATTGGCTGCCTCTTCTAGCTGCTTTATTTCCTTATCCAAAGTCTTGATTTCTGCATCCATGTCTTTGGTAGCTTCATTGACGAGATCACGTAACTCTGCAAATGTACTTGACAACTCCCTGTAAGAAGTACTGGTCACTGAGTATTAACCTAAAATGTCTCTCTTAGAATTGCGATATATACCCTAATATAACACCACCTAAAATTACCACACTTAACAAACCTTAAAATATTTCAACCACAGACTGTGTCAGTAGTTCATAATAAGAAAAGTTCTTTATATTTATCGTTACAATTAGAGTAGAATTCCTGTAATCCAGCATAACTGATAGTTTGGTCCTTGAAGAAAAAAGTTCCAAGACCAGATGTTTCACTGTCAGTTAATTTCACACAATCATACTGATTCCATGACTTTATCATTTATAAGGACCTTATTGAGAACAATGAGCTATTACAATGGCTTCAGAACATCCAAAGATGAGTAAACAACATCTGGTGCCAAGAGGAAACATGGTCCTTTAAAGACTCCACACAAACCTGAAGTAATTACCAGGCTTGAAAATGACGAAAGCTGAAGTGTGGTTATGGCTTCATACAACACTGCATTATCAACTGTGATATAATGAAATAGAAGGACCAAATACAATCGTTTATGGCATCAAGTGAAAATGTGAAGAACCATATCAAGTGAAAAACATGAATGAGCCTAAATTAGAGCAAATGAACAAGGTGTTGTATAAACAGTTCAGAGTAATGCGCTCTGAAGGAAAACCCATTATTGAGCCAATGATAATCAAAAAAGTTCTGTCACTTTGCGATGAAATGAACATAACTGACAAGTACACATTCTTGGAGGACTGGCTGCAAAATTTAAAAACCAGCACCTGCACGACACATAAAAATGGAAAACTCCTCTATTTAGTTGTGCAGCCCAACAAAGGAGCAGTATCAAAAAATTACATTCAAGGAAGTCAGTTCACTATAGGTAGTGCATGATAATTCAGAACCTGTCTGGTCAACAGGTGCCACATTAAATGAAGTCTACTGTACAATAATCAAAAGTTTTGTGTGTGTGTGTGTGTGTGTGTTTGGGAACATCCTGCTGTCACTCAGTTCAGAATCGCTCATCATCCCCCATCCTTTTGTTCACTGAACTTCCATCAGATTTAAACCCATATTACTTCATCCACAATGGACATTTCTCAGTACACTGTTCAGCAGTAACTGTTGCAAAACTGATCGTCCAAAACAAGAAGCACTGCAAGGGGTCTTGTCAATTTCCACATAAACTTTGCAAGCTGTACTATCGTCAAGTTTCAACGTTAAACTAAAACACATCATCTCACAGGAAGGAGTACGCATCAAATATGATTCATGATGACAGTGTACACAACCTGGTTTATCATGCAGGTGTGCAAATTGGTCTCTCTAAGGACTGCAGGTCACTAAGAAATATGTGCTGAAGATAATTAATGTTCTATGCCTCCTAAGTGGCTGAAAACAAACAGTTCTGCTTGCACTAAACAACTGTGCTCTTCTCACAGTCCTCTGTATAGCTCAGTATTATGCAGTGATGATGAGAGTTGGGGGGAGCAGGTACATATTACTGGGGCCAGCCAATCCAACAGTGCCCTGGTACCCACCTACATTCAATATTTTTTTCTCTGATCACACCAATATCACTGGCACAATGCACTTCTTCTCCTGCCTGTCCAGACTTGTATACACTTTACACATTATTTCTTTCGTTTCTTTGTGTAAAATCTTGTGTTTATGAAGTTCAAAGTCATTTTGGACATGAAGCTATGTTGACTGCTGATATTGCTTCTCCACGTTCATGATTCTTACTGGGTTGGATGAATAGAGCTCCTGCTGAATGACAGTTGCTATGTACCAATCAACATGGCCCTGTATCCTTAGAAGAATTCAATCTTTTTCAGCACTGCTGTGACAACCTCAAATGACAACCCAGCAAATGCACATTTACAAATACGCACAATCACATGCTATTCACCAGCGACATGACACCTCCGTGACCATCATCAGGGACTCTTGTAACATGAATACAAATAATGCACAATAATAGGACAAAAATGTATGACAAAACCACTCAATATTACACTCAATTTTTTATAACAAATCTTATGATCACAAAACATGAATATTTTATCATAAGTTAAAATTGTTTTTAAAATACAGTACCATGGGGTGTGTTTATGTTGTTTGGTGGATGTGTATAGTTGATTCACAATCTGTTAGATATACAAAGATGTGCACAGCAGAAGGGATCGTTTGGTTTATCACATAAGTAAACGGCATCATTTAATTGGTGGATATGTAGCACATACAGAACCTCAAATACTTGTGCTTGCTGTGCACCTTCCATTTTCAAAAACAATGACACAAGACATGCCCCACTTTCTTACAACATACACCAACAGCAAAGACCAACCCTTGCCACTGCACACAAATCTGCACACTGATATCAAGCTCCCATATCAAGTTCTTTGTTCTTATTTCCCAGGAATAACAAAGTGGGAATCACATGGGGAAGAGTGACACCTGACTGGTGGCAATCAGCAGGAAAACAGAAACCCACCGAGTTTCAGACCAGTATCCAAACACACTACACAGGTGAAAATCTAACCACTATACCACACAGCACTCCCTGTTGGTAAGGTAGCATTCAATAACCACGAATACACTAGTCACTACACCACATGGTACTCACCAGTTGGTTGCTGTAACAGTATATCCTGCACACTTGAACACACACAATACAGTACATGTGATAACTACTGACTACTGTAAATGAGCATTTAACCTTTTATCATCCTACAAGAATGTACACTGATCTGTAAAATGTATTGGCAAATGGCCTAGCATACCATAGGCTGATGTGACTGTGTTTATGTGGTAACAATTTAAATGTCCATAATAAGCCAGAAAAATTTGGGCTGTCAAGAGATACAACTGGCATTTAGATGTCTCCTAAAGGTTAATGCAGGTGAGCACACTAAATGTATAACAAATACGACACATAGCCACTGCTTGCTACAAGGAGAACATTGGTGTACTTGCACACACTGAGTGTAATGCCACATCACACTCAGCTTCTGGATGTTGCAAGAGTGCATTCAGTATCCTTAAACACACTCACCACTCATTACTCCAAGATGAGTGGTTACTGATGTCTACAGAGGAGTATTCAGTACTATCACTATACCATGTACACTTGGCTACTGGTTGCAATAGGACATCGTTTAGCACACTCTCAACCTATCGGTCATCAATTTATTATGAGTAGGACACAACAAAGTCATTTACAACATACACGTTTAACATCATTTCATTCAGTCATCTAATGTCAAATACCTTATATCATTCATGCTTTTGTTTCATATTACACCTATCTTTATTCGACTCCAGTGGTTGCAATACAAAGCCACTGGCATAATCTGAGTTATGACTTAAAAAGGTTGACAAATACTGCCCTAACCACTACACCATGCTACTCAGCTGTAACAGAATGCAGTCAGTACATCTGAACACACCAGATGTTCTTCCATGCTGCTGTAAGACATCTGTCAGTATGCACAAACTTACCACTACACCAGATGGCACTCATCCACTAGTTGTTGTTAAGACAGTATTCAGAACACCTAAATACAGAATCATACACCATAAACCCACCTTCATTCAATATTGCTACTGAACACAGTGCTCAAAACCTGTCCCTCTTTATTCTTATTATTAAATACTACAGATGAACTGACCACGCAGTTAAAGATACTCACTCATGCACTCACCACATGGTCATATCCATCCATATATTACACAATAATTTTATGTTATAAATGAGATACTTACTGTTCAACTTGGTTACTGCAGTCAGCAGATGTCCTATCAACAATCACTTGCAGGTTCTTTTTCACATGATCAACAAACTGACATTTGAACTCTTTTTCTTTTGCTGTATTGGTCCATGTAATATATTCGTAGACATATTTGGAAACACCACACAACAATATCACTCCTGCGGGAGCTCCCACTAAACCCAATTCCACAACAGCCCCTCGCAAAGCAAGTGTTCCCACAGCAGCCACTCCCACAGCACCTGTTCCCACAGCAGCTATCTGTACAGAGGGACACCACAGTCGTTATTACAACCATACGCTGAGTTTCAATCTTGTGGACATCATCCTGACACTCTAACCTGTCCAATCATCCTACTTTTAAGTGCGTTAAAATATATAGAAATTTAGTTCTGGTACCTGTACACACTTTGGTCTGGTTAACTGTTACAATGTTCTGTACTGAATGTCACAACACTACTTAACCATCAGTTGACCAGGCGTGTATTTAAATATTTTGGGTATTGTTACTGAAAAACTACCATATTTACTCCAATACTAGATGAAGCTTTTTCCCTTAAATTTGGCCAAAGTGGACCACGCCAAGCCAGACTGCTCTAAACTGGACCATGCAGAGCCAAACCATGGCCTGCATCATCAAATCACGTGAAATCTGCGCTCTTCTGGGATACTAGACAGTGCAGAGTCAAAATTCCTTACCGACGTTTCGGGACAAAATTTAGGCCCTATTTTCAAACATCAAAAAATTCAAAAAGAGAACACAGCACACCTGATGTTAACTGACACAATATTTTTTTTTGGGGGGGGGGAGACTTTGTCCATCATCTAATTTTAAAGGGGCAGGATGTTTCAGAAGATGGCTCTGTTTCCATTTACAGGCACAGTAGCACCTAACCTGGTGTATCACTTAGACCGAGCTATTGTCAGTGAGTGGGCACCCTAGAAACATAAATGGGTTAAAATATGCACCTGAGAACAAATCTAGTCCAAGTGTAGTAATAGGAATATGGCTACTAAGAAATTAAATATTAACTACAAGACTCAAAAATAAAACATGGACCAATCCACAAATTAACAACCTTATAAACAGACATGAACTCAAGACAGACCAGACCACCAACACAACAACAACAAAAAAACAGTAAACACATAATGAAAATTCATAACATCATTAATGTCATCTGTGGTGAAAATTACAAATCTTCATGGATTCAAGTAAGTTGATAACCCGATATATAAAGGTATTATTTAATCAGTGTGGTTCAAAACGGCATGGCAGCACATCTCAACAGAAGTGATAGTAAAGGGTTTTAGGAAGTTCTGTATATCCAATGCAAAGGATGGGATTGATGGTGGTATGTTGTGGAATGGCACTGTCATGCCCACTGGGACATGGGGTTGATCTTCCACCAAGCTAAGCCCAGATGGACACGGAGGGGAGAGAGAAAAAATGTTGGAGGTCGGAGGAAGGAGGATTTTAAGTCCTCGGTTCTAGATCTGGGTCTAGGTATGCGTAGCTGAGCTGCCACCAGCCTAAATGTTTTGGCAAACTGTCTAGGATTACTGCGGGAAGGAATTTTCATAGAACAAAACTAAGGTTCCAGGTTACTTGCATCTATTCTACTGATAAGTATTTACAAATTTACAGTTAAACTCTGTCATTAAGGAATCTAACTTATCACGCTTGCCTCTCACGTAATAATTTAAGTAACATAATTCCAAAATTACTTTTCATGACAGCACTAAAAAGGATGGGAAAGTTAGGAGTTAGTGTGAAAAAGATGAAGGCATTGAATGTGAAGACAAAGAGAGTGACACTGATTGGTAAAGGCAGACAGAATCTGACATGTATTATGTATTAAGTGTGTGCAGTTAATAGTAGAACATTTTTCTGAGCAGACGTTTTATTTGTGGGGGGTCTACTTAGATTTGGATAAATACATATTCCCTTGGTGGACATGTTTTATTTGGGGAGTAGTGTTAGAGTGGTCTTGCATTCAGATTAATACAGAATTATTTAAAATGAAAAAAAGAAAAGATTATGAAATAAAGGTATTTTGTAGAAAATACAGCACAGGTTAAGTAGCGTGTCTTAAAAATGGAATATATTCTCATACTGATGAATGATGATGCTGTTATCAGCACTATCCTAATGACAAACCATATTTCCACTTGTCACAGCATGTGAACAAACAGAATTATCAGCATTGGGCACCTAAAAGTCCACAACAACTCCATCAGCACCCTCTCCATAGCAAGAAATTGACTGTCTGCTTTTAGGTCACATCTTTTGGAGTCAAATGTCCTTACTTGTTTGAACACCACATAGGTTCAAGCAGCAGATGAAACGATGTTCAGCATTACATAATTTATTTCCTGTATTCAGAATAAAGTGTAACTGCCTCAGCACTAGACAGAGTATATTACTGAGCCCACAAGAAGGGTGATAAAATGAGTGTAGTGTCAAGGCATGTTACATATCAACAACACACAAACTGTGGTAGAATGCTCTTCTCACAACACTGAACCCTTAACATCACAACTAAATGCCCAGTGGGAGGTGTGGCTGCAGATGAGTGGAATTTATACAAGGAAAGCCATTAAATTCCATCCACTTAATCTGACACTAGGCATTCACCTCATTGAAAGGGCACTGGGCACAAAAAATGAACTCCATATGTAGACAATATTACCATGGATCATTACTGGGGATGTTGACAGAACAGCTCAGCTACTCATCTCAGTGGCAAAATAAGAATACAGTGCAGCTGTGTATCAGATCTTTGCAGAGTTCTAGATAGCCTACAGCTCAATCACAAGTGCAGTTCTGCACAATATTATCATTGAACTTGAAACACCCATGAAACTAGTTAGGTCAATTAAAATGTGTTTAAGTGAAATCTGCAGTGAAGTCTGGACAGGTGTGTATGTGATATAGTTCCTATTCAGAATAAGGCCAAGGAGCATCGGGACTGCTAGGGCTCAAACACAATTCCTAATGTAATCCAATCTAATCCTATACAGAATAGTCCAAAAGAGGGAGATGATTAATAACCACCGCCTTTCAATCCTACTTGGGAGTACACCTTTAGGAAGTTCCACAAAAACCAGTAACATGAGATGTTAAAATGGGCAAAGAAGCTTATGGCTTGGGTAGATAAAGTTAATTTTCTGTGAAAACATAAATCTTATGAGGAAAAGTTAAGATCTGTCACTAGTAAGGAGGTTGGTACAAAAAAAATGACAAAATAACTACACATGACTAGGTTCATGTCTGATGGAAGCCTCTGATTCTACAAAATGTGCAGAATAAGAATAGATAAACAAATGTTAGCTCCTTAAGAAGGATGCTTCATGAAGTAAGTAACTCTGCCAATCACTGAAAATTCAAGTGCAGACCCTCACAAGGAAATGAGTCTGGAAAAGGCCAGCAATTAAGACATACAAGATTTTTCCCCACAATGTGAAACCCTCTTCAGATGTTTCTGGGAAAATTCAACACATTTGGCTTATGAAATGGGAAAAGTCTTAAAAGGGTAAGCTTAGAATTCACATGCCCTTTACCAGAATATACTTCATATCAATTTGGCATTAAATGATTCTTTTCCGCCACCAAACCACATTTGAAGTTTTCCTTCCAATAGTCATTTGGACACCATCTAGAAACATTATAGAGATATTTTGACAAGCACAAATGGTAGATGAAGAGCCTCTTCTTGCAAGAAGTATCAAATCTACATTACTGTATTCTAAGCAGTTAAAGTCACAATGCACTCCATTAACCCATGCTGAATGGTGACGTAAATTACACTTGGAATGTGACATCATTTCCACCCACATATTTCCACAGATTAACACTGAGTTCCTTGTATGTACTTCTGAACCATGGAACAAACCACCCTCAAAAATGAATCTTTACAAACTGATAGTGTTACTTCACCAACATACATCGATAACAAATTGAATGAATGGGAAATTGTTAAGATTTTGATGCAAAAATGTATTAGGTGGGTGTAAAGTTATTGCACTCTAAAATGTTTGTACTTCTTAGGCTAGAAATAGTTTTAATAGGAAAAACAGGAAGGACAAAAAACAGTAAATGTTAATCATACAGAAAAATTTGGTACTAAATTATTTTGACTCCTTTGGTGGGAAAATTTCTTAAGCCAGGAAGTCTCAAGTGTATTTTACTGTATGTAACACAAAGAACTGAAGGTGCTAAAGACTTGTCAAAATAATGAATTTCATTACAAGCAATACTCGTTCTGCCACAGTCCTACTGTATGTTATTTCCTTATGAAATTACTATTATTTATACAAATGTAACTTACAGTTCCTGCAGCCTTTAGTCCATACTGTATTGCTCTTGAATCCTTGTAAGCCTTGATCAACCTCGACCAGAATGGACGAGCATCCTGCAACATGCAATGATAAATACAACGCAAAGCATTTCTGAGATTTAAGCTATGGAGAAGACACACATTAAATAAGAAGAAAACTGTTGTTTCTTTTCCTTCTAAGTAATCTACCTTGACTGTAACATAATTCTTTCTACTAGCTGCATGAAACAGCCATCACACATCCACAGGAAGTATATTTAATTCACAGGTTACCTTCTTCAAGTTCTCAACATTGTGGAATCTTCACCTGAAATTCAATTTCACATTAGGAAATGGAAAGAAGTTGGTTGGTGCTGGGTCAAGTGAATAAAGTGGATGGCTGAACAGCAC
>Ga0123355_10022499_pt1 | contig 10105 bp, 9 predicted proteins | sample TergutEmb28metaG_3_FD_89872 | JGI IMG/M metagenome (GOLD analysis project Ga0123355, IMG submission 89872) | Embiratermes neotenicus P1 segment gut microbial communities from Petit-Saut dam, French Guiana - Emb289 P1 | ecosystem: Host-associated > Arthropoda: Insects > Digestive system > Gut ...
CCTCCGGCAGGCCGAGGACGTTTCCTGCCTCGTCGTGAGTCAGCGAGGCCAGAACGGAGGTGGAGAGATCGGCGAGGCTTGACTCGCCATAGGACGGAACGATCGGGCTGGTTCTCGGTTCCCGCGGCATGCCGTCAGCTCCCGGCGCGGGCGGTCGCGTCGGAGAGCGCCCTCGCGAACTTCAGCACCTGGCCGATGGCCTCCCCGCCGTCGGCGGCCTCGCTGATCCGCAGTGTCAGGTCGTCGGCGGAGATCGTGCCGAGGTACCCGTGGTCGGCCTCGCACGTCTCGTCGCCGCAGTGCGCAGGCTCTAGCTCGACGTGCGATAGCACGTTCCAGCCGATCGTAAGGATCACTTCTGACGGCATCGTCACGCCGGGCGTGTAGGTCGCCGGGTCGGGCACCACGCGAGTCAGGGACACCGTTGTCAGCCGGGAGAACTTGACGGCCTCGGTAGACGTCTCCGCGCGCGGCCGGTCCTGAGGTTCATCGGCGGGGTGCTCGTCGGTGTGCGAGTACACCAGCCGCGTGGGGGTCATCGCGAGCACTGTCATGTGCCGGCGGACCTCCATCCCCGGGTCAAATATCGCGTCATGGGTCACGAAAAACGCGGTCACCGGTTCCGGCCCGAGAGCGAAGGAGACCGCGTCGCTCACCAGCCCTGGGTAGTAGCCGCTGCGCTCGATCGCCGCGCGCAGATCGACGGTCTGGTCCTGGGTCATGACTCGGGTTTCCGTCATTGCTCCATCCTGCCTTGTCCAGAGGTGTGGTTCACCCCTTAGGCGGCTGAAAGCGTGCTTAGAGCCGAGACGGCCTAGCCTGCGGAACGGTCACTGGCGGCGATACCCCGCCATACCGGCTGATCCGCTCCCGGCCCCGGCTCATCCACGCCGCGGTCCGGCTCGTCGATCCGCCCTGGGTCGGCTCCGAGTTCGCGCAGCACCTTGTCTATGACAGCCGCGCGCCTGCTGGCCATCTTGATCCGGCGCTCTTCCTTCGGCTCTTCGAGCTCGAGCGCCGCGGCGCTCGGCGCGGGCTTCGGCTTGCGGGGTTTGGTGCTGCCCGCCGCACCGCCGCGGCCGCGGTAGATGATCAGCCCGTTAACCGGGTCGGGCACCGCGTCCAGCGCGGCGCGCACCGCCGGCAGCTCACGGAAGCCCTCCCACTCCACGTCGCTGGGGAAGAGAACCTCGAAGATCACGCCGTACTGGGAGTCGTGCCACTCGTAATAGAGCGCGCCGTGCGTGATCGCCGCCTCGGTGAGCTCATCCTCGTAGGCGTACCGCCAGCCGCTCGCCGGAAGCTTTTCGCCGGAGAAGACCTCGACTGTCCACCACTCAGCCATCTCGCCGCCTGTTCGCCGCACCGCGAAAGTCTTAGTCACGATAGTACGCCTTTGCTGGCGAATCGGGCCGGTGCCGGAGCGCCGCGGCTGGTCGCCGGTTCCCGGAGAACCGCGGTGATACGGTCACCGCATGGCGGCAGACGGACGACGGCACGTGGTCGCGATCGGGGGCGGCATGATGATGCCGCGCGACGAGATCCCCTTCCACTTCAGGCACGCGATCACACTCACCGGCCGTCAGCGACCTAAGCTGTGCGTGCTCAACCAGGCGGTCGGCGACGACCCTGCCACCTACCTGCGGTTTTACGCGGGCCTGGCGGAGGCCCCGGTGCACGTCCGGCACCTCGCCCTGTTCCCGATGCCGAACGTCGACGACCCCGAGGACCTGCTGATGTCGCAGGACATCATCTTCGTCGGCGGCGGCTCGGTCGCGAACATGCTCGCGGTCTGGCGGGTGCACGGCATCGACGCGATCCTGCGCAAGGCCTGGCACGCGGGGATCGTCTTGATGGGGTCCTCGGCAGGCGGCATCTGCTGGTTCGAGGGCGGCACCACCGACTCCTTCGGGCGTAAGCTCCGCCCGTTCACCGATGGCCTCGGCATGCTCTCCGGCTCCTTCTGCCCGCACTACAACTCCGAAGCAGAACGCCGCCCGCTGTACCAGCGCCTGGTCGCCGAAGGTGCCCTCCCGGCCGGCCTGGCCTGTGAGGACGGGGTGGCGGCGCACTACGTCGACGACACCCTCGCCGAGATGGTCGCCGACCGGCCCGACGGGGCCGGCTATCGCGTCACCTCCGATGCCGCCAGCCCCAACGGCGCAGGTACCGCCACGGAGACCAGGCTCGACGTCCGCTTCCTCGGCGACTGACCGGCCGCGCCCCGGGACGGCACGCGGCCGAAAGCCGGACGGGGTATCTCCTCATTACCCGTTGTACGCCTTGAACCAGTTCCTGATCAGGGCGCCCGCCCCCTGGTAGGGCACGGCCTGGGAAGCGGATTCGCAACTCCACCGGCGCGGCTGGTTGATCATCGTCGGCGCCGAGTAGTCAGGCGGCGGCTGGGTTACCCGCCTGCCGTGCCTCTTGGGCGCCAGCTTCTTCAGCAGCAGGCCTTCCGAGAGCTGGTAGGAGCAGAAAGCAGAACGGCCCCGCGTGAAACACGGGACCGTTCGGGATGGTGCGGTTCTGTTACTTGCTGGATGTCGCCCGGTGCAGGGACCAGGCGAGGGCGGCGAAGGCGATGATCGGCATGAGCCACCACGAGTTCACGTTCGCCGCGTGGGTCAGCACCGCGGTCAGCGCCAGGCCGATCACGACGAGGACGGCGACGTGCCAGTCGTCGCCGACGATGAAGTCGTACCAGAACGCGCCGAATGCCTTGAGCTGCTTCATTACGCGACAACCTCCGATTGCTTGGCGGGGGCGGCCGCGGCGACCTTGCGCGAGCGCAGCCAGAAGATGCACAGGGCGCCGAACACCGCGACGACGGGGACCAGGACGAGCAGGGCACCGTCGTTGCCAGGCCACTTCACGCCCGCGCCCTCAGCACCCCAGAAGGTACCGAAACTCGTGAGCATGACACCGACGGCGAACTTCATCCAGTTTTCCGGGACCTTGGTAAGCGGCGCCTTGACCGCGAAACCGGTGATCGCGACCACGACGATGGCGGCCGCGGCGCCGATCACAGCTGCGCCGATGTTCTTCTGGTTGTCGCCGAAGGTGATCACGATGAAGACGACTTCCAGTCCCTCAAGGAGCACGCCCTTGAAGGCCAGGGTGAAGGCATACCAGTCGCCGACGCCGCGCCTGGACTCCTTCGTCGCTTTCTCGGCGGCCGCGACCTCCCTGAGGTATGCGCTCGCCTCGTCGTGCAGCGACTTGTAACCGGTCGCGCGGAGCACGGACTTGCGCAGCCACTGCAGGCCGAAGATCGCCAGCAGGGCGCCGACAACCAGGCGGAGCCCGGTCAGCGGCAGGTAACTGATGGCCGGACCGACCGCGGCGGTGATCACGGCGAGGACAACAAGGGCGACGGCTGTGCCCTGGAAGGTGGATCTCCACTCCCGGGTGATGCCCGCCGCCAGGATGATGGTGAGGGCCTCGACCGCTTCGACCGCGCACGCGATGAAAACGGTGAGGATCAGCGGGAGAGCGTTCAATGAATCTCCTCGGCTACTTCTTCATGGACAATGGTGTTCTTCATGGACAATGTTCAGGTGACGACTGAACACGCGGACGGCCTCCCCGAGGCAGGCGACCCCTCCGAAGCCGGCTGGCTGCTGCTTATCTACCGGATTCCGCCGGAGCCAACCCGGCTGCGCTCGACGGTGTGGCGGCGGATCAAGGCACTTGGCGCGATCTACCTGCAGAACTCGGTCGCGGCGCTGCCCGCCAGCCCGGTGAACGAGCGATCGCTGCGCAAGCTGCGACGCGAGATCCTGGACATGTCCGGGACGGCCATGCTGCTGTCCGCCGCGGTGCTGGCCGGCGAGGCCGAGGTGCGAGCCTCGTTCCAGGCGGCGCGCAACGACGAGTACGAGGAGATCGTCGACAAGTGCGACGACTTCCTTCGGCAGGTGCAGAAGGAGTGGGACGAGAACCACTTCACCTACGCCGAACTCGAAGAGAACGAGGTCGACCTGGTGAAGCTGAAGAACTGGTTCGCCAAGATCGTCGAGCGCGACGTCTTCGGCGCGGACGGGCGGGAAACAACCGAGCGGGCGATCGAGTCCTGCGAGCAGTCCCTCGAGGCGTACGCTGCCCGGGTCTACGCGGAGGAGGGTGAGGTGGGCTGACGCAGCCAGGGTCATTGACACTGGCAGCGACCGGGTGGACACTAGCCGGACCTCCTCCTCTAGACCTGGACGAACAACGCCTGCCTACATCTAATGGTAACAGTCGTTAGATTTAAGAAGTAACTAGCGTTATTCCCAGGTTGTGACAATCAGTTCACCGCTACGCAAACTTCCGGACGCCTCTGGGTCGCCTCCGTTATGCACACTCGTGGCCATGAACCGTACGCACCGGCGCACTCGCCTGCGCCTTCTCGCCGGCGTCACCGGCGCTGTCGCTCTGTCTGTCCTAGCGGCGGCCTGCTCCTCGGGCTCGTCGAGCTCGAGCTCGTCGGCTGCCACCACCCCCACCACCGCAACCTCCTCCACTGCGGCCGCGGCGCCGGTGGCGTCCACGTCGAGCTCCGCCGCGCCGATTCCGCTTGTCGTTTACTCGGCCCAGGGTTACGACTCCGCGATGACCAAGGCCTTCACCAAGGCCACCGGCATCCCGGTCAAGCTGGACGACAACTCGACCGGTCCGCTGCTCACCCAGATCGAGGCCTCGAAGAACAACCCCAACTGGGGCCTGCTCTGGGCGGACGGCCCGACCGCGTTCGCCGGCCTGGACACCCAGGGCCTGCTGCTCAAGGGCTTCGAGCCCTCCAACGTAACGTTTAACTCCCTTGGCTCCCAGTCCGTGCCGACTGACAAGTCCTACGTGCCCACCGGCGTCACGCTGATGGGCATCGTCGCCTACAACAAGCAGAAGGTCTCGAGCCCGCCCACGACCTACCAGGCGCTGCTGGGGTCGCAGTGGAAGGGGCAGGTCGGCATGAACGACCCGTCCCAGTCCGGGCCGACCTACCCGCTCATCGCCGGAGTCATGAACTACCTCGGCAGTGTGTCGAAGGGCGAGCAGTACTTCCAGACGCTCAAGTCCAACGGGCTTGTCATCAACCCGACCAACGGGCCGACGCTGCAGGCGCTGACCAACGGCCGGATCAACCTGGCGCTCGTGCAGTCCTCGGCGGCCATCGGCGCGACCTTCACCGACAAGAACATCGGCCTCGCGTACCTCGACCCGGCCACCCTGCTGCCGTCCTGCATCGGCATCGACGGCAAGGCATCCCCGCAGGAGCAGGCCGAGGCGGAGCAGTTCGTCGAGTACGTGCTGTCGCCGGCTGGCCAGCACGTCATGCAGACCGGTGACCCGACCGGCGACTCGCTGTACTACCCGGTGGTGGACGGCGTCAACCCGCTGCCGTCGCTGCCGTCGCTGGCTTCCGTGAAGACCCAGACGGTCAACCCGTACACGTGGGGTCCGCAGGAGGCGACGATCAACACCTGGTTCGACTCGAACATCGTCCGTTGACAAATCTTCTATCGCCTTCGGAACTATCCGGCGGCCGGCGGGGAGCATCGCGCTTCTCGCCGGCCGCCGGCCCGGCATGGCTCCGGCCCGCGCGCTGGGGCATGCCCATTTTCTGGCTTATCTTGTGCGCGATCATCCTGCTGCCCTGCCTGGCATTCCTCGTGCTGGCCGTCTCGCCCCGGTTGTTCGACCAGGGGACGCAGTGGTTCACCCTCACTTACCTGCAGCAGGCAGTGTCCGGCTCGACCGCGGTCGCCGTCGTCAACTCGCTGTGGGTGTCGGCTGCGGCGGCGGGGATCGGGGTGCTGTTCGGCGGCCCCATCGCCTGGCTGGCCGCACGCACCACCATGCCCGGCCGGCGGTGGGTGAGCGGCCTCATGTGGCTGGCGCTGCTGCTGCCGTCGTGGCTGCCGGCCGACGGCTGGGTGACGCTCGTCCAGCAGGACGGCGTCATGTACCGGATCGGCCTGGACTGGCCCTGGGTTACCAGCCTGATCCTGGGTCCGTTCGGCGTCGTGCTGCTGCTCGGGCTGCGCTGCGTGCCGTTCGCGTACCTGGCGATCAGCGCGGCCCTGGGCGGGCTGGGCTCGGAGTATGAGGACGCCGCGCGGGTGCACGGCGGTAACCGGTGGCAGACGCTGCGGCTGATCGTGCCGATCCTCGCCCCGGCGATCATGTCGGCGCTGGCGATCGGGTTCGCCGAGTCGATTTCCGACTTCGGCGTCGCTGCCACCCTCGCCTACCGCGCCAACTTCCCGCTCGCCACCTACCAGCTGTATGCGGCGATCGGCAACTTCCCGCCGCAGTTCCCGCTGGCGGCCGGGACGGCGTGGCTGCTCGTCGCGGCGGTCGCGGTCCCGCTCTTCCTGCAGGCGCGGGCGCTGCGCGGCAGGTCCTACCAGATCCTGTCCGGTCGCACGCGGCAGGCGGTCCGGCGGCGCTTGTCGCGCACCGAGGCCATCGCAGCGGGCACCGGACTGCTGCTCTTCTTCCTCGTTCTGCTGGGCGTCCCCGGGTTCGGCGCGGTGTCCGGGTCGCTGCTCGGCGACTACGGCAGCTCGTTCGCGCTCACCTGGGTCAACTACAAGGCGCTCTTCCAGCAGGCCGGGGTGCTCGGACCGCTGGAACGGTCGATGGTCTACGGCGTGATCACGGCGACGATAACCGTCCTCCTCGGGTTCATCGCGGCGCGCATGCTGTCACAACGGCGCACGGCGGCCACCGGGACGCTGGACTTCCTGCTGCTGGCGTCGGTGGCGCTGCCCGGCGTGGTCTTCGGCGCGGGCTATATCTTCGCCTACAACCTGCCGATCATGAACACGCTGCACATCGACCTTTACCAGACCGTGCAGCTGCTCGTCATCGCTTACATAGCCTCCTCGCTGCCGACCAATGCGCGGGTGCTCGTCGGCTCGGTGTCGCAGATCCAGGGGTCCCTGAAGGACGCGGCGCGAACACACGGGGCCGGCGCCATCGTGGCATGGGCAAGAGGGGTGCTTCCGGTCGTCTCAAGGCCCATCATGATGGCGTGGCTATATACGTTCTGCGGCGTCTTCCTCGAGCTCCCCCTGTCGCAACTGCTATACGCACCCGGATCACCGCCGGCCGCGATCGCCATCAATGACAACCTGTCCAACTACCACTTCGGCGTCGGCATGGCGCAAGCCGTGCTCGCCGTGTTCATCGCTTTCGCCGTCGTCGGCATCGTGCTAGGCGCCTACCGCCTGCTCGCCCCCGCCGGCTGGCGGCGCATTGGAGGGACCGTTCGTGGCTGAGCCAATCTCAATCACGTCGCTGACGAAGACCTACCAGGGGTCCTCGGTACCGGCACTTAAGTCGGTGTCGCTTGACGTGGCGCCCGGGAAGTTCCTGGTGCTGCTCGGCCCGTCCGGTTCGGGCAAGACGACGCTGCTGCGCTGCCTGGCCGGCATTGAGCGGATCGACAGCGGGATGATTGCCATCGGCTCCCGGACTGTTACCGACGGCAGGTCACACACCCCGCCCGAGCAGCGTGACCTGTCGATGGTGTTCCAGGACTACGCGCTGTGGCCGCACCTGACGGCGCTGGACAACGTCGCCTTCGCGCTGCGGCGGCGGCGGCTGCCCCGGGCCGAGTGCCGGGCGCGGGCCGCGCAGATGCTGGACCGGGTCGGGCTGGCGGAGTTCGCCAAGCGGTACCCCAACGAGCTGTCCGGTGGTCAGCAGCAGCGGGTCGCCCTCGCCCGCGCGCTGGTCGCGGACACCGGCCTGATCCTCTGCGACGAGCCGCTGTCGAATCTGGACGCCGACCTGCGCGAGCGGATGCGGGTGGAGATCTCCTCCCTGGTCCGTGAGGCGGGCGCGACCACCGTGTACATCACGCACGACCAGGCCGAGGCGTTCGCCCTGGCCGACGAGGTCGGCGTGCTCGAAGAGGGCGTGCTCGTGCAGTACGCCACGCCCGAGGAGATCTACAACCAGCCCGCGACCCCGTTCGTCGCCCGGTTCACCGGGCTGGCCGGGGAGCTGCGGGTCAAGGTCTCGGCGCACGGTGCGAACGGCACCCTGGAGATCACCCCGGTTGGCGGCGCCTCCGGGACGCTGCCGGCGCTGCGGCCGGCCGCCGGGGCCGCCGAGGCGGCTGGCGCTCCGGACGCAGGGGCTGTCTCCGACGTCCCGGGCGCTGACGAGACCACCCGGGTGACCCTGAGTCCTGGTGACGAAGCTCTGCTCGCGATCAGGCCGACCGGCGTCATCCTGGCCCGGCACGCGACCGACGAGCGGCACCTGACCGGCAAGGTCGCCGACGTGGCGTTCCGCGGCCGGGGCTACGAGTACGCCATCGACCTGCCTGGCCTCGGCCTGCTGACCGGCATCTTCGCCCGGCACCGCGCGGACCGCGGCGACGAGGTCGGGCTGCGGCTGGACCCGGAGGGCTTGCACCTCTACCCTGCCGACAACGCACCCGTCGAGGCCGAGAACGGCTCGGCCTCCCCCGCCCCGGCGCTCACCGCCTAGGAGCTCCGCATCACCACGACCTGAAAGGGGCGCGCGATAGCGCGCCCCTTTCAGCATTGGCGGGGCATGGCATGGACCGTGGTCCGTTCGCGCCCGGGCGGGCCACGTCCGCGCCGGATAGCGCCGCGCTGCCTCCGGTCCCCGCTGCGCGGCTGGCCCGCGAACCCTGGGACGGGGATGCGCTAGGTGCGGACGTAGATGCCTGGGCGGGGGACGAGGGGCCAGGGGGTGCGAGGGCCCGACATGCCGATCAGCCGGAAGTGGCTGTGGAAGTAGTCGTAGAGCTGGTTGTTCCACGGGATCTGGGCCTGCGTGGTGGAATTCAGCCAGACGTACTGGGCGTGCTCCAGGGTGCTCTGCCACAGCGCAACCACCGGGCGGAGCACGGCAGCCGGGGAATTCTGGTTACCGCCGCTCGTCATCGCGAACATCGTTCCGAACGGGTCGACCATCGGCGGGCAGTCGGGGGCCGCGGAGAAGAACCGGTCGGCGGCGATGGTGAAGGAGGCGCCGTTGCTCACCACGCAGGCACCGGGAGGGATGAGCCTGTCCGCGGCCGCGGCCACCTCACTGCCGTGCAGCCCGGACTCGTTCCGCAGCGAGGAGTAGGTGCTCCAGACGAGCACGGCCGCGAGCACCGTCGCGAGCGCGGCGGTCAGCGGGCGCACCCGTCCGGCGGCCCCAGCCCGCGGGGCGGTCCCGCCCGCACGGGTCACCGGTGCCGCGTCCGCCGGGTGCACGACGTCCGCCGGATCCACGACATCAGCCGGGTCCACCAGGGACACCGCGCCGGCCGCGGAAACGGCGGCTGCCGATACCGTCGCGGCGGGCGGGCGGCCCGGCCATCGGGCGAGCAGGCTGGCCGGCAGCGCGATCGCGAGCGCGAGGAACGGCCCGGCGAAGGCGCCGTAGTGCGAGTAATACAGCCTCGGCCACAGGAACATCGCCGTGACCACGATCGCGGCGCCCGCCGCGTATGCGTCCAGCCATGCCGGGCGCCGTCCCGCGGCGTGCCATCCCGCGGCGTGCCGTCCCGTGGCGTGCCGTCCCGTGGCGAGGTGCGCCCACGCGTAGCAGACCACGACCGCCACCGCGATCACGACGAGCAGCGCGCGCTCCGGTGGCGAGCCGGGCAGCAGCCGCAGGCCGGCCATGTCGACCAGGCGATCCCACGGGTTCCGGTTGCCGCCCGAGTTCCTCGCCAGCTGGCCGATGAGCACACCGCGCGCCAGTCCCCCCGGTGCCAGCAGCCCGAACGGGAGCAGCGGCACGACGAGCCCGGCCACGGCGCCGCCAGCCAGTGTCGCCGCCGGACGCAGCCGGGCTGCGGCGAGCCGAAGCAGCGATGCCGGACGCCGAGCGGGCGAAACCCGCCACCCGCCGATCAGCAGCAGTAGCCCGGCGACGGCGAGCGGTGCCAGCGCCCAGATCTTGACCGACGCGCCGAACCCGAACGCCACTCCGGCCCAGGCCAGTCGCGCAGGATCGGAAAGGCGCGGGGCCCGTGCGGCGGGCGCCGCGTGGCTGCCGGTCCCGACCAGCCGGTCGCCGTCGAACAGGGCCAGCGCGGCAAGCAGGCAGCACAAGTTCAGCCACGGCTCGAGCATGAAGGTGTGCG
>Ga0123355_10022502_pt1 | contig 10105 bp, 6 predicted proteins | sample TergutEmb28metaG_3_FD_89872 | JGI IMG/M metagenome (GOLD analysis project Ga0123355, IMG submission 89872) | Embiratermes neotenicus P1 segment gut microbial communities from Petit-Saut dam, French Guiana - Emb289 P1 | ecosystem: Host-associated > Arthropoda: Insects > Digestive system > Gut ...
CTCACAAGTTAGTTTGATGTTAAGTACAGATATTAACATTACAGAAACCACATATTCCTGCCAGTTTTAATATGTATTTGGTAATCAATAAGTGTGTAACAGCTGTCAAAGTTTCAAACTTCAGTGGCCATTATCTCCGTAACCGTTCAACTTTGGACATAGGTGTTTTGGGTTATATCGGTATACTTTAGCATAAGGAACACCCTCCCGAAGTCTGGCACATTCCTCCTGGGACACCCTGTAAAATAACCTTCTGGGAATTCTATTTACTTCCATTCTCTGTACATGCCCAAACCATCGTAATCTATTTAACCTTATTGTCTCTATTATAGTAGGTTTTTAAACACTTGCATAAATTTCTTTATTGGTTAATATCCTCCAATTTTCTTTTTCATTGTCATATACTGGACCTAAAATTCTTCTATACAATTTCCTTTCAAAAATGTTCAATTGCTTTCTATCTCTCTTTGTTAGTGTCCAAGGTTCTGATGCATGTTAATGTTTTATCTATTATTGTGTTCTTTAGTCTTAATTTTAGTTTGATACATTTTTATTTTTAAAAAAATCTTTGTAGCATAAAATACGTTTTGTTAGCATTTTTTATTCTTTCTTGCAAGTCTATCTGGTTATTGTTATCTTAATTAAGTATAACTCCTAAATATTTAAAACTTTCCACTCTTTCAGATTTGTAATTTTTTTATTTTCAAATGCCCTTTTTATTTTTTCTTAAACTGTTTTTCCCTTTCACTATCATATATGTTGTCTTTTCTTGGTTTATCTGTGTCTGAACTTTCTGGCAATATTTTCCATTTCCACAAAAGTTTTCTTATTTCTATTTCACTTTTTCCAATTAACCTTTTGGTGCTGGAATTATTTTTTTAAATTTTAGCACACCCTGTATATAAAATGTGAATAAAACAGGAACCATAGAAGTTAGAATTATGAACTGCATTTTGAAGAGAAAAAAACGGAAAGTATATACCATGTTTAAAATATCCAGTACCTATATTTGTTGAATAAATATATAAAATTCAACGTTTAGAGGTTAGCGGTGTGGTACGACCACTATAGTGGTCGTTAGGCGTCAAAGGGTTAATGCAATGTCATCTGCATACGATAATCTATTCAATTGTTCTTTACCAATCTTTATACCACTAGGAACCATTTCTATACTTTGTATCACTTTTTGTAATGCCAAATTAAATAATATTGGCGATAAAGTGTTACCCTGTTTCAGGCCTATTTTATTTTCAAACAAATATGACAATGTTCCTTCTATTCTAACCCCACTTCTTGTATCCTGTACCCATGTTTTACACATATTTATTAGTTTAGTAGGAATTTTAAATTCTTTCATACATTTCCATAATGTATCTTTCTGTATAGTCATGTACCTCTTGAAAATCAATAAATAAGTACCGTACACTCTGATTATACTCCCAAAGTTTCTTGTTTATTATTTTCAATGTAAATATGTTGTCAATTACAGATCTTCCATCTCTAAATACATTCTGTTAGTCCCCCATAACTTTTTCAATATATGGTTTAATTTTTCCCAATATTATATTTGACAACATTTTGTAAGCTGCATTTCCCAGTGCCATTCCCCTGTAATTCTCACACCTATCTCTGTCTCCTCTTTTGTGTATAGGAACTATTATTGTTTTGTTCCATTCTTCAGGTATCCTTTCCTCCTCCCAGATTTGTCTTACTACTTCATACATTCTATTCAGTAGTTTATTTACTCCATAATTTATTAATTCCGGATGTATTCCATCAGTTCCAGCTGTCTTGTTATTTTTTAAGTTTCTTATTGCTTTTTTTACCTCTGCTATAGTGAGTTCTTCTACTTCAACTTCAACTTTGCTAATTTCTTTATTTCCTTTTTTAATTAATTCCCTTGGTTCTTCTGTGTTCAGTAATTTGCCAAAATATTCTTTCCATATTTCTGCTTTCTCCTTTGTATTCATTGCCAATTCTCCTTTTTTTGTTCCTAATTACGCTAAATTTATTTTGATATCCTTTCTTAATTTACTGTTTGATACATTTTCCTTGTGTTATTATGCTTCTGATCTTAATCTACTGATTCTATTACATTTTTCATATATGTCTTTTTCTTATTCCTAATTATTTTGTGAGCTTCTTTTCTTTTGTGGTGATACTTCTGCTCTTCCTTCTCCCTTCTTCCTCTTATCAACCACTTTTCTCTTCCTTTCTTCTATTGCAAATTTGCATTCATCATCGTATCATTTATTTTTAAATGTTTCTGTGCCTTCATCCTTTTCTATAAGCTGCTGTTTGCTTTTCTTGATTATTGTTTTAATGTCTTCCCATTTTTCATTAATATTATTGTCAATACTATCTTCATCATCCAAATTTTCCAGTATTTGAAACTTATTTTTAATTTCTCTCCTTACCTTTATAATATAGTTTAAATTGAATTCAGCTGTTGAAAATTGTTTGAAATGTTGCAAGGAATGATCGAAAGTTAATCCATTCCTTTCAAACAAAGCTGCAAGTGTATAGGTAATTTGTGTTACCAAACCAAATCAGACATTGCTTAGGTAATGATGACATGTACACGGGCATGATTAAGACAATAAGCTTCAATGTAAGTAAGACATATTTCACACCTAGACCAAACTGCTTTTCTTTGTGAAATAATATTCTACCAAATGAACAACAATTTATACAGGGTGGGATATTGACAGTTGCATGTCTAAGAAATCCAACAGGTTCCAACAAGAGTAAAGACACTCCTACTGGAAATTATTACTGATCTTGCTTGTCATCTCTGACTGTAAAACTACTCTCTTTTATGGAGTTTTGAACTACACTCTGGTAGCCACATGAAAGGGGCACTGACACACTCCAACTGTCCTCTCTACCTTGCACTTAAGGTGGTTGTAAGTGTAAAGTTACTCATAAAATGCAAATGCAAGGCAAAATGGAACATGGGACTCGACTGTATCTCAGGGAAAAAGACTGGGCATATTCAGACCTGTCCAGCTGCAATGCTAATATCACTCCTTTATGCACCACCGCCATCCACTCAAAATCGAGTTCTCAGAGTAAACAACACTACTTTAAAAGAAAAAGGTATAATAATGTGCCAGCGAAATATGATTCCCATTCCCACTACCATTCTCTCTTCAAGATCCCAACTGTATGTCAGTGCAACAATAACATCCAATAAGATTTGCATTCAGGATGAAAGCAGTTTGAATCTTGATGGAATACCAACTACCCTGTCTGAGGTGTTTATAATTTTCCTGTTATTCCAAATGAATGTCATCTTAGTACCATAAACAGCTTGTAACCATCATTATCTTCTCACAGCTCATGGGCATTTTCATTACCTCATCTGCTGCCAAATAACCTCTGCAGTTTGACCTGGATCATTATGTAACCAGGGATTAACACAAATAAATCAGACCATAAGGTACATTTTCTAACTACTGATATAAATTCACCAAATCTCTATTCTAATTTAGCACTCTGATAAGATAATCTACATGCAAAATACTGTGTTATTTCAATACAAACTATTTAATTAAAATATATTAGGCATTTTTAAACTCTTGTATAAAACCATGGTGTCATCAATGTACTGTAATACAAAGTGTCCATTTTATTGTGTCCTTGAGCATAGCAGCTGTCACAAAAACATCATAATGTATGACTACATCTAGCAGGAATTCTGAGTTCATTTATCTCCTTTAGTTCAATTTACCTCATTCATAGAACAGACTCAAAGTGCTGACATTCAGCTTCTACAAAGCAGGCCTTACACCAATACATGGAGTCCTTGCCTTAAAATGTTTGCAAATTCACTTCTAGTATCATCTGTCAGTTCTTGCAAAGAAAGTGAATTACAACAATTTATCTTTCATCATCTCTCACAAATAATAACTACATAGCTTCAAATCTGGAGACCAGAATTTGCAAACTGCTCTATCAACTGTTTGTTGAATACCTCTTCTAGGGCAGTTATTGAGAAATCTGTTGTATGGGACGTGGCACATTGTGCTAAACGAAGAAACCTTCTTCTATTAATTCTCTGAATAATGGTGTCAAAATTAACTGTAGACAACAGTGAAATTACTGTTCCTTCAAAAAACATGGGTCCTTTGATTTCGTACACACCGCAAACCACCTACAACTTGAAGCTCATGCAAAGGACCTTCATGAATTCCATGCAGATTTCTGGAACACCAGCATGCTTTTGGCTGTTTACATCCCCACTGTCTATTGCTTCTGGAAACCACCTGTAAAACAGGCTTCCTGCTTCAGAGTTTAGAGAAAGGAATTGTTGGTTCTAATCTAGTAGGAGGGGTTTTTGTAGACATGTGAGCTGAGTGATTTTCACACCCCCAACTGCCACAAAGATTTCCCAGCCCCCTCCCCCATTCAAGCACCAATATCATCCCATTTCTCTTCAGTTAAAACATCTTTGTGTAGTCTAGCACTGACTTGTCACTCTAGACTGTTCCACTGTTCTGTATACGTACTGTTCCTTAACAGAGCACTGCTGCATGTGTAAGTTGATGTGCAATACCTTTTACAAAAATTTGGTGACTTTTTCCACACTGCATACTTGCAAAAGTTTTATAAATAAGCATTCTTTGTTTCAGACAACCCATTTCTCACATACACTAACAACCTACCCTCTATGGCTCACAATGAATAACTGAGCACTCATCTCACATTCCAGCACTGATAGAATGAGAACAATATCAATTAACAATAAATTAATCTTCTCAAGGCAAACGCACATGTTTCTGTACCCAGAGACATAATTAAATGGACTCTTCAAATTACTTGCATATACAATACCTTTTCACAGAAGTTCCCAGCTGTAGCAAATATCTCTTTGAAGGTTCTGCACCCCATGTCTTCTGGACAACGGTTGCCCTGCTTAGTCCATACCCAATTCTTCCTCCAATTGTCTTTGCATGTGTAGTCATCAGCACATGCATCAAACCAAGCAGTACAATCACTCTGGCAGAGAGGTACTTGGTAGAAACGTTCATTGGCGATTTTCATAGACACCTGCATTCACAGTAATGAAATCATCACGGATATGAAGGTACTATAGAATCTGTCCTAACACACTAAGTCCATGAAGTACAATCCTTGAAAGCTTATAGCTGCTCAAATGATTAAGAAATTCTCAACCTTTTCCAGAAACTGTTATCAACACCAATACCCATCTTCAGTTAGATGAATACAGTCCATACTTTCACACCCTATTTACAGAATATCCACCAATCCTTCCACTGAAGCATTGGATGCTGCGGTGATTTTAAACAAGGAACGTGAGCTGAGGCACAGATCCAGTACAAATCACAGTTTTGCATCTTAATATTTTCCTCTTTCTGTGCACTACGCAGTTAAGATAGATATGTCCAACAAAATGCACGTGGAGTCAATTTGTGTATTTTATTATTACAAACTATTTGCACCTACATGTTTAGGCCTATCTGAGCCATTATCAGGGGGAACTAAATACAAGAAAAAACATACAATAAAACACTATTGAGGATAAACACTAGTGTTTATATGTGGCTCAGCCAAGCCAGAATATGTAGGAGAAAATAATATGTAATAAAACACACCAATTGACTCCAAGCGCATTTTATTGGACTTATAAATGTAATGCAAAACATAGCCTTATTATGCAATTTCCTTCAGCCTCCTGTTATGTTCCCCCTCTTAAGTTCAAATGGCAACTGGGATAGCTCAGTCAATATAGTGACTAGGCTACACACAGGACAACCAGCAAATCAAGGTTAAGTTCCCAGTACAGGCAGAGATGTTACTTGTCTCCACAGCATCAAGCCTAGTTCTTGGACCCACTCAGCCTTCTATCTGATAGGTATCAAGGACTCCTTTCCTGGGGGTAAAGCATCAGCAGATCAGACTGACGACTCAAATCCAACCTACTGCCCAGGTTAAGAACATGCAGAGCTATACCTCTTCTCCCTGACATAACTTCATATTGTGGTGCCAATTATGCACAACGGCAAATTCAGGTCTAAGCATTCTCCCCAGACTAATGAGATCTCTTCTTCCCTTAGAGTGACAGAACACCATTTTTACATGAATGTAGGAAAAGAACTTTTTCCTGATTCATCAGCTGAAAAGTGGATGGTCACCTTACAATCACACATGAAGTTAAACACATTTTGTACAGTTTCATGAAAACTGCGGGAAGCAGGATGTCCTATATTGTGGCAAATATAATAAGTCTCTTACCCAAATAAAACAACTGGTACATTTATTGTTATATTTCAATTTTCAGGTTTCTAGAGAGGGGACAGGAATTTAAAAAATTCTTAGATGGAGCAAGCATTTCTCAAAAACAAGCTATTCTTAATTCAACCACAAACATAATTTCAATGTGTAACTTTCATCCCCAAACAGAGAAGTAGCAAAGAACTGGGTACAAAAAGAGGGAATACCCGAAAGATTCAATGAACTTGAAATAGGAAACAAATACCAGAAACATACATGCAAGCATAAATGAATTTAAGAAGGTTAGTGACAATGTAAATCACACACAGACACACACATACACATATTCTGGATGTCCCTTCTGTTGTGCCCACAAGTGTGGCACCTGTCATGGGAAGCCTCAGTAGGTGGCAGATACTGGGTTTCTATGCAATAAAGCTGCCATGCCCAGGTACATAATAAAAGGGACACCTGTATGTCACCTACTCGTACAGTCCACGGTCCAATGTTTGGTGAACATTCATAAAAACATAAATCTTGTACGAAATGTCTTCTGCACTCTTCAGACATGTTCTTCTTCTGGCTGCAATGGTCATAGTTAAAGTTATACAAGCCTGAATGATGAGCATTTCTTGTTGTATTATGTGTGCAGCATGAGCGACTTTTCCATGGCGTGCACTGGAACATAATCACAAAGGTGTGTTAAATTCTTGTATGCAATAAGATTTATTACAATTTAAACAAATAAGGTAACACTGAAGTTTTCATGAACCAATTTCCAATGAAAAAATTTGGTTATTTTCGTGTACGTAAACGATACCAACTGGTCACAAAGAGAAATTTACAGGAATGTCATAGTACTGACCTTACTTCCACACTTAAGAATCCTCTTGCCTTCAAAGTGTGTTAAAAAGAAAAACTGCTTGTAATATGTATTTACTCTTGGTTAATTTGATAACCATCTGAACTGTTAAAACTAAACTCAAATAAAACAAAACTTAGTGTGTGTGATATGAGTTTCTCACAGGGTTATTCCTGGCAATTCAGTTTCTGGAATATGATGCTATGTTGTTAGGTGAGCAGAATCCAACATTTGAAAGAGACATTAATCCTTCACCATCAAGAGCCAAGAGATCCCCACAAAATTTTGGGAACTACTCATTCACTGACACTCTGACATACCCCAGAAGACAGGAATCCTTAGTATATTTAGTGAATAACGGATTTTAAAGAATTTTTGAGGAACTGGTTGTAAATTAAGGCACCACTCCTGGATTTACCTGAAAGGACCAAGGAAAACCATGAAAACCTGTCATCATGGCCAGTCTCTCAGCTAAAACCTGAACATGCACATTTCTGAACAGAAAGCAGGAGGATAAACCCTAACCATAGTCTTAATATCGTATTATCTTCGTTTCATGAAGATAAAGAAGGATAAACCTGACTATACTGTTTAGTATTGCCTGCATTAACCTAGCTATTACAGTTCTGGCTTTCCACTCTTGCCTTTATGACACAGACAGGAATATTATCAGTAATCCTGAGCATGGAAGTGGAAGAATTTTGATGACATTAAAATTTCAAAAATACAACCATCATCAAATCTGCACCAAAGACAGTAGAGACTGTGAGATCATAGTTGTGTCACCATGCTGAATCCTGGGGTAAAGATTACAAATGTCACATAATAATTATTCAACAATGATTTGTGTAGTTCCCATGTAAACGTCCCAAGATTTCTCTAATGATACAGAAGTTCTGATGACAAGCCTAAAAAGGAAATTTTATTAAAATTTATCAATCTACAAGCTGACTCTATTACCCTTTACCACTTATAAATGCCACTAACAATATGCTAATGAGATCGCCAATGAGCTCGCAAGGGACAGCTCTGTTCTAATGTTTGTCGGACTTGAGCCAGCCTTGGGAGACTCTAGACAGAATATACAAAGGATTAGATATTGGTTCGTTAAACAGCATTGGATATGGTGGCGAGGTCTTGGTGACACCCAAAGACAAGCTCAAAAGTTAATTTCAGGACCTTGTCTGGGTGCCAAGGCCAGGTTTCTGTCCTTTAAGAGGACACAATCCATAGCTGTTACAGGCCTTCTCACTGCACATAATACCCTGAAGAGACACCTTCACCTAATAGGGCTGTCAGACAGTCCACTGTGTAGAAGGTGTGGAGCAGAGGAAGAAACCTCGGCCCACATTCTTTGTGAGTGTGAAGCATTGGCTTCCTTCAGACATGCTTATCTGGGCTCCCTCTTCTTGGAGCCAGAGGATATTAAGAGTATAAGTATGGGGGCCATCTGGAACTTTAGTAAAGCAACAGGGCTCCCATAAATTGATATGGGACACAGGGGCCCGTCAATGAAGGCCAAGGGCATAGGGATCGTAAGGTCTTAAACCCAATCGCAAATCAATCAATCAACAATAATATATAATCTAAAAACCACTACTGCCCAAGATATGGTTCTCTAACCCCTTCTTCATGATGCTTTCAGTTTGCTCCTCTTCTGTGCTGTGTTATTTGATCACCAGCCAGAAACAATGACATCATTTGAATAAATGACAACTCAAAGGGTTCTGTGTGAGTTTTGTATCATGTTTTGTGTGTCTCCCTGATTCCCTTAAGCCTTTGTTTCCCATACCATTTTAAATTTTCAAACTGTGGTTTTATGGTTCAAGGGATTTTTCAAGAATATAACCCCACACAGAGTGAACAGCTCAGATATATCCAAAACCCAAAATTTTTCAGTGTGGAAACATACACTTGTCTCATGAATTCCAGACAGCCATAAGGTATTATACTGCTGTAGGCTTTTTGCATTCACAGAAAATCCACTCCATTTTCTATCCTCCTCAATTCCTGCAGATTTGAGAAGCAGTAAAACAAAATTCCAGAAACCACCCACTTTTCATCATGCCCAGTCTGTTTATTCACAAGTACAGTGCCCAGATGAACAGACTCATTTTGACCAAACATAGAATACTAGACTACATATAACACCGTCAAGTCATTTTGATTCAGACAAGTTGTGCATAATAACCAGTCTTCTAACAATGCATACTGGCGGCTCCTTGCCCAGGCATACAGCACACAAGGCATGAAGGTGTGGAGCTATACTTCCACTCCCCCATATGTAACCATGGCATGCACAACAACAACAACAACTTTACCTTTACCATTTTGAATTTTGTTTCACTTGGCTACTTTTAAGGGACACTTTCCCTAAAAGCAAAACTGTTTACACACTTTTAAAGCTGTTCAATGTGTTTTTACTGCATGCTCTAAGTAGCATTTACACATGCAACTTTTTCACTTCAAATTCTTTAAGGGCTATTTTACAATACACACTAAATGAACTCCCGTGTCTTTAATGAGTCAAGACAAAACTAAACATACACCATTTCTGTTATATGACTATTACCATACATGCAATTCAGTCCTTTTAATTTGTTGGAAGCCTGAATTAATGACTCAAATATGATCCCGGGTGTATCTTGCCAAGTGTTAACATAACAGAAAATGTCTTCAATAGGAATTACGCATGTCCCTAACACATATATTAAGAAATGTACAATAAGTGGAAAACTGATTTCAAAAAAATTTGCTCCAGGGAAAGTAGTGTGCAACGTCCTGCAACAACAATAAACAACAATGTTCAGTCAAACACAACAATCATATAGTATGTTATTTATTGACCCTGGGCGACATGTTTCGATTCCCTTGGAATCATCATCAGGCCCTCTCTGAAAAAAAAAAAAAAAAAAAAAAAATATAATAAAAAAAACTATAAAAAAAAAAAAAAAAAAAAAAAAAAAAAAAAAAAAAAAAAAAAAAAAAAACAACAAGAAAAAAAAA